>ERZ791840.309-NODE-309-length-36029-cov-4.942014_pt1 | contig 36029 bp, 45 predicted proteins | sample MGYA00510291_ERZ791840 | MGnify/ENA primary metagenome ERZ791840 (study PRJEB30046, sample SAMN00715256) | human gut metagenome | study: EMG produced TPA metagenomics assembly of the A metagenome-wide association study of gut microbiota in type 2... | reverse complement strand
TGGTTTAAGTTTTTTATCTTTACCTCCTTGACTTTTTATAGTTAGTCTTTTTTGACATAATAAAAAGACATACCTAAAATTTTTCAGGTATGCCTTCTTATAGTTTTTATAATACATATACGATTACATATTCAATATGGTCAATTTTGACAATCTTGATATCTTGCTGGTTTTTTCTTATATTTTCAAGGGTAATTAATTCATCTTTATCGTACCATTTATTTGCTTTTGCCCATCTGTCCCACTCTTCTGCAGGAATGACAAAGGAGCCATTTTCTAAGAATTTTTCTGTTTCTTGTCTTGTATATCCATCTGCTTCAAATGCTGCGATATCATCTTCATGTTGACATTTTTTTGTTTCTTCTAACGTTAGTCTATCTGTAACATAACATCCATAATCTCCGTATGACATAAATTCTTCTTCTTCATCAGTTATAGCGTTATTAATTGCTTGATTTTTACAAGTTTCTTTTATGAATTTAGCATTATATAATTCTTTTGTATCTTTATTGTATATTTCTACTTTGTACCACTGTTTTAAAGGATCGTACAGGATTCCTTTGATTTCTACCTTTGGATAGTAGTCTAAGATTTGATTCCAGATATATTTTGCTTCATCTTCTTCTAAGTGATTTTCAAATTTGTTTTCAAGTATCTCTTGTGCTGCATTTTGCATTTTAATGAATTGAGTATCATTGCTTTGCAAAAATGTATTAAGAAGATCAGTATAAGTACTAGCTTTTATAATATTTGTAGAGATTTGAATTGTTATCATTGATGTCATCCTTTCTGTCAGTGTTATTAGTATAATACATTATTTTTTAATGAAAAGATAGTTATTTTAATTATTCATCGTCCTCCTTTGACTAATTTATTATATTTAGTCAAAACATAACAAATCGCAGTGTAATGTCAAGGGTATAAAAAAATAGAAAATCGCAGCGAAGCAAGATTTTCTATTTTTCCCTTGACTTTACTAATCTGCGATTTGTTATAATCAAAATAATTTTCCTAACTATTCTAATCAATATTACTAAGATTAGTTATATTATTAAGGTTAGTAAAGTTATTTCAGTTATGTTTATTATGGAGATTATCTAAGTTATTACTATTATTTTCATTATCATCGTTATTATCATTATGAATGTTATTGGATGTTTTTGCAATTTTCTTCAATTTAGTTTTTATTGAAAATATTTAACTTCTTATTGACATATTTCTGGTAATGTTATATAGTATCGTTAGATAACTAAATACCTGGGTTTCCAGAGGCATCTAAACTGAACGTCCGTGCTTACGTTCAGCTAGGTGCTTTTTTTGTTATCTATGCTGTTTCTCATTCATATTATCTTCTTTTTATTACTCATCAAATCAACCTCTGTGCAGAGGGAGCGGAAACTTTAAGTCCTCCGCTATTAACTGCTCACGCATGGAGGCCCCAAACTCCTTTTTTAGCCTTGTGCGTCAGCGCAAGGCTTTTTTTGTTGTGATTTTTATTTGAAGATATTTTGAGTGAAAAATGTCTTTTTTGAATAGAAAAGCGTTGACGGGGGGGGGGCAAGGTGTACTATATTAACAAGAGATGTGGACAACTTGCACTCTTTTTAATAGTCTAATCCCTTAATTGGAGGTTATCATGAAAAAATTATGTTGTTCTCTTATTGCTGCAGCTGTAATGAGCACTGCACTTCCCTGCTTTGCTATGACTGTATATGATCCTACTAACTATGCAGCCAATCTGGAAACCAAAATCCAGATGATCCAGCAGGTAAATCAGTCAGCACAGCAGCTGCAGGCTCAGATAAAAGATATTCAAAGCTTGAATCCGCAGGATATGGATAAAGCTTATAACCAGGTGCTTGGCATCTATAGTTCCGTGAATACCATCCGTAATCAATCTCAGGCCATTGGTGAAGACTGGTCAACCAGTCTTAAAGAATGGAGTGACATGAATCCTGATTATTTTTCTATGGGCACAATCTCTCTTTCTAAATTCCTCGAATTTCAGCAAAAAAGCGATAAGCGTGTAGATAAGACCTTGCAGCAGGCTCTTATGATGGCTGGCATTACCAGTGATAAGGAAACTCAAAAGACTGTACAAAGTGTATTGGAAACCATTGATGCTTCTAATAAGGCTGACGGCAACAAGGCAGCTCTGCAGTGCGCTAATCAGCTCTTAGGCATTATGATCAGCGAGAACAATAAAAGTGCTCAGATGCTTAGTGAACTGCTTAAGGTTAATGTTATGAATAAGCAGCAGGATATTGATAGAGGCAATCAGGCATCTAAAATGGCTTCAACTTTTGTAGACAGTGCTAAAAACAAGAATACTAAGATTACCAATAAAGGAGAATCACTTCCTGTTTTTAGAAGCCATTAAAAAAAGCACCTGCATTAACAGGTGCTAAGATTTGTGTTAGTGACTTTTAAATGGTGGTAAAGATTGGCCCTCATTTTTGATTTTTTTGTTTTTATATTTTTGTTGTGCAGCATATCCAAAAATTCTATTGTCTGTTCCTGCTTGATAATAACGTTTTTCTACGATGCGTTTATCACCAATACCATAGGTTTCAACTTCTCGTTCTTCTACATCAACTATACCTTTTCCTGAAACTTGTGCAGTTCCAACGATTTTACCTTTGGTAATTACTTTGTCTGGTAAAAGGGTTTTGGCCTGTTGTGCCGGAGCGGCTTGGGGCAGGTTTGATGGTTTTTGTTCAGCTTTTTCTTGACCACATCCTGTTAAAAGAATTGCGATCAAAGAAATAGAAATTGCGATAAATTTTGTTTTCATTAAAATCATCCTTTCTTACAACTTTAACTAGCTTCACTATACTACATTATCTGTTTTTCGTCAAACAGATTGGAGGTAACTTTTAGAACATGGATACTGCTGTATTATCGACTGTATTAAAAAATCTACAATCTTTATGTGGTGCTAATGGTGCTATTTTTGGCTATGCGCAAGATTTATTAATTCCACTTATGACTATAGATTTTGTTGTTGTTTTTATTATGCAAGTTTTTGGATTTGCTAACAGTAATTATATTCCTACTGTTTTTTCTAAGCTTATGAAATATGGCTTTTGGGTTTGGGTTGTTAACAACTGGGATATGTTGATAAATGCTTTATTGAGTTCACTGAGTACTGCCGGAGCTTCTTTTGGCAATTTAGATGCAGGTATTGTTGGCAGACCTTCTGAAATTATTGACTATGGTTTTCAGTATGCACGTCAATATTATGAAGTAATTAATAGTACTCCTTTTGCTATTGGAACTCTTGGTAAATCTGCTTTTTTATGGATTATGGCTATTATAGCTATGGTTGGAGTTTTTGCTGCTTTTGCCTATATTGCACTTAATGCTTTTATAACATTTATAGAGTTTTATATTATTTCTGCTTTGATGCTTCTGTTTATTCCTTTTGCTGTAAACGATAAAACTTCTCGTTTTTCTGAGAATGCTATAGGCTTCATCATTGGTACAGGTGTAAAGCTGATGATGATGGGTGCAATTTTAAGTTTAACTATGAATCAAACGGAAGTTTTAGGTAATTTCGCTAATACTAATGGTGAAGAGATTTCTTGGGAAACTGCTTTTTCAGCTGTTGTTCTGGCTTGGGTTTTTGCTTTCCTTGCTGTCCATGTTCCAGAACTCGCTTCTGGTGCAATGAGCGGTTCCCCTTCTCTTTCCGGCAATACTGCAACAGCTTCTATGGCCGGTGCAATGAGCGGCGGCATTGCAGGTGCTGTTGCAAGCAAGGCAATGGGTGCTGCAAGCAGCGGTTCCAATGCTGTTGCTAAGGCTGCCGGCGCTTTAAGCGAAGGTGGTGGCGGTAATTTCTCCGCTGCCGGTGGATCACTTATGGCAGCAGGTAAAGCTGCTATGAGCGGAGACAAGTCTGGTGCTTTTGCTAATTTAGGTGTAGCTGCAAAATCTTTTGGTCAAGGTGCTGCTGGTTTTGCTAAAGGTGGCTTGAATCTTGCAACCAGCGGTATGCAGGATTCTTATGATAAAGGCCAAGGTGCTGCTCAGGCTAAATTTGGTCAGTATCATCCGACTAGCCCTGGTACTGGCAGTATGCAGGAAAAAATTCGTTCAACTAAAGAAAATCAGGATATTGCTGCTAAAGCAAGTCAAATGACTTAATACAGATATAAACATACCATTAAATCATATCTCTCCATTCCATAAGCGAGCGTGCTGTCAAGGGAGGTTTACCGACCTTTACAGCACTAGCGAGCTTATGATAAAATCAGCAATTTTAATAGCGGAGGTGCTATTTTGAAGAAATTACATATATCCGGCAAAAGAAAAGCTTTAGGTGCGTTATTGGCATCTTTGATAATCGGTGTCAGCAGTACGGCAGCATTAGCTGAAGAAGCTGGTGATCTTAGTGTCTTTGATGAAAATGATGCTGAGCTTAGTATTTTGGAAGAATCTTCCTTTATGCGTAAGCAGCTTGCACGTATGCTTCAAGGGAAAAAGAACTTCAAAGAGGCTGATTATGATGATGCTGTTCAATCCGTAGATAGAACTGAACCGAAAACCAATAAACCAGCCGTTTATTCTGCTACTGAAATTGATAAATCTCAAACTATCCCTGTTTCTTCTATAAGCAATGATGAGCAGGAACCTGAACTTGTTTTAGATTCATTTTCCAGATCGGTTCAAAAGCCTTTAAAATCAGTTGGTATTTACCGTAGAAGTACAGTTGAAACAGCTGATAATGATAATTCTTCTGAAGTCTCTCTCGGACGTCGCTTCTTAGAGCGTTATTATGCTTCTATCGGCCGTAGCTATTCTGATACTGCACGCCAAGTGGACAAGATCTTTCAGGACCAGGAAAACGTTTCTGAAAGTGAGAAAAAGCCTTTTGAAGGCAAATCATTAGGCAACAGATTTTTGAAGCGTTACGAGGAAGCTATGAAGCCTCAGGAGCCTATTATCCTGGGTGATTCTACTCTATCTGATTATCCTCAGCGTAGTTTGGATTGTCAGTATCTTGATTATGAAAGCGGTGGATCAAATATCATTTTCGTAAAGCCTGGCTTTAAAACTGATATACTCCTGCCGGCAGGTGACAAGCTGCAACGTATTACCTGCGGTGACAGGCAGCGCTTTGACATTAAGACTTATTATGATAAGTCTGATTTACGCTGGCATGTATATGTTCAGCCGTATCAGCATGACGTGACTACTAATATTATCATCTCGACTGACAGACATACTTTTCAGGCAAAGCTTGAAACAACAGAGCTTTTAAAGCCATTTGTCCGTTGGGATGTGCCTGATGATGTTTATGCCGGATATAAAGACAGAAATGTCGTTATGGATGTAGAGAATGTCAAAGACCTTAACTTTGACTATGACCATAATGGCAAACTCAGTGCCGCATGGGCACCTCTTAACGTCTTTGACGATAAGCACTGGAATACATACTTATCGTTTGAGAAAAATATATTGCAACGTATCAATCCTGTAATCCTTGGTAAAAGCGAAGATGGAACCATGGTTATCGTTCCTTATGAGAAACGTGGTGACATCATTGTCATGAACAAGGTCTACAGTGAATTTGATGTACGTGTTGGCGATCACATTACAAATTACGTGCGTACAGCGAGGTGAACAAGATGTTAGTACAATGTTTTGCAGAAAATGGTGACATGGTTGGTGTTGTTACTAAAAACAAGGCTTATTCTCTTATTCGGAAGCATTTTGCTGTTGTTGTTAATGTTGATAATGCATTGCGCAACAATTTAGTTGCAATCAAGCTTCAACAGTCTTTGCCTGTTGAAGAGCTTACAAAAAAGAATTGGAGGTAGTTTTATGTTAAAAGATGGTTACGTTAATGTTTTAGGTGCTTACCTGCCTGTCGAGATTGATCCTTATCTTGATAAAGATGGTAATGAAATTAAAATCAATCCGTGCCCGAAATGTGGCTGCATGGACCAGGAAGTTGTTGTGGACAGCATTTATGAGCCTAGCGGCTATCGTCTGAAATGTGCTAATGAAGGTTGCGGCTACTCTATTCCTGAAGAAATCACTGATTTTGAGTATTTTCACGATGATGGTGTTCTTGCTGCTATCAACACATGGAATTTCCATACCGGTCTTGAGGATCTGATCAAATCTGGTGATTATACGCCATCTGCAGATGAGGACGATAGCCTTTAATGGTATTTTAATTTCAGTCGCAGGCGAATTTTATTGAAAGAGGTCTGCTATGAATCCCACTGATTATGATGATTATCGTCTTATGGAACTTGCTATAAGCTTGTATTATGAAGGCTATTCCCGTGAGATGCTTATAAAAAAGCTCATGGAAAAGGTTAATGATCCCCGTAAAGCAGTCCGTTTTTACAATGCTGTTGAAAAATGTGTGCGTGTTAACAGGGATCTGGAAAACAAGCGTAAGGCTGAGCTTAATCGTGAAACTTTAAAGAAAAGTATTGACGAGCAGAAGGCTTGGGAAAAGAAAAAACTATCTGAGCGTAATAGGGACGATGATTATGATTATTGTCCCCCGCTCTACTAATTTCTGAGGTTGTAATGGATATCAAATATTTTATTGATGCTGGTTTTTACACCAGTTCCCTGTCGATATTCTTAGTCTCATTTTTTGGAGGTGTAATAAATGGCTGAAGAAATAAAAATTGATGATAGCAATGTCAATCAAGAAGATACCGGTATGGTAGAAGATTCTTTGGATGAGGAGCTTGCTGCCTATCAACAAATGGTTGGTAATTTCAAAGAGAATAAAAGCATTCAGGCTAAAGCTCATGAAGATGCTGCCTTAAGTATTTCCGAGTCTAAAGCTGTATTTGGCGTAACATCCGATATGGTTGTCGGAGATGAGATAAGCAACTCTTTGACTGATTTAGAGCCTGGCAGTCTTAAATTTTCCTATTTTAATGGTTCGGAAAATGTTTCTTCTGATATGAGTTTCATTGATTTCAGTAATAATGTTGATTCAGGTATTGCTGATGAGATGTCTAATAACTATGAGGGAAGACCGTTGCCTGGCTCAGTAAAGATTGAAGGCATATATAATAATCATCCTTTTCATATGATTCTTGATTTCAATACTGAACATTTAACTCGGGGTTATCTTTATGGATTCCTGGAGGATTTGCAGGATGCCTGCAGCAAAGGTCTTGGCAAAGATTTTTTAAAGAATCCTGCCCTTCATTTTGGTTTTTATGATAATGCTTCTGTGGATGAAGTTAATCCTGAAGGTCTCTTAAAATTTATTGCTTTATCTGCAAAATTTAGTGTTGCTGAAGAAAGAGCTAAATTTTGGCTTAATAATAAAGGTAATACTAATAGCAAGTATGATCAGGCTAATTGGGAAGGCCTTATTGAGAGTATTAAGACTGCAAGAAACCGTATATCTTCTACTCAGCAGCCTGCTGATATTTTTAGTGAATCTGGTCTGAGTAATGTGGAAATTGATTATGGTAATAGACATGTAGATATTATTGATTTGGCGGCTAAGGCTGATAAAGCTAAAGAGTCTGTTTCACAGAAGCAAACAGATTTTATTGTCAATAATTTTGATAAGCTTGCTCCTGCCTATCAAAAGTATTTCAACAATCTGACGGAAGAACAGGATAAGAATCTGAGCTTTAATGTTGCCAGTGATGCTATTCGTGGTATGGTGGCCCGTGAAAAGCTTAAGAATTACCTGCCTAAGTTCGATAATCGCTGGAAAACCCTTGATACACGGGAGGCTGAAGCTCTTGCTTTGGAATTTAAAGGTAAGCCTACGCTGCAGCAGCAGCGGTTTCTTGCCCGCTATGTCCCTGAAGCTGATTTAGAGAAGCTTGATTTTGTCAAGGCTAAAGCTGCTATGGGAGCATCTAAAGCGACAGATAAGCTTATTGCTATGGCTGTTTCGTTTGCTGATATCAAAGACAAAGCATCTTTGACTTGTGATCAGGCTCTAGCAATTGTTAATGCCGGAGTACAAAAGTTAAAAAGCTGCGTTTTTAGCAGTGTTTCCCCTTTTGTTGCTCGTCATGTTGCTAAATTCAAGGATGATGTTAAAGATCATATCGCTGATTATACAATGGCACAATGGCAAAAGGATTGCCAGACAGTCCCCCCCTTTGAATCTCAGCGTGCTTTTATGGATTGGCATAAACTTGATGGAGATATCAAAGATTTTTCTAAATCGTATTGTGAAAAATTTCCTGAGAATTCATGTGCTTTGTACAGTAAAAGGATAAGAGATTATGTTCAGTATCGCGATGAGCTTGCCAATAGTCCTGCAAGCAAAGAGCAGCGTGAATATCTGAAATCCAAAGGTATTGTTATTGACAATAATACCAGTCAGAAAGAAGCTTTGAAATATATTGTTTCTTCTCTTTATGATGATGGAATTATAAATAAAAATATTGCTCAGTATCTGGCCAAAAATCCTGAAATCTGTTCAAACAGACTGTTATCTTCGGTGATTGAGAGTAAAGATTTTTCCAAGGATGAGCGTAAAGAGCTGAACAAGGAGCTGGGTGTTGCCTGCAGCAATTTTGAAAAGTTTAAACGTTCTTATGAGATTCATGAGTCTTTAAACCGTCCTGCTTATTCACTTTCTGATGTTGCTAAGCAGGCTGCTGCGCAACATTATGAAGTAGCAAAGAGTTTTGATGATGCTGATAAAGAAATTGCAAAAGTACTTGTCTGTGCTAACTTTAATGAAATTGATAAGGACAGACATATTAAGCAGCTGGCTGAAAATGTTGCAAAACGTCTCGGCAAAAGTTCTGGTTCGATTTCTCGGACTGAAATCATTGCTGATGTTATCACCCGTACTTTACCACAGAATCTTAACTATAAAGAATCTATGGAAAAGAACATTGAGCTTGTTAACAATGCTCAAAAAGGTCTCAATAATGAACTTACCAAAGCTAAAATTAGAACCGAAAGCAAATCTAAAGGTAAGGAAAATTTTAAAGGAAAAACAGAATCAAAGAGTGCTGAGCGTTGATTACTGTTACTTTCATTATTTAATGTTTATTAATCAAATTCATTTGTTTAATAGTTATTATGTTATTGACAGCGAAAATATATAAGCTATCCGGAGAGTTTGTTGTTTTATGCTGTTGATATAAATTTTTTAAGGAGGTTTCTAAAATGGCTGACGAACATACCGCTTCAGCGGTCCCTAATGCTGCACCAGGCAGTTCCCAGAATTCCGAAGCTGCTGCCAACAAGAAGTTTCTTGATGCTGACGAGCTTGCAGCTAAAGTTTCCGATGCAATGTTTTTGCGGAATTTATCGGCAAAGTTGCAAAAAGAAGCTAAACAACGTGAATCTGCGGCCTCTAAGAGAATCTTTAAGAGCAAAGAAGAATATCTTCAGAATGCCCGTGAGGATGCTTATGCTGCTGAAGGTGACAGAATTGCAGATGCCAAGCAGAAACGAATTGAGGGTATTGAAAATGCCCGTATGTACAGCGCAAGACGCGCTCAGGAGGAGGAACAAATTATGGCAGAAGAAGTTAAATTTGAAAAAGGCGATTTTAACGCCACTGACAAACAAAGAGCATTTCTTTCCAAAATCTATGATCGTCTGCATCCCTATCATAAGGCTCATATTGATAAGGAAATGCTTGATGGCTGTGCCCGTGATGAGTACAAACTGAGTTCCAAGATGGTCAATGAGGCTATTGCTACTTCTACTGCCTTGAATTTTTTGAAGTATCATATGGTTCCAGAAGATCTCGAAAAACTTACTGTTCAGGAAGCTCTTTCTAAGCAAAAAGATTTTGAAAACAAGCCAAATCTTAAAATGATTGCTAACATGAAGGCTGCCGGCATTAAGTATGATGAGAATACTACCTTTGAGCAGGCTAAGGAACTGCTTAATAACCGTCCTATTACTGATCGTCAGTTTGAATTGCTCCGTAATCGTATTGACGGTGCTGAAAAACTTACTTGTGGTGAAGCTCGTCAAGTTATGGATAAGCTGCAGCGTGATTATAAGGAGAGTCTTAAACAGCCTGTCAGCGAAGCTATCCGTAAAGTGGCTATTGAAAACAAGCTTATCAAAGAAGGCCAGGCATATACCAATGCGGAATGGAAAAAAGATGCTATGCGTATGGAGCCTACTCCCAGCATGAAGGCTCAGCTTAGCTACTATGCTATTACTCTGTCTGAAGAGCATAACAATCTTTTTAGTGCTCAACGTGCTGTTGAAAACACTATCCGTCGTTTTGAAGAGAATCAACATTCTCCTATTACTGAAGCTCAACAGTCTTATCTGCTGAAAGCTGGATATGTTCAGGAAGATTCTCGTTATAATGATGGTTCCCGTTTACTTATTCCTGCAACCTATGGTCAAGCTCAGGAAGCTATCTGGGATGCCAAGTACACTGCTGGTCTTATTGGCCGCTCTGATGCTAAGTATTTGATTACTCATCCTGATATTCGTCTTCCCGAAAATTTCCTTGATGCTAAACAGCATCGTCTTGATCTGCCTGATGCTGAACGTGATGCTATCCGTAAGGAAACTCATGACCTTGTTGTTACTGATAAACAAGCTCGTAGACTTACTGCTATCCTTTCCCAGGATGCTGTTCCTAGAGAACAATCCATGTTACAGGATGTAGCCCGTATCGCTGCTTATGATCATTATGATCGTGATAAAGGTGTTATCAAAGACACTGCTGTCAAGGATATGGCTAAGCAACTGCTGTCTCTGAATGTTGAACCGACAAAATATCAGCTTTCCAGTCTGCTGTTGCTGCAGGATAAGAATGGCAACAATATTGAGCCTACTAAGAATCAATATCTTGCTCATGTTATTGCCTGCACTCTGCCGCAGGATGCTGCTGATTACAAAGGCAGCGTAGCCAAGAATCTCGAAGTTGTCAACAAGGTTGAAAAAGCCATGCTTACTGCTCAGAAGAATCTTGAAAAGAAAGCTCAGATTGAAAAAGAGGTTGCGGCTTCTAAAGCTAAAACTCAATCTCAACACAAAGGTCAGGGTATGGGCGAATAATATTTTATCGCTGATTATCTATTTAACAACGTGTAACCTTTATAACCTAAGACTAGGTAACTAATCTAATCTAATCTATCTAACCAATTCAATGCGTCTGGCTTTTTGCCAGGCGCATAAACTGGTTAAGTTGGAAGGGGTTTTTTGTATGTCTAGCAAAACATTGTTTGTAATTAAAAAAGAACTTTCCGCCAAAGGAATTCCTTTTGACGATAATGCTCCTATTCAAGAATTAAAGAATCTTTTTGATGGTCTGCCTGTAACATCAGGCCAGATCCGAGAGTTAAAACTATTAGGTGTTGACTATAAAGAAAAGTGGAACTGGACAAGGAAAACGGCCAGTGAGTTTATCAGAGATGCAGAAGATTTTATCCGTCTGCGTAATCTGCTTCCTGCCTCTCCTAAGCAGCGTATTCTGCTTATGGAGAATGGTATAGATGTTCCCAAAGACACAACAAGTGCTGGAGCATCCAAGATGATTAATGAGCTGCCTGCTACTGACGCACAGCTTGCTTATTTTGAAAAAAACAACCTTAAAATAAATCCTGCTAAAAAGCTTACTTATGGTCTTGCTCATCAGATGATTGCTCGTCGTGAGCGCAGATTTTTGGAATATAAACTGCATAATATCAGTGACAAGAAATGAAGAAAGCTATTCTTTTATGTGCTGCTGCCCTGCTTATTATAATAACTTTGTTTTTGGTTATTTTTGTGAATTTTTTTAGCGGCATGTTTGGTGGTGGAGCAAGCGGAGAAGGCACATGGAGCGGTTATGAGATAACTTCTCCTTTTGGTGAGCGTGTTCATCCTATTACTGGTGAAGTCAAAAATCATCATGGTGTTGATCTCGGTATAGATGAAAATACCGCTCTCCCCTCTTTTATGGATGGAACAGTTACCGAGACCGGCTATGATGAAGGTGGTTATGGTTATTATATCGTTGTCCGTGATAAAGATGGTAATGAAACCTTATATGGTCATTTAAACAGCATTGCCGTAAGCAAAGGCCAGGAAGTCAAGCGTGGCGATATAATCGGTCTGACAGGCTCTACAGGCGCCTCTACAGGTCCGCATCTGCATCTTGAATATAAAGATGCTAATGGTAATTTGCATGATCCTACGCAGGTTTTAAAGCCTTTTTAGATTAAGAATCGAGATGTAAGTTTTGAGAAAATCAGTTTTTTTATTGTTCTTTGTTTTATTTATGTTGGGGATTTCATTCGTAGTCAGTGCTGCACCAATCACCTCTCCTTTTGGTTGGCGCATACATCCGATTACCGGCGAGTGGAAGTTCCATAGTGGTGTAGATATCGGTTATGATTATGGTACCGGTATTCCTGCCATGCTGGATGGCAGAGTTGTTTATGCTGCTCCTTATGGCGGATATGGCAATTGTATTATTCTTGAACATGCAGGTGGCGATCATACGCTATATGCTCATTGCAGTGCGCTTTATGTGTCGTATGGCCAATATGTCAGCAAAGGTACTGTTATAGCTGCTGTTGGTTCTACAGGTTTTTCTACTGGTCCTCATCTGCATCTTGAATGGTGGCATAATGGACAATATGTTGATCCTATGGGGTTGTGGTAACATGATTTCCGGAGAGTGGTGATATGGGGATTATAACCTTCTTTGCTATGCTGCTTTCAGCAGCTATCTTGCTGCTTATTTTCGGCATAGCTTTTTTGAAGTATTCACACAAGAATAGTATTTACAAACGCATAAAGAAACGTAAGGCTGTTATACGTATTTCAGAAGCCGATTACTCAGGCGAAAAGATTAAAGAGCTTGATATAATGTTGGCTAATTATGGGTATTCTTTTGATATTACTGAAATGAATGCAAGTGGAAGCTTAGTACATGTTTACAGGAGAAAATGAGGTTGGAGGTCGGTCTAATGGGATTATTGGATTCTATCAATCATGATTTTGCGAAGAGTATTAGAAAAAAGAATTATTCTAAGGAACTGCCGGCTATGCTTGAAGAGACGTTGGAAGCTCTTACAACGCTTAAAACACCTTTTATTATGGTGAAACGCAATGAAAACGGTACTTATGTAACTGCTTCCGGAGCTGATTCATTTACTAATGCAGCTCAGGTATATGCTACGGCTGTATCTTTTATCGTTATGATTCTGAAGAATTCCGGTTACAGTGATGATAAGATTCGTAATACACTTACTGATATCGTTGATTCGTCTCTTGCTACAGTACATGATGAGCCTGATGCACCTCAGAAGTATTTTCATTTGAACAAGAAGTAATGGATATGCTTGATTCATTAGCCAAGGCTCCTATTATCGGGCTTTATATAGCGTTTATTCCTTTGCTATGGTGTTTTGCTGTTCATGCTTTGAATCATGCCTGTATAGCTGATGAATGGCTTTATAAGGTCTGTTATTGCTTTTTTGCGTTTTCTGAGATGTGCTGCAGCTTTGCTATGATGTATTCACTATACAGGTTTTTTACAAATATTTAGGGATGGAAAGCTGGTGTTTTTATGAAAAATATGACTGTTATTGTTAATTGTTTTGATTATAAGGCTATTGCTCAAAAGGCTCATAGGATCAATAAGTTGCCTTCAATAGTCTGCTATGAACGCCCTGCTGATTTTCCTAAGAAATTTGTTGCCCGTCTTTTTTATCTTGGCAATAAGACTATTACCACAAATGTAGTAGTTACCGGAGATACGTATGAGGAGCTGTTAGAAAAAATTAATCCCGTTCTTGATTATCTTGGTATGGTTAGGTTTAATCGTGCTCCTAGTGATGATAATTGCATTATGGAGGTATGGCTGTAGCAGTAGCTGATTCTTATTTTATTTGTAATTAGCAAAGCTAACGTTCATAATATCCATAACTTTAGTTATGGATATTATGAACGTAACGAATGTAACGAGCATTACTTTCATAACAAATGTAATTCTTATTATGATTATTACTTTCTCAATCTCTGTTATGGTTGTAATTAAGGTAACTATTATTACATAATGTTAGTTATATTTATTATTAAGCTTACGAATATAACTTCAGTTATATTCGTAAGTAATGTTACTAAAATAATTAGCATTACTTTCGTTATGTTAATTACTTTAGTAACCTTCATTAGGTTAGTTATTAACATAATATTAGTTATGTTTGTTATCTGAAAAAGACGATAATGGATATTGTTTTATTTCTAAGTTCATAAATTTGTGTTTTTTTAGTAGCAAAAGTATAAAAAAAGTCTGTACAAATTGTGTTGTATGTGGTATATTAAGGCTAAAAATAAGTGAGGTATAGTTTTTTATGGATAAAAAAGATTTAATTGTCCAACTTGCTAAAAAAACTGGTTCTACTCAGTCTAGTGCTAAAAAATTCTTAGAAGCTTTTACTGATTTGATTGCAGATAATCTGACTGTGGATAATAAAATTCGTATTGTCGGTTTTGGTACATTTGAGGTACGTGCCCGTAGTGAGCGTAAGGGCATTAATCCGGCAACGAAAGAAGAAATTATTATTCCTGCATCTGTTACACCTGTTTTTAAGGCAGGTCAAGTTCTTAAGAATATTGTTGCAGAGAATAATGATAAGCTTGGAAAGTAATCCTGCAGTTCTATAAACATTTTAACTGAATACCCGGTTATCGGAGGCATTGAACAAGCGCTTGTGCGCTTGTTTCAGTGCCTTTTTTTATTTATCTGATTCTAACCTTTGCACGAGGGAACGGAAACTTGTGTCCTCCGTTATAAAGTGCCTGTTGTGGTTTATTTCACTTCAGTGATTTTTTAACGGAGGGATATTATGAAACTCATAAAGGATGTTATTGTTCGTGGCTCAGACGGTAAGGAGATTAATAAGACCGATGTTGGCAAGGCAAGGCGTCTCTTGAAGTCTGGCAGTGCAAAACTGATTCAGAGAACACCTTTGATTATCCAGATGCTTAACTTTAAGACGAACATAACAAAAACTGAAGATGCGTCAAGTCTTGCATAGGGAGTGATGATTTTTGAGCATCGTAATTATATTAGGTAATAATAAAGTATCTTGTGTCAGTCTTACTGTAAAAGATAAAACAGTCAATATTTTGGAAGCTGACAGCAGACATTTTGATGATCTTTCTTCTTTCTTGAGTTCTGCAGATGGCGTTAAATCTTTGCTTTCTTCCTGCTTTGGTGGTGATTTGAAGGCTGCAGCTGAACATAAAATCTATTTTGCCTTTACTGCCGGCAGTGGACTCGCTTATAAGACCTGGCAGGCAGCTGCTTCTTCTTTCAGTGATGTGTCTGACAAGACTTTTGCCGATAAAGAAGAACGCATTTTGTCTTTATGTATTGAAAACGTCCCGCAAGGTTTTACTGATCTATATAAGGACTGCGTGGCAAGTGTTGTAAGCTGTTACGAAGATGATGAAGTCTATACTGTTACTTCTGCGTACCTCCCTGCCCTGTATATTAATAATATCAAGGAAGCCTGCGAAACTCTTGGATTAACCTTATTTGGTATCAGTGATATCGTTAGCAGTTTCTGTAAGCTTATAAACTGCTCTGAGCAACAGGTCATGGTTCGTGCTGATGGGCTTGTAGTGGTTGTCCATCAGTTCGGTAGTCTTGTTTTCATGATGGACGGAGATTACAGTAATTCAATCGGAGATATCATCTTCAATATGGTTGAGCGTTATTATCCTATCAATAGCAGCAGAATGAATAGTCAGACTGTTTCCAGCAGCGATCTTGAACCTTTTTTGTTTTTACCATTCAATGGGTTGTCAAGATATAACTGTGAGATGAGTGTTATTGCTGCCGGCTGTGTTGTTGATTCCAAAATGCTTGCTGAAAGTAATGAAATGGTCAAATCCAATCCAGATAAAGGAGGCAGTAAAGATAGTGTTATCGGTAAATTACGGAAACTTTTTGAGAAAAAGTGAGACTGCAAAAGCAGCCTATGAGTTCAAACGGCCAGTTTACCAGTTTATTGCAAATACTGTTTGTGTTTTCTGCCTTGCTGGTGCTGTTACAAGCGGTTTGGCTTTGGCTTACGCTTATATGGCTACACCTAAACCTGTATATAGCCAGGAATTGTATGGTAAGGCGCAATCGCTGAATAATAATCTTAGCAGGGGTGCTGCTTTGATGAAGCAGGGCCGTCCGCGTGGCGTAAATGCTTATGAAATCATAAATAAATTTGCAAATGCCCGTCCTGCAGATGTTACCTTGACTGATATTGTCATTTCTCCTGAGCAGTATACTGTTAAAGGCTTTACGCCGAATCAGGATTCGGTAAATGCCTATATATCTGCCCTGGATTTTGGTAAAGGGAAAAAGGCCGGTGTTGCTTCTATTTCCAATAACAAGGGTACGAATGAATTTACTATCATAGTGCATGTTGACGAGCAGAAAGCTGCAGCTAAATCTTCTCCTCAACCGAAAGGAAGTGGCAAGTAATGGGTTCTTTTTCCGGAGATAAGTCAAATTTTAAGACAAGGATTCTTCTTGCCGGATTTTTGTCTGTAGCTGCTCTTGCAGGTAGTGTAATGTTGTCCTCAATGTTTGTATCTAAAATGACTGAAAATAATAAGCAGGCAAGTAATTTTGCATCTCAGAATGTATGGCTGCAGAAGTTTGATTATAAAGATGCGACAAATCTTTATAAGCTTATCTTGAAGCCTTGCAAGGCTTCCGATGTTGATAATGTTCAGAAGGAGCAGCTTGATATCTTAAAGGATCATAAGCTTACCATTGTCGGTGTGAAGAATGACAAGGGTAATGACAAAGGTCCTTTGAAATCTCGTAAGACTTCTGTTGATCTTATTGGGGATTGGAACGACCTTAATGCTGCTTTAAGTGATTTTGAGAAAAAGCATTTTGTCGTTATTACCAATGCATCTGTCAGCACAGATAATTCTAATGGTGCTAATACAGGTACTCAGGGATTAATTAAAGTTAAACTTGATTACAATATCTATTATAACTAAACGAAGGAGGTCAAAAGTGCTATGAAAAAAATATCAATAACCGCTCAGTTGGCCGCTTATACTGTTAGTATGCTTATGGGGTTTGGTACATTTGCAGCCTGGAATTATATTTCTATTCCGCAAGAGATTCAGATGAATGAGATTCCTGTAATCAATCTTGCTTCACTTGGTATTTCTACCGGCAGTGTTGCTTATGCTTCTTCCAGCAGTCCTTTTGGATTTTTGGCTGATACATCTGCTCTTCCAGCAGGTAATGTTAATATGCCGGCTGGAATTGCTGCTCCTACTCCTCCTGATGTTCCTTCTATGCCCGGCGGATTGCCTGGCAGTTCAGGTGGTGAATTGATTGTTTTAGGTGTGCTTCCCCCTGATGTTGTAATAATCAGCCGTGGAGGTAAATCTATTACTGCACGTACCGGACAGGATACAGAATTCGGAACTATTGGTACGGTGACTATGAAAGGTGCTTATGTCAACGGCGCTTTCATAGCGCAACGTTGACGGAAGGATGGATAATTAAATGAAACCAGCTAAATTTACTTCAGCTGTTCTCGCAGCTATGATGCTTTTTTCTAATACGGGATTTGCTTTTCCTATTGATTTTGCTCCCGGTACTCCGCTTGTAGATGCTTTGCGTGCGCTTGGTTATAAGAGTGGCCGTAATATTGTAATCAATGGTGATTTAAAAGGCAGTGTTTCCATGCATATGGATGATACTAATTTTGATACAGCATTGCGTGCGCTTGCCCTTTCCAATAATTTCAGTTATGAGTACCTTGATAATATGGATACTGTACTTATTGCTCCTAATAAGTCTATGTCCGGCATTGAAACAATTAAACTGAAACATATTGAGCCTGATGCTGCTGCAAAACAGCTTTCCGTGCTTGATGATGCTAAGGTTGTTGTTAACAATGAAACTCATTCCCTTACCGTTAGCGGCAGTACATCAACTATTGACAGGGTTCGTAGCGAGCTGCGTAATATTGATAAGGCTCAGCAGCAGGTCAATATTTTAGCTACTGTTGTAGAGCTTTCCAAAGGAAAGGACCGTTCAATGGGTTTGTCTTATTCTAGCGATCCTTGGACTAAAGATACGTCTGTTGGCGGGTATAATGGCTTTAAATTCGGTATAACTGCTAATCACGAGGAAACTCTTTCTAAAGGTAAAGTTCTTGCCCGTCCTAATGTGACTGTATTTGATGGCAGAAAAGCTTCTATCCTTATGGGTGATAAGGTTCCTGTATTTACTTCTACCAGCGATTCCAATGATACGGATAGCGATACGTCGCTTTCCGTTGAATACAAAGAAGTCGGTGTAAAGCTTGAAGTTTTGCCCAGAATCAATGAACTGGATAAGGAAACCATTACACTTGTTATTAAGCCTAGTGTTTCCACTATTTCTCAGTGGGTTGAAAGTGGTAATAATAAAGCTCCGCAGATCAGTGAGCGTAGTGCTGAAACCACAGTCCGTGTAAAGAATGGTGAAACTATTCTTTTGGGCGGTCTGCTTAAGAACGAGGAAATCAAATCTATCAAGCAGATTCCTTTCCTTTCTAAAATCCCTGTTCTTGGTGAAATTTTTAAATCCCGTAGTATTGAGAAAAAAGATACTGAGATTGTGATTGCCATTACTCCTACTATTGTTTATGACGAGCATGGCAGACCAAAAGTTGAGACGCAGACTTCTACTAAGGGCTTACGAGATAAACTGAACGAGCTGCGTGCAGAGCGTGAAGGTTATGCTCCTAATTTAAGGACTGATGCTGATGCAAAGGCTGAGCTTGATAAAGCTAAAGCAAAAGCAGCTGCAGCGGAGGTCGATAAAGATAAGCTTGCTGCTTCCCTTAAAGAACGTGAGGACATCTTAAAGGCTCGTGAAGCTGAGCTTAAGGCTAAAAATGCAGAAAATGATAAGCTTCGCCGTGAACTTAAGAAATCTACTGCTATGATGCGTGCTGTTATTGACAGCATGGATGAAGGTGGCAGACATGAACGATAAGTATTCTGATAATCTGGTCAATGAATTTATATCTCCTGACGTATTAGCTATGCTTGACAAGGATATCATGGAAAAGCGTTTTATGATGCCTCTTTCCTATGATAAAGACAAGCATGTTCTTACGGTTGTTACCAGTCGTTTTGAGGATAATTTTATGGATATGAGCATTATCCTTGCTCTTGTCCGTAAGAATTACTCTGATGTAGAGAGAATTGACTTCTTGGCCTGTGATTACAATAATTTCACTGCCGGCTTTAATGCTCATTATAAGCAGCAGTTTCAGCCTGCAGCTCTGCAGGCTGTTGAGGAAAAGCGCAATGCATCTGTTACCAGTGAGCAGACCAGAAAAAGTGAGGAAATCCTGCAGAAAGGTATTGCTTTAAATGCCAGTGATATCCATATCACGCCGATGCGCAATGGTGCGAACGTCATCTATCGCCGTGATGGTGTCTTAGTTGACAGTGGTATGACATTATCTGTTGAAGATGAGATTATGATTACCCGTATCTATAAGACTAATGCCAATATTAACGTAAATAATCTTATTCCGCAGGATGGCCGTTTCACTTTTGTAGGTAAAAACATTCGTCTTTCCACTATGCCTTATGGTGGTGATGGCGAACGTAATAAGGTTGTTCTCCGTATCCTTTCTACTTCTGATGTTATTCCTACGATTTCAGATTTAGGTTTTGACTCTGATGAGGAAAAGCTTCTTCGCTCTCTGATCTATAAGCCCAATGGCATTATCCTTATCTGTGGTCCGACTGGTGAAGGTAAGACAACTACTCTCTACTCTCTCCTTAACGAGCTGAATCAGACTGGTAAATACGTTATTGTAACGTTTGAGGATCCTATCGAACGTTATATTGATGGTATTGCTCAAAGCCAGGTGCGCTACGCTGAAGATGAACGTACTAATTATACTTTCCAGCGTGGCCTGCGCAGTTCTCTGCGTCAGGATCCTGATATTATGCTTGTCGGTGAGACTCGTGATGCTGAAACAGCCCTTACTGCTGTGCAGGCATCCCAGACAGGCCATTTGATTTTCACAACGCTGCATGTACGTAATTCTGTTTCAGTGTTCCGACGTCTGCAAGATATGGGCGTAAATGTCAGCGGTTTTGCTGAACAGATTGTAGGTATTGCAAGTCAAAGGCTTTTATCTACCTTATGTCCTCATTGCAGGCATCAGATTAAGGTGCCGCAGGAAATTCTTGATAAATTACGTGCTGAAGATAAAAAGGCATTGACCAGGGATATGAATGGTGATTATGTCACATATATTTCTGACGGCTGCAGTAAATGTAATTCTACAGGTATTGCCGGACGTATTCCTATCATTGAGATTATCCCTTTCAATAACTATCTTCGTGATTATTTTGCTGAAAAGCATGGTCTTGTGGATATTGAGCTGTTCCTTCGAAAAAACATAGGTTTTAAAAGCCTTTGGGATAAGGGTTTTGCTCATGTCATTAAAGGTGATATATCTTTAGAAGAACTTCTTAGCTGCATCGAACCTGATGAAGAGCTTGTCAGCCAGGCAGTAAATTTTGAAAGCCGATGCAGTAGTGATTCTCCTGCGTCTAAAGACGGTTATTTTTCAAGGAGGCGTAAATAATGGGCTTTGTGGAAAAAGTTAATGCTTTTATTGGTGCAGATAAACCTAAATTAGCTGATTTTTACGCTTGTTTTGATCAGCTTTATATGCTTCTGAACTCTGGAAGTACCTTGCAGCAGGCTATCAATGAGATTGCCCATGTGCAGACTAATGCCAAATTAGGTCAGGCTCTTAGAAACATCAGCCGTAATTTATCTGTCGGCGTAGCTACTGGTGCGGCTTTCAAGAAAGAAGGCGTTTTCCCCAGGCTCGTTGCTCCTACTATTGAATCCGGTGATCGTGCCGGCCGTTTATCTGATACGTTTCTCAGGCTTTCTGAATTGATGTGGCTACAGCATAATCTTTATAGCAAGGTAAAAAATGCTCTTTTTATACCTAAGATTGCTGCTGTACTCATGGCAATCATGACTATTGCTTATATCAAGATTGCAATTCCTGAATACATTAAGCTTTATAAAGAGACCGGTATTCCTCTTCCCTGGATTGTCAGCTTTGTCACTGGTTGCGTAAACGGTATTGTTGATTACTGGTTTATTACTCTTCCTGTTCTTTATGGTTTTTATAAAGCCTGGGAATGGTTTAGCTCTAATAATGTTGCTCTTGTTGATAGCTGGAAATTGCGACTTCCTATATATAGTAAGCTCCATTTCTTCTTTGTGCAGCATCAGCTTGCTTCTGTACTGAATCTGATGCTTTCTAGTGGTCTTACCTTGACTGACAGCCTTTCGCAGGCTGGTAAAGTTGTAGATAACAGTGTTGTTTCCAATACTGTTGGCAAAGTCCGTGAGGATATCATCAAAGGCAATACTCTTGCCGACAGCATGCAGCATCATAACCATGGTGATATACCTGTTTTCGATAATATGCTGCTTGCAAGCATCAACGCAGGTGAAAAATCTAATCATATCACTCTTGCTTTAGAGCATGACTGTAAGTATTATGAACGCTTATTGAATAACATGATAGAACCTACTTCTACGAAGATTACACTGCTTGTAATGCTTCCGATGGGTTTATTGATTGTTCTTATGTTTATGTTTACGCTTGTACCGATGTTTGATTATATGAGTCGTATTTCAGCTACCTGATAAGTTATTAGTAAAATCAAATATCAACCTTCTTTTCCGAGGGATTGGAGACAAAAGCTTTAGCTTGAAGTCCTCCAATATTATGGAATAATTTGCCGAGGATAAGGAGGTGCGGAAAATGTTATCCACGGTAAAGCAAAAAACCGTGGTTTTTTCTTCTTCTAAAAAACGCGGCTTTACCCTTGTTGAGATTATTGTAGCCTGTGCTGTAGTTAGTGCTCTTTTTGCCGGTGCTGTTTTTATTGGTCATAATCTTTTGGAGAACGGCAAATATAATAAGGCAAAGACAGATATTGCTACTATTGATACTGCAATCCGTCAGTATTTTTTTGATACAGGTAATCCTGTAGAAAGTTTGGAGAAGCTGACTAAAAAGGATGGTGAATACGGTCCTTGGCTTGATACTGATATATTAAAGGATCCGTGGAATCAGGATTATTTCTATACTTACTATGGTAGTGGCATTTATTATGTTTTAAGCTATGGAGCCAATAAAGAGCTTGATTCCAATCCTTCTAATATTCCTGACTGCGTGCAAGGTGATGATATCGGCCTTTGCAGTATATATTCTGGTCAAAATATCATCAGATATTCTGAGGGCAAAGAAATTCTTTATAATAACTAGCCTTTTTCTGTCTGTCATATAGATAGGATAAATATAAAATTAAATATTGCTTAACCTTCTTTTCCGAGGGATTGGAGACAAGAGCTTTAGCTTGAAGTCCTCCAATATTATGGAATAAATACCGAGGATAAGGAGGTGAAAAAAATGTTGTCCACGGTAAAGTTGAAAAACCGTGGTTTTTTATTTCGGGAAAGAAGCAGAAATGGGTTTACGCTCATTGGGATTCTTGTTGCCTGTGCTATTATCGTTGCCCTGGCTGTCGGCGCGATTCTTATAGGCAGTACGCTTCTTGACCAGGGCAGGCATAATAAGGCTCAGACGGATGTTTCCAGTATCAGTGCTGCTATCAAGCAGTATAAATTTGAAATGGGTTCTTATCCGGCTACGTTGTCTGCTCTTACTACTAAGTCTGGTTCATATGGGCCTTGGCTTGACAGTGACACCATTACTGATCCATGGGGAACAGCTTATAAGTTTTCTATCGATGAAACTAATAGGCGTTTCGGTGTATGGTCATGTGGTAAAAACAAAACTGATGAAACAGGCAGCTATAGTGGCTCTTTTGCTGGTGATGATATCGGCATAGGAGGCTTCTAATCGCGGTAAATTTTTGACTAATATGCACTTTACTTTGAAAAAAATTTATGGGAGGTTTTTAAAATGAATTCTTTGAAGACTTTAAAGAATAAGCTGAATTGTAAACGTCGTAAAGGTTTTACCTTGATTGAGATCATGGTAGCTTGCGCTATCATCATTGCACTGTCTGTTGGTGCTTTCTTCTTTTACTCTCAGGCACAGCAATCCCGTAAGATGGCTCAGATGAACAATGACTTGGAAGCCATTACCACTGCTGCTTTAGCTTATGAGGCTATGAGTACTGATTCCACTCCGCCGGCTGATATTGCTTCTTTGATTGCTGGTCTTTCCGCAGATAAAGCTGTTGATGGTACTGCTCATACTTTTCTTACTCAAACTAAAGGCACCACTGTAAGTGCTGACAGTATCCTGGATCCTTGGGGTACTGCTTATACCTACAGTCAGACTGACCGTACTGTAACCTGCACTCCTAAAGATGCAAGTGGTACTGCTATGACTGCTGTTGTTCGTAGCTTCTAAATTCTTTTTCTCACCGCAGGCGGTGGCGTAGCCGCCGTCTGCTTTTTGTTTTCTGAGGTGTACTATTATGAATGTAGTAAAATTTAAATATCGTTGTGCCCCCCCCGTAGTACAAAACTATAGGCGCGGTTCTGCCCTTCTTGCGGTGGTTTTGGTTCTTGCCGTGATCAGCTCAGTTATGAGCATAAGTACAGCAAAGATTACCCAGGCTGCTATCAACAGCACTGGTTCTAACAAAGCTACGCTCCAGGCGCAGCAGTTTGCTTCTTCTGAGGCAGAACTTATTAAATCTATTAGTTATACTGATTTGACAGCTCAATCTAGAGCAGATATTTCAGATTCAGGTTTTCAAAGAGAAGTAATTCTTTCTGATGAAAGTAATTACTCTGAACAAATTAAGCAAAAAACAGCTACGATAAATGTTTATAAAGGTAGTGAGTCACTTCCCCGTTCTACCATTAAGTTAACCCGCTATTCTGTAGAGCAGAAAATCAGCGGTGTTCCTGTCGGAACAGTCATAGCTTGGGCATCTAGCAATAATCCTAACGATGGGACATGGCTCGAATGTAACGGCCAGTCCTGTGCTGCTTATTCTGAACTTAGTGCTGTATTAGGTAAAACCACTGTTCCAGATTATCGTGGAGTTTTTCTTCGTGGACTCGGGACACGAGAAACTACTCATTTCGGTAATGTTGTTCATTCCAGTGGTAATCTAGGAGAGCTTCAAGGTGATGCCATGATACAGTTACCAAAAAGCTCTTTTTATGCTGCTTTAGGTCGTATTGGTTCTGAATTTGCTAGTGAGCAACAGCAATCTGCTTTTTCATGTACTGGTGCTTTTTCATATGTTTCTACTTATGACACTTCTATGAAAGTTGGTAATAGTGATAACTGGGGACGCAAATACGTATTGGATTTTTCTAGAGCAATTCCTGTTGCTAATGAATTACGTCCTGTAAATATAGCTGTCCGTTATTTTATCAAAGCTGCTTAAAACAAAAAATACACCATTACAGGTGTATTTTCAAAAGTTTAATATTATGTTATAATACCAGTTGAGACAACTGGTAGTCGGTTTTCCTACTCCTTAGTGAGTGGGGGTGATGTTATGACTGTTTTCGAAGCGTTATCTCTGATGATTGCTTTTGCAACTCTGGTCGTGCTGATCCTTTCGTATCGTAAGTAATTACGGCATGAAAAAAACCGCCTAAGCGGTAAGACGGTTTCTTTCTAATTACTAAAGTTTTGAGGAGAACCGGCTTTCCACAACCAGTTGTCTCTTTGTGTTTATTATACGTTTTATCTGTCTTTTTGTCAAACCTGAATTATTATCTGTTCCATATATCGATGTTGAGTCGAAAGGAGCAAGATTATGAATGTAGTAAAATTTAAATACCGTTGTACCCCCCCATAACACAAACTTGTAGGCGCGGCTCTGCCCTTCTTGCGGTAGTTTTGATTCTTGCTGTTGTAAGCTCTGTTCTGAGCATAGGTACGGCCAAGATTACCCAGGCTGCTATCAACAGCACTGGTTCTAACAAAGCTACGCTCCAGGCGCAGCAATATGCTGCTTCTGAGGCAGAATTATTACGGTCAACAAACTATTCAGATTTGAAGGCTCAAAATAAACAGTCTATTTCAGATTCAGGTTTTCAAAAAGAAGTAATTCTTTCAGATGAAAGTGATTTATCTGGAGGTATAAAAAAGCGTGATGTAACTGTCAACATATATAGTAATAGTGAATCATTACCTCGAGCTACAGCCAAGTTTATCAGATATAAGGCTCCTTCTAGTAGTACTATATCTTCTAAAGTATTTTCTATACCTAAAGATGGTTCTGTGACATATACGTTTCCGGGTAATGTCAGTCATTTGTCTGTATTAGCTATTACTGATTTTGATACTCATGGTGAAGGAACAAGAACCAATACTGTCAAAATTGGTGGTATTGGAACTTTGTCTATGGATTCAGTTACTTATAAAACTGGTAGCAAAGGACATGGATGGAGTTTTGATACAAGCCAGTCAGCCAGTGGAGATTATAAGGTTTCCCTTGCAGCTGGTTCTACAATTACTATTTCTACTCATGCTTCCAGTGGTGCTGCAATTACACATACTACTGTTCTTCTAATAATGTCCTGATCATGTTATTACTGTTATTTTGAGCTTGTAAGGAGCAAGCAAAATGAAATGTGTTTTTAAAAATTATCGTTGTGCCCCCCCCATTACACAAAAATATAGGAAGGGTTCTGCTCTTTTAGCAGTTGTACTCATTCTTGCTGTCATAAGCAGTATGCTTTCTATTGGAACAGCCAAACTGACTCAGGCGGCAATAAACAGTACAAGTACAAACAAGATTACTTTACAGGCTCAGCAATATGCTGTATCTAAAGCAGATATTGTGAAGGCAACAAAATATGATGAACTCACAGCTCAAAATAAGACAGTAATTTCAAATTCAGATGGTTTTTATGATGAAGTAAGTATTAGTGCAGAAAGTGAATATCCTGCCAACAGTAATATAAGCCAGCGTGAATGTATCATCCGTGTTTATAAAGATAGTGAAACCTTACCACGCAGCAGCCTTAAGCTTATGCGTTACTCTGTTTCTACAGATGTTTCTAGTGTTCCGCAAGGTTCTATCATTCCATGGTATGGAGATAAAGCTAACATCCCAGATGGTTTTGCTCTTTGTAATGGTCAGAATGGTACTCCTGATTTAAGGAATCGTTTTTTAGTTGGTGCAGGAGATGTATATAACCTTTCTAATGCTGGAGGAGAATCAGTTGTAAATATAAAAAAAGAAAATCTTCCTTCTGATGGATTAACTGCGTTTGGTTATTCTTGTGTTGGCCATTATTGTACTTATGGACAAGGCAATTTTGGTCAGCGAAAGGGTGAATATGTGGCTAATCCTTCAAAAGACGGTTCTAATGGTTGGCAAGATTATTTTTATTTTACAGCTTTCGATTCTATTCTTTCTAATAATTGGAGAGGTGTAGAACTTGAAAATCGACCGCCCTATTATGCACTTTACTATCTCATTAAATTATAGAATTTAATATCTGAGCTGTGAGGGAAAGGATATAATTATGCGAAAACGTCGTTGTACCCCCCCACTTTACAAAAGTCCTCCTACCGTAAAGGCAGTGCACTTTTAGCAGTCGTTTTGGTTTTAAGCGTAATTTCAAGCTTTATGGCTGTAAGTGTTGCTAAAATCAGCCAGGCTTCCCAAAACAGTATTGGTAGCTCTAAGGTTGCCCTTCAGGCGCAGCAGTATGCTGCAAGCAAAGCTGAACTGGTGAAAGCCGAAAAATATAGTGATTTAACAGCTCAGACAAAATCTATAATTTCAAATTCTAATACTTTCTATGACGAAGTGATTATTGGTGATGAGACAGATTATCCTGATAACGATAAAATCAAACAGAAGGATGTTACGATCAATGTATATAGTAATAGCGAAACACTTCCTCGTGCTTCTTTAAAATTTACTCGTTATTCTGTTTCCACTGGCACTAGTGTTCCACAAGGTACCATTCTTCCTTGGTATGGCAAGTTAGATGAAATCCCTGATGGTTTCTATCTTTGTGATGGTAAAAATGGTACTCCTGACCTTCGAAATCGATTTATTGTTGGTGCAGGAGATGCTTATAAGCTCACAGATATCGGTGGTGAGAATGAAGTTACCTTAGAAGCTCCGCAGGTTGGCAGTCATTATCATGGTGTAGGTTCTTATAATTTTGGTTCTAATAATGGTGATTTTTTTGGTTTAGCTTCAAAGATTGAATTTCAGCTTCCTGCTGGTGGTGGCTGGATTTTCTGGAATGGTTCAAACCATGGTGGTTATTGGAAGGCTCCTTCAGGCCCAGTTAAAGGACAGCAGATAACTTCTCTTGCTGTAGCTACTGAAGCTCAAAAACCTCATGAGAATCGTCCTCCCTATTATGCCCTTTTTTATATCATGAAAGTATAGTTTGTTTTGTCTGAGCTGAGAAAGGATTTAAAATGAAAAAATTTCACAGCTCGAAAAAACAAGGTAGTGCCCTTCTCGCAGTAGTATTGGTTCTTGCTATCGTTAGTTCAGTTATGAGCGTCAGCACAGCAAAAATAACCCAGGCTGCTATCAACAGCACAGGTTCGAATAAAACTACTCTGCAGGCACAGCAGTATGCTGCATCTGAAGCTGAACTTATGCGTTCTATGCCTTATTCTAATTTATCTTCTTCAGCAAAAGCAAAGATTGCTGGTACTGTTTTTTCCAAAGAAGTGATTTTAGGAGAGGAATCAAGTTATTCATCTTCTATAAAGCAACGTCCTGTTACTGTCAATATTTATAGTGATGCAGAATCTTTGCCTCGTTCTACTGTAAAGCTTCAACGATATAGTGTTGAAGCTAGTGATTTAGATATAGGTCAGCCTGAATATTTAGGCTCAGGTCCGCGAACTTTTGTTGCAAAGGAAGCAGGATTTGTTACTGCCGGCGGAAGCAGTAAGCCCCAGTCACTTACTGTACAAGTAAATGGTAAAACTTTAGGATATGTCTGCCCTCGTGGCTATGGTACTGGTACAATCAGTGCTTGCGTTCCGGTTCCTAAAGGTGCTACTGTTACACTTTCAGGTCAGGTGAATTGGGCGTATTGGTCTAAATTAAAAGCTTAGGTATTTATATGTTAATTTATCTTTTTCTATTTTTTATTTTTCTTATGTTTATCAGAATCTCCGTCATAGATTGGCGTGAACATGCCATCTATGACAGAGATATCGTTTTTACAATAGTTTTTGTTACATTGTATAAGGTTTTCTATGGAGACTTTTTTTCTTCTCTCTACGGCTTTGCTACGGGCCTCATAGTCGGCCTATTAATCTTTGGTGTGGTGTATAAGGTCTATGGCTTTGAGGCCTTTGGCCAGGGAGACGTTATTTTGCTCGCTGCGTTAGGCTTTTTCCTGGATATGAGTTTTTTGCATTATTTTGCTTTTGCTATGATGCTAGGCGGTATTTTAGGCGTTCTGATGCTGTTGTTAAGCAGGAAGCGTGCTGATGATATTGAATTGGCGTATGCCCCAGTACTTCTTGTATGGCTTCCTTTGTATTTTTATTTTAATAAGCCATCTCTTTGGGATATATATAGTCTGTTATTCTATTAAAGCGAGCAAAGGAGGGTTATTATGCTTATCAGAATTATTTTAGCTCTAGTTATAGCTTGTATGTTTATGGGTGGATTAGGTGCTGCAGGAGGCATTACAGGCTTAAAGACTGCTATTGCTGATAAACAGATTGTCAGCAATAGTGCTATGTTAGATAAAGCAATCGTAAACTGGTATACATCTCATGATTATGAGCTTCCTGAATCATTAAGTAAGGATATGCTTGATATTATGGGTTTGTATGATATTGATTTGTCCAAATTCACCTATACTAAGCTCTCAGATAACAAATTTCGTCTTGTCGCTAAGCTTTCCGGTAAAAAAACAGAAGCCAGTGTAAACAGTGATAGAGATTTACCATTAAAACCAGTTGAAACTCCATCTTCTAGTGGTTCTTAATTCTAAGCAGGCCGAAAAGCCTGCTTTTTTGTTGCTTTTTGTGATTTATGCTATAATATACCTGACTTTTTATTTTGGAGAGTGATGGTATGTTAAAAAAGAAGATTTTATCATTGGTAGCCGGCAGTCTCTTGTTTTTAGCTAATAGTTGCAGCGCTACTAATCTTATCAGCATGGGGCCTGTTTCTCTTATTGTACCTGCAGATACAGTGACTAATGATCTTATTACCCCTAAGTTCGATACTGACAGTATTCAGGTAGATAAGGCAGCTCATACGGTAGATGTATTGATTTTTATTACACCTTCCCCTTATAATCATTATGATGAATACCGCATGGAACGCCTTAAGCTGTTTAAAGATGCTTCTCAGAGTACTGCCCATGTATTGCGTGTGAGATACTATGAGCGTGGTACTGATAAACTTATCGGTGATTATAATAGAGGTGGCTATTCTTTTGCAGATACTAATGATTTGTCCGATCGTTATGGAAAGTATCATATCAACAGTGTGCTGCAGCGTGAGTTTGCTTACTTCCTTGATATTCCTAATCAGGATGGTTCGCCCTATACTACACCTAAAGATTTAGGCCTGACATGGATAAAATCTACAGGAAGTGTTGGCGTCTTCTATTATCCTAAGACAGTAAAGGTCAAAAAGAATAAAGTTAATCTGAAGGCGGCTTTCTGGTATCCTAAGCAGAATCGTATTCAGACTGTAGATTGTACTTTGGATTATGATAAAAAGCTGTTTAAACCAAAATCCTGTGAGATGCGTCGTATCAACACTGGTGAAGTAGTCGAAACAGCATATAGAGGACTTATTCCAGGTCTTTTAGGTCCGAATTTTATAAACCGCAGTTTTGATGAAAACGATGAATGCCGAATTCTTTCTGAGTTCTTTAAAGATAAAATAGTACAGCAATAAAAAAATAAGCATGACTTTTTATTCTATTTTAATTCGATTAAAGTTTAATTTTTTAGTTTTTGTGTTGACGTTTTTGGTATTACGATTTATAATTATAGTATAAATACAATTTCAAACCTGAATTATTCAGAGGTATTAGGTCAGTCTTGTGACTGGCTTGATACCTCTTTTTTTATTCAAGAAAGGATTTGGTAAAATGCGTTTATTTATTTGTGAAAAGCCCTCTCTGGCCGGAACTGTCGCCTCTTTCCTCGGTAAGCCTAAAAAAGAAGAAGGCTATTATAGTGTTGCCGGCGATTGTGTAGCATGGCTTTATGGCCATATTCTCGGCCTTGATGAGCCTGATGATTATGATCCTGCTTTAAAAAATTTTTCTTATGAAACTCTTCCTATTGTGCCTTCCACTTTTAAAAAGCACGTTAAAGGTGGCTCTTCTAAGAATGCTTTTAATGTTATTCAAAAGCTTGCTAAAGATGCTGATGAAATTATCCATGTAGGAGATCCGGACCGAGAAGGACAGTATCTTGTCGATGAGGTTTTGGAAGCTATAAAGAACAAGAAACCTACAAAACGTCTTTTAATCAATGCTTATGATGATGTGAGCGTTAAGCGTGCTTTCGATTCTATGGAAGATAATTCTTCTTCTAAACTTCGTAACCAGTATAAAGCTGCTTTAGGCCGTGATTACACAGATTGGCTTATCGGTATGAATGCTAGTCGAAAATATTCTTTAGACAGCGGCAAGACTCTTAAGGTTGGCCGTGTCAAAGTCCCTACTCTTGCTTTGGTTGCTCGTCGTAATGAGGAAATCGAAAACTTTAAATCTATAAAATACTATGTTGTACGTGCTTTTTTCAGGACTGATGATTCTACTCCATTCGAATCTTTATGGCAGCCTGCAGATGATGTTGAAGGTTTGGACAGTGAAGGGCGTGTTATTGATATTCTTTCAGTCCGTAAGGTTCTGCAGCAGGTTGAAGGTCAGCCTGGCGTAGTAAAGAAACTTGAAAAAAAGAAAGGGACAAAGGCGCCTAGATTGCCTTTCAGCCTTTCTACATTGCAGCAGACGTGCAAAGCCTTATCTCCCGATAAAGTTCTTTCCGTATGTCAAAGCCTATACGAGAAAAAGCTTACTACCTACCCTCGTTCTGATGCTCAGTATATTCCTGATAGTCAGCATGTTGATGCAGCTACTATTATTGCTAATCTTAAATTAACAGGTGAAGCTGAAATCAAGCTTCTTGCAGATGGTGCAGACAGCAGCATCAAAGGAAAAGCTTTTAATTCCAAAAAGGTCGATGCTCATCACGCTATTATTCCTACCATGGAAAAGGTTGATTTTTTGACTTTGAGTGCTGATGAACAGCTTATATATAAAATGGTTGCCAAGCGTTATCTTTTGCAGTTCTATCCCCTGCAAGAATTTGAAGATACTGTCTGTGAGATTGATTGTGCCGGCGAAACCTTTATAGCTAAAGGTAAGGTTGTTTTAAAGCCTGGCTGGACTGCTGCTGCAAAAGACGAAGATGAAGAAATTGATTCAAAGGATAAAGATAAGGATGATTCTAAAGAATCTAAGCAGCTTCCTGAGCTGCATGAAGATGATAAACTTATCCTTTCTGTTGCAGATTATACCGAGAAGAATACTGCTCCACCTAAGCCTTTTACTCAGACCTCTTTAATTGCTGCTATGTGTAATGCACATCAATATGTTAAAGACGCTTCTTTAAAAACTAAGCTTAAGGATGTTAAAGGTATTGGTACTGAAGCTACTCGTTCTAAAATCATTAAAGAGCTGCTTGATGCCGAGATGCTTTTGGAGACTGGCAAAAAATCTTCTAAGATTCTTTCTGTTTCAGATACTGTAAAGGAGCTTATTCATAATCTTCCTGATGAGCTTACTTATCCTGATTCTACAGCACTCATGGAACAGGATTTAGATGCGGTTGAACATGGTGAAATGTCTTTTGATGATCTCATGAAGAAAGAGATTGATTATGTTACTCAGCTTATGACTTTTCAAAGTAATTTCACTAAAGCTGCTAAGGATCAGTCTGACCGTCCTAATTGCCCTGCTTGTCATGTTGGTAAGCTTTATTATAGAGATGGTAAAAATGGTCGTTTCTGGGCTTGCGGTGAATGGAAAAATGGCTGTAATGCTACTTTTTCTGATGATAACGGTAAGCCTGCCATTTACGATTGCCCCATTTGTCATAATGGGTATCTTATTCGTTATAAGAGCAAAAAGGTTGAAAACGAATATTATTGGGGCTGCAGTACTCATCAATGTAAAGTCTTTTTCCCTGATGTTAAAGGTAAGCCCTTTATCAAGAAATGTCCTGAATGTAAAAAAGGCTATCTTATGAAGCGTACCGGCAAGAACGGAGATTTTTGGGCATGCAACGCCTATCCGGATTGCAAAGCTACTTTCCCTGATGATAACGGTAAGCCTGGCAAGAAGGAGAAAAAAAAAAATGGTAATAAGAAAATTGATTCCTGTAAACATTACTAAAACTGATAAATTTCAGATGATGCCAGTGTCTAGTAAACTTCTTTTCTTTGAAATGCTGGTGCGTTCTGATGATGCTGGTTTTTTGAATAATTCTGCTTCGGTTTTAGATGAGTGTGGAGCATCAATTGATGATTTAAATCTTTTGATATCGAAAGGTTTTGTACGGTTTGTTAAAGACAAAAACAGTTTTTATGTTGTATCTGAGGAGGTTTATTTTCATGAATGAGACAAAATTATCTGGTCGTCTGACCAAAGATCCTGTTGTCCGTTATACTTCTAGTGGTAAAGTTGTTACTCAATTTATTTTGGCTGTTGACCGTATCCGTAAGGATGATAAGAATGAAGCTGATTTTATTCCTGTAGTTTTCTGGGGTAAAAGCGCAGAAATTATCGGCAACAGCTTAAAGAAAGGCAGCAAAATACTTGTTGACGGCCGTATTCAGGTACGCAGCTATGATGCAAAGGACGGTTCCAAGCGTTGGGTAACGGAGGTAATCGGCAGACGTTTTGAATATATGGAGTCCAAGTCGTCTAACGCTTCTTCCGGTTCTTTTTCCACATTTGGTAAGGAGGAACCTGTTCCTTTTAATGAACCTTTTGATGAAGAAATTCCGTTTTAACGAAGGTCTGAAGCATGTCTAGATTTATAAAATTTTTAGCTTTGTTTCTTGTTACCTTATTACTTGTCTCTTGCAAATCTTCTCCACTTTCATCACTTTCCACGGAGAAGGTTTTGCATGGACAGGTTATAGATGTTTTAGATGGTGATACTGTAAAGCTGCGTAGTGATTGGCATATATATAAGATTCGTCTTGCCGGCATAGATGCTCCTGAAAAGCAGCAGGCATATGGTGTGCAGTCTAAAACTTATCTTGAGCATCTTCTTGCTGATAAGGATGTATCTATCAAGGTATTATCCTGTGATCAGTATGGGCGTTATGTTGGTAAGATTTATCTTAATGGTAAAGATATTAATGGCGAGATGATTCGCAGCGGTTACGCCTGGCATTATAATCATTTTGATTCCAATCCTGTGTATGCAGGGTTTATGTTGGATGCGCAGCGTTCCAATCGTGGTTTATGGCAGGAAGCTCATCCCACTCCGCCATGGATTTTTAGAAAAGGAAGGGATTGATTGAAATTGAGTTTTTATTTATCCGATAAGCTTTTTATTGCTAAAGGTGTTCATAAGGCTGTTTATAAGCATCCTTCAAACACTAGATATTGTATTAAGGTTACCTTTACTTTTCGTGATACAGATATAGAAAGAGAGCTGCTTTATAGAAAGGCCTTAAAAATCCGGAACAAGAAGCCTTCTCTTTTGCCGGAGTATTTCGGTTCTGTAGAAACTAATTTAGGTCCTGGTCATGTGTTTGAGTATATTGTGGATTATGATAATCAGCCTAGTCTTCAATTGAAATCAGTTTTTTAGAAGAATCTTGACGTAAGAGAAATTTTTCGTGTAACTCCTTTGGAGTTTGTGAGAAATTTTCGTGACATGCTCTTAGCTCAGAAGATTGTTGTATCTGACGTCGATCCGTCAAATTTCATGGTACAGCGTATATCTGCAGATAGATTTACCTTTAAGGTAGTAGATAATATAGGTTCACTTGTAATGGTTCCTTTGGCTTATTATTTTGATTTTGTAGCTGAGAGAAGAATAGCAAAATACTGGAATCGCTTTATAGATGAATGTAAATTGCATTATACAAGCTTTCTCACATCAGATGATTGGAATTCATTATATTGTTAGATCAGCTTTTAGTATATAAGATTGATGCTATCGCTCCCGCAAGGGAGCGTGGACTGAATTTGGGAATATAATAAGAATATATCAATGTGCTAAAAAACCTGCGAAGCAAAAAGCTTCACAGGTTTTTCAATTTAAGTTAACAATGGTTATGTTTTCTTCTTGTCGTAGAAATGCATATCCGCCCACAATCATTTCAGCGGCATCTGCTATAGTTCTTTTTTTGCTTCAGTCATAATTAATTTCGACCTCTTTTATTGGTGCAAGAAATTCAACAGGTTCAATATATAGATTCTTTAGAATTGGCAATAAATCTATATAATCTTCTTCCAGCTTATTTTCGTTTTTATTTTTACAGAGTACAACTATATAGCCATTATTCCATTCTAATATTTTAGTATACTTTTCCAATCGTTTTCCGGTAAAAAAAGTTATTACCCTATCACGAAATTTAAAAAAAGTATATTCGCCACTATTGCTTAAAAAAGCAGTATTTAATGTATTAGTCATAAGCAAACACCTCAATTAGTTAACAATGTTACGCGCTTTCTTATTTAAAGTTTAGCATACGCAAGATTTAGTGTCAAAAATTTTTAACTTAAATTTCTTCCCCGCTATGTATTTATAATGAAGTAAAGTTTAGGCTACTATAAAAGTACACTTTTTTAGGATATATCTGATGCTATGTTTTTTATGTCCTAAAAAAGTCCTTTTTGACTTTTTAGGATGTCCTATTTCTAATTGACATTTTTAGCACATTTTGTTAGTATATTGACATAATTGGGATTATTGATGGAGGGCAAGTGTCTTATGGCTAATATAGGTTATGTGAGAGTTTCTTCGAAAGATCAAAATACTGGCCGGCAATTTGCCGTTATGGAAGAACGTGGTATTAAGTTGGACCGAACTTACGAAGAGCATGTCAGCGGTAAAAATATTTCTGATCGTCCTCAGCTTTTGGCCATGCTTGATTACATCCGTGAAGGCGATATTGTCTATATAGAAAGTATTAGCCGCCTGGCTCGTAATACTGTTGATTTTTTAGATATAGCTAATAGACTTAAAGAAAAGGGTGTTGGCCTTATTTCTTTAAAAGAGTCTATAGATACCTCCACTCCGCAGGGCAGATTTGTTACTACCCTCTTTGCTGCTTTTGCTGAATTAGAGCGCGATTTTATTCGTGAAAGGCAGCGTGAGGGCATTGATTTATGTTTGCGTGAAGGTCGACCTTATGGCCGTCCTAGAAGGTCTTTTGATGATATCTGGAAAGAAAATTATAGACAATGGCGTGCTCGTAAGATTACATCAAAAGAGTTTATGTTTCGTGAGCATTTATCTTCTTCCGGGTTTTATGCTCGTGTGCATAGATATGAAGAAATTCTTAAAAAGTCTTAACTTTTGTCATAGAAAAAGGCAGATGCAATGCATCTGCCTTTTAATTTTTAGTCAATTGTCTTCTATTTGGAATTCAACATTCTTTAAAATTTGTTTGCTTACGATTGTGAATATAGCTTTGAATTCTTTTTTTGCTTTTTTTTGAATATATGTTTTATCGCTATCTATTGCTGCGAATGCAGAACCTTGGCTTATATTTTCTGTTTCATCGTAAATTCTCATTATGTAGAAACCTATTTTTTCGTCAGGATATACATCGATGTAGATATTTAATCCGTATATATTACCAATGTTTTTCTTTTTAAATTCTTTCATTTTTAACCTCTTTTTATTTGAGCAAAGTCTTTATGGAATTCATAATTTGCTCGTAAGTAATATCCCTTGCATAGGAAAACTGCTTGCGGTATTTATCCCACATCGTTTTGAGTTCCGGACTTTTTTCAATGTTATGAAGAATACTTGGAACATCTGCGATCTGATTTGTAGTACCGC
>ERZ791840.305-NODE-305-length-36321-cov-17.369740_pt1 | contig 36321 bp, 33 predicted proteins | sample MGYA00510291_ERZ791840 | MGnify/ENA primary metagenome ERZ791840 (study PRJEB30046, sample SAMN00715256) | human gut metagenome | study: EMG produced TPA metagenomics assembly of the A metagenome-wide association study of gut microbiota in type 2... | reverse complement strand
CGGGATGCGGACATGACCCGCGGAGTGCTCCAAACTTGGAAAGACACGGATCATCAAAGATGCAAACATTTGGCTGGTTAGAAATGCCACATTTTTTGATCCGAATTTCCAGATACATTCCATCAGAAATCGAAAAGCATGACTTCTTATCCTATTACTTCTCACAGCAAAAGGGGCAGCCCGTTTCATGCGGCAGCCCCTTCTTTTTTATCAGCTCACTAAATAGGTTACATGCGCTCCGGTGCCTGAAAGCCCAGCAGATCAATACAGGTCTCAAGTACCGACTTTGTCAGCTCTAACAGGCGGATATAAGACTTCTGGATCTGCTCGTTCTCCTCGGACATGATCTTTGTCTCATGGTAAAAGCTGTTGAATGCATTCGCCAGCTCATAAATGTAAGAACAGATCTTATGCGGCGCTGTCTCCTCATAAGCGTTCTCCATCATAGCACCAAATCCAGAAAGTGCCAGCATAAGGTTCTTCTCGCTTGCGGAATGAGCCGCCTCAATCACTGCGCCGCTCTCATCCTTCCCCATGCTGTGATACTTGTTCAGAATCGACTTGATACGAACGATGGTGTAAAGGATGTATGGTCCCGTATTTCCCTCAAACGAGGTGAACCGGTCAATATCGAAGATGTAATCCTTGCTTGCCTGGTTGGAGAGGTCGCCGTACTTGATGGCTGCAAGTGCAATCATCTTCGCCGTCTCCTTTGCCTCTTCCTCACTGATCTCAAGGTTCTCCTTTGCCTTCTGGTTCTCCGTGATCTTCTTGAGCATTTCCTCGTTCACACTCTCAAGCAGATACTGCAGGCGCATAACGCCGCCCTCACGGGTCTTAAACGGCTTGCCGTCCTTGCCGTTCATCGTACCGAAGCCGAGGAACTTTAAGCCTGTCTCTGGCTTTACCAGTCCGGTCTTGCGCGCGCAACGGAACACCTGCGTAAAATAGAGTTCCTGGCGCTTATCCACCACATAGATCAGCTCATCCGGATGGTAGTCCTTCATACGCCATACAATCGTTGCAAGATCCGTCGTATTATAAAGGGATGCACCGTCTGATTTTAAGATCATGCACGGCGGGATCTCCTTGGTATCGGTATCCTCCTTGACATCTACGACAAGCGCACCGTCGCTGATGTAGGCAAATCCGTCATCCTTCATCTTCTGCACCATATCCGGAATGTACGGCTGGGCATCGGATTCCCCCTTCCACAAATCAAACGATACGTTCAGATTCTTATAGTTGCGCTTTAAGTCCGTAACGGAAACGTTTAAGATGTGGGAAAGCAGTGCCTGATACCCTCTTCTGCCATGCTGCAGTTCGTAGGTTGCCTGCATCGCCGCCTCCTTGTAGGCGGCGTCCTCCTTGGACTTGCCGCTGGCTGTCGGGTAGATCTCCTCCAGCTCTGAGATGGTAAACGGCGCTTCCTCTGGATATTCTCCGGTATAGTTCTCATCAAAATATACCAGATCCGGCTTTCTCTCCCGAAGTTCCGTGATGATAAGTCCCATCTGTAAGCCCCAGTCGCCCAGATGCACATCGCCGATCACCGTATGTCCCATAAAACGTCCGATGCGCTTGATGCTCTCACCGATAATCGCCGAGCGCAGATGTCCGACATGAAGCGGCTTCGCCACGTTCGGTCCACCGTAATCGATCATGATCGTCTTTGGCTCTTTGGCCTTCTCACAGCCGTATCTTCCCTCGTCCGCCTGCATCTTTGCCACATAATCCGCCAGATATACCTCATCCAGCTTGAAATTCAAAAATCCCGGCTTTACGGATTCCACCATGGAAAACATGGCGTTCCCGGAAAGCTTCGCAGCCACTTCGTCCGCGATCATAAACGGCGCCTTCCTGTATTCCTTTGCCGCCGCCATCGCTCCGTTGCACTGATATTCACAGAGATCCGGTCTATTGGATAATGTCACCTTGCCATACTTTGCATCGTAACCGCAGTCCACAAATGCCTGTGTGACTTCCCCGGTGATAAGGTCTAAGATCTTTTTCATATTCTTCTCTCCTGCATTTCGTTCAGACTGTTTCTTTACAACCTGTATCACATTATACCATAACTAAACCATTTCTCAAGCAAAACAACGCGAAAAGATAGCGCCACCCGTGACATTCTCTCCCATTCATGCTAAAATATTTCCCGTGCACGTTCCCTATACCGGATTTCGTCCACAATACATCAAAGAGGAAAAAATTATGAATCCAAAAAACAACAGAAGTTCCTTCTCAGGAAAAATAGGCTTTGTACTCTCAGCTGCCGGTGCCTCCGTAGGTCTCGGAAACATCTGGAGATTCCCATATCTTGCTGCTAAATACGGCGGGGGAATCTTCCTTCTCATTTACATTGTGTTAGCCCTCACGTTCGGCTACACCATGATCGTCGCAGAAAGCGCCCTCGGGCGGATGACAAGAAAAAGTCCGGTCGGTGCATTCCAGTCATTCGGGAAGAAAAAATGGATGTCCTTCGGCGGATGGATTAACGCCGTAATCCCGATCCTGATCGTCCCTTACTACTCCGTGATCGGCGGATGGGTGATCAAATACCTGCTTGAATACATCCGCGGAGACGGGGCTAAGCTTGCAGAGGACGGTTATTTTTCCGCCTTTATCTCAGACGGCGCATCGGCGGAGCTCTGTTTCGTTCTCTTCTGTATGTTTACTCTGGTTATTATTTTTGCAGGAGTCCGTAACGGAGTGGAACGTGTTTCCAAGCTTATGATGCCGGTTCTTGTCGTACTGTCCGTGATCATTGCCGTTTATTCTGTGACAAGACCTGGAGCGCTTGCCGGCGTGAAATATTTTCTTGTACCGAATCCGGCGAATTTTTCGTGGATGACCGTTGTTGCAGCCATGGGGCAGATGTTTTATTCACTCTCCATCGCCATGGGAATCTTAATTACCTTCGGTTCTTATATGAAAAAGGAAACTTCCATCGAGGGATCGACCAAGAACGTCGAAATTTTTGATACTGCCATCGCGATTATGGCAGGACTTATGATTATCCCCGCGGTATTTGCATTTTCAGGCGGCGATCCGGACACGCTGCAGGCGGGTCCGGCGCTGATGTTCATCACGATTCCAAAAGTATTTGCCAATATGGGACTCGGCACTTTCGTTGGTATCCTGTTCTTTCTGCTGGTGCTTTTTGCCGCTGTGACAAGTTCGATTGCACTGACAGAAAGCGCGGTCTCTACCTTTGAGGACGAACTTGGATGGAACCGCAGGAAATCCACCGTCCTGGTCGGCGTGATCATGATTGCGCTCGGAAGCCTCTCCTCCTTAGGTTATGGTCCGTTAGCAAACATCCGGATCATCGGCATGCAGTTTCTGGATTTCTTTGATTTTCTGACCAACTCCGTGATGATGCCGGTCGCTGCCTTGATGACAAGCCTTCTTGTATCCAGGGTAATCGGAATCGATCGCATGGAGGAAGAAATCCTGCACGGGGAAGGCACCTTCCGCCGGAAAAAGATTTTTGTTTTGATGATCAAATACTTATGCCCGGTTTTCACCATGATCATTCTTGCAAGCTCAGTTGCCAATGCATTCGGGTGGATTTCCATGTAACTGCAGGTTACATGTTTCCTATCACACAAAGGAACTGTCACAATAAGCATATCATGCTTTAACTTTAATAAGTAATATTATTAGAAGATCACACTGTGGAATTTCAGATGGAAATGCAGAGGGAAATTCGTTGGAGAAAAATGTGAGCATTTCTTCCGGCTGAATGTCTGCATCGGATTCCGTGTCTCTTCCACGTTTGGACAATCCGACAGGTACATGTCCGGCACACCGGAGACAATGGGCGGACTTTTTAGACCTGTTAAGAGATGTCAACACAATTTTTGATTTTTTTGCATAAGAAATAGGCCTGATTATTCAGGCTTGTTTCTTATACAACTATACTATATTCTTATATATTTCTATCACTCTTGCATAATAGATTTGCAAAAACTTATTTAAACCGGCTATTTTGGCTTGTTTCTTACTTTTTCCTTCATTCTCTTTTTTAATTATAAAATCATAGACACGAGTATCTGTTTTGGGCGGATGGGATTTCAGACTTTTCATAACCTCATAACCGGTTTTCCTTAATGCACTGTTTCCGCGTTTGCTTATTCTACGTTTGGTGCCGGTATATTGTCCTGATTGATAAGGCGGAGCATCAATTCCCGCATAAGCAACTAATGCTTTGCCATTATGGAAACGTCGAACGTCTCCAATGTCAGCTATAAACCTTACACATAACTTTTCACCCATGCCTCCCATTTGGCGTATCGTTTGATATTCTGGTAAAGTCTTTGCAAGATTTTGCATTTGTGATAATATTTGTTCTAGAGCATAACCTAATTGGCTTACTTGCTCTGTTGCTACTTCCATACAGAGTCTGGTTGAAGGGAACTCTGTTGGTAGTGTAGGGATACCGTCTTCCGCCAAGTGAAAAAGCTCGTCTGCCTTTTCTGATTGGAAACGGTATCCTTTTTCTTTACACCATTGCTTATAATTCTCTCGAAAAATTTCTTTTCCCATGGTTTTTATCATATCAACATGATAGAATTCTTTGGCAAAATCCACATATTTCACTTTTGAGAATTGAACACTGCTTGCTGTATCCAGCGCTTCTTTGAAACCAGGAAGCATCTCATCCATCAAATGTATTACATTCTGTTTAGCAGCAATCAAAAGCTTTATGTATGTCTGATACTGCTTGGATAATAGACTTAATTCTGTGTAGCAGCTTGGATGAAATTTATATGGTTTCAGTTCACTCCAGTATGCTAAACCGTACTTTGCTAATTTTTTTGCATCAAGCGGATCTGTTTTTGCGCCATGCAGCATAATGCGTGAAAATTGTCGTATAATATATGTATTTTCAACACATACAAAAAAGCCTTTTTGATACAGAAATTGTGCAACCGGAAGATGATAATGCCCTGTTGATTCCATTACAATACGAATTTCTCCATCAAGTGATCCGATGTAATCAGCTAACATTGACATTTCTTCTACGGTATGCAAAACTTCAAACGATTCCTTAATAATCGTATTAGGATGTATCATGGCACAGACAGTGCTTTTCCCTTTTGATACATCGATTCCTACACTTACTATTTGTTTCATGCAAATCCTCCTTTTCTCCGCCAGACTTATTACCATTCAGACTTGTTCGTTACACGGATGTATTTAATCCAACCTGTTTAAACGAATGCTTATAATAAGAGGCGGAATAAACTCTAAAAAACGGGAGCTATGTCCCACCGCACTAGCCTTATCCGCCTTTTATTATAATAAAAATAAGCATGCGGATACATACATAATGTATCTACATGCTTATAGTACAAGCCGCGCTAGCTGTACTCCCTCATAGACAATATAAAACCGCGCGAACCGAAACTCGCCGGCATCTGCTATTGAAAATAAGGCAGATGCCGACTCAGACATCGGCTTCGCGCGGTTATGTTTTTGTTCGACATAAAGGTGGCATTTATGCCATCTGTTGTCTGGTGCCAATAAGGGACACACACAAAAGTCCTACAAATTGTCTTCCGGGATGCGGACATGACCCGCGGAGTGCTCCAAACTTGGAAAGACACGGATCATCGAAGATGCAAACATTCGGCCGGTTAGAAATGCCACATTTTTTGAACCGAATGTCCATCTGTATTTCCACATGAAATCCCCAAGTGCGTTTCTTATAATAATATTACTAATTACCCAAAAAATTCTATGCTTATTACGACAATCTGTTTTCTAATCGTGCCGTTCCTCATCACACGCATAGGTCTCACAAAATCTTCCCGAAAATGCAGGAGACTCGCCACCCGCATACAAATGTGAGGTATCTCCGAACCCGCAGACGCGGAAAGATGCCACGCCGGGACGGCGCTCCTCGGTATACACCGTGGTGACGGACGTCGGCGCCGCGCAGGTATAATGCCACAGAATCATCGGTGACACATTCATCAGGTGCGACAGCAGCACACACTCCAGACCGAAGTGGCAGAAGAACACAAGCGTATCGCAGTTCGCCTTTGCGACGCGGTAGATGTCGCCCTCGCGCACATAGCCGTGCTCCGCCAGCAGGGCGTCAAAATTTGATACCACCCAGCCATACTCTGCACCTACGCCACCGTCCGGTTTTTTTTGCACACGGACGCCGTTTCCCTCATGCGCTCCGGGAGCCAGTCCCTCACGCATGGTCTGCTGCGTCGCCCACAGGTCGCGCCGGAAGAACTCCTCTTCTCTCGTCCAGTCCTCCGGCAGCCAGTCCCAGGCGATCGACTTTTGATCCGGGCAATCCGGTCGGTCGATCTTCGTATCGAACTCCCTGAGCCACAGACATTCCTTTGCCTCGCGGTTCATCTTCTGTAACGTCAGGGACGCCGTATCCTTCGCCCGCCCGAGCGGCGACACATAGAACTCCTTAACAGGAAGCTTTGACAGGCGTTCTGACAAAAGCTCTGCCTCGCGCCAGCCCTTTTCTGTCAGGGTATCATGCTCATAATCCGGATCCCCGTGCCGTACAATCAATAATCTCATACTGCCGCAAATGCCTCCGCAAGATCTTCAATAATATCGTCCACATTCTCCGTTCCGATCGACAGACGGATCGTGTTCGGCTTGATGCCCTGCTCTAACAGTTCCTCCGTCGTAAGCTGGGAATGTGTCGTGGATGCCGGATGAATCACGAGCGACTTCACATCCGCCACATTGGCAAGCAGAGAGAACAGCTCCAGATGATCGATGAAGTCTTTTGCGGTCTGCTCGTCTCCCTTGATCTCGAACGTAAAGATCGAACCGCCGCCGTTCGGGAAATATTTTTTATAGAGTGCCTGCTGCGCCGGATCCTCCGATACCGACGGATGATGCACCTTCTCCACCTTCGGGTTGTTGTTCAGATATTCTACGACCTTTAATGCATTCTCCACATGGCGCTCCACACGCAGCGACAATGTCTCAAGTCCCTGTAAAAACAGGAAAGAGTGGAACGGAGAGATGGTTGCACCGGTGTCGCGCAGTAAAATGGCGCGGATCTTTGTGACGAACGCTGCCGGTCCTGCCGCCTTTGTAAAACTGATGCCGTGGTAGCTCGGGTTCGGCTCCGTCAAGGACGGGAACTTGCCACTTGTCTCCCAGTCAAACTTTCCGCCGTCCACAATCACGCCGCCGATGGCTGTTCCGTGTCCGCCGATGAACTTGGTTGCCGAGTGAACGACAATATCTGCTCCGTACTCAAGCGGGCGGACCAGATACGGCGTTGCAAAAGTGTTGTCCACAACCAGCGGAATCTGATGCGCATGCGCGATCGCTGCGATCTTCTCAATATCCACAACGTCCGAGTTCGGGTTGCCGAGCGTCTCAATGTGGATCGCTCTGGTGTTCTCCTGGATTGCCTGCTCCACCTCGTCGTAATTGAATGGATCGACGAAAGTTGTCGTGATACCATACTCCGGAAATGTATGTGCTAATAGATTGTAGGTGCCGCCGTAGATGTTGTTGGCAGCCACGATGTGCTCGCCAGCATGCGCCAGATTCTGAAGTGTATAGGCGATCGCCGCCGCACCGGACGCCACGGCAAGCGCTGCCACACCGCCCTCCAAAGCTGCGATTCTCTGCTCGAAGACATCCTCGGTCGGGTTTGTTAATCTGCCATAGATATTTCCCGCATCGGTCAGTCCGAAACGCGCCGCCGCATGCTCACTGTTGTTAAATACATAAGAAGATGTCTGGTAGATCGGCACTGCTCTCGCTCCGGTTACCGGATCTGCCTCCTCCTGTCCTACGTGAAGCTGTAATGTCTCAAATTTTAACTTTCTGTCCTTTAATGCTTTTCCCATGTCAGTTTCTCCTTTTATTTTCATTCTTGAAGTTCTGTCTGTTGATAATCTGATGATAGCATGAGAAAACCAACCTGTCTAATATGAAAAAGAAAGCACCAGTTATAGGTATAACCTATAGCTGGTGTTTTCTAATCTAATCCTCTTTTTTAAAGATTGCATTGCGCACTTTTGCGAGTGCATTCAAAAGAATCGTTCCAAGCACACAGCAGCAGATGATCTCTCCCGCTCCGACGGTCAGCATGTAAAACGGAATCGACCAGTCTCTTCCGCCATATTCCATGGTAAGTCCATATCCGTAGCGGAGTACCAGCGGAATGATGATGATATTTGATACCACCGGCGCGAGCGTGCATAAAAACTTGTGCTTGCGGAGCAGATACGTTCCGACTGCGCCGAGCAGCGTCGCCAGACTGCCGAAGATCACATCATAGATGGCTGCTCCCGTCAGAAGGTTGGCAAGCAGGCATCCCACAAACAGTCCCGGAATTGCCGCCGGTGTAAAGTACGGCAGAATGGTCAGCGCCTCGGAAATCCGGACCTGAATGGCTCCCGATGCCAGGTTGAACGCACTGATAAAATAGGTCAGCACGACATAGATTGCTGCAATCATCGCAGCGTGCACAATGAATTGTACCTTAGAGTTTCTCATATTCTGTTCTCCTTTAGTTTTGTTTTACGAGTGGAAGGTCTCGAACACTCGATTCATTTAACGCCGGAAATCGGCGGCAAGCCCGCTTAGACCTTGTTTTTATGGGCTACGCAACGTCTGACATTTTATCACAGTCTGCCAAAAAAGGCAACGGCAAAATTTCTCCCGTAAAATTTTTCACGCAAAAAACTGCTCCGCGAGCGTAATGCTCCCAATATAAACCACCGGTCCCGTCATATCAATTCTGCCGTCCCGGGCAAATTCCACCAGAAGCTCCCCGCCGTGCATATGCACCGTCACACGGTCGCCGACAAATCCCATCTTGTGCGATGCGGCAGCCGCTGCACAGGCTCCTGTTCCCGACGCGTATGTATAACCCGCGCCGCGCTCATAGATCTCGATCTGAATATTTTCCCGGTCGAGCACCTGACAGAGCTGCATGTTGATACGGTTCGGAAAATATCTGGAATTTTCCACATACGGGCCAAGCTGCATCGCTTTTTTCTGGCTGACCTCCTCGAGCATCAGCACACAGTTTGGATTTCCCAGGGAGACGCAGGTCGCGTTATAGAAATTATCGCCAAAAAAGATCGCCTCGTTGACAATCTCCCCCTCAAACCCGACCACCGGGATTTCCTTTGCCACAAACTCCGGGTATCCCATGTCCACGCGCATGAGATTACCCTGCTCGTTTAAAAACGTCACCCTGGTCTCACCCGCTTTTGTGTGCAGCACATAGCTCTCCTCTGTCACATACCCCATATCTTTTAAATATTTGGAAAAAATGCGGATACCGTTTCCGCTCTTCTCCGCCTCACTCCCGTCCGGGTTGAAAATGCGCACCCGCATTTTGTCCCCATCAAAAAAAGGGCCATAGAGAATGCCGTCTGCTCCGACTCCCAAATTGCGCCGGCAAAGTGCTTCCACCTGCCTTTCCTGCAATTCACATGCATTGCGATTCGGATCGTAGATCAAATAATCATTCCCCAGCCCATGGTATTTACGCAGTGTTATCTCTGCCATAAATGTCTCCGGTATCTGTTCTTATTCTATTATATGCTGTATTGGCGCGGATGCCATCTCTTCAGGGATATCCTGCTCCTCTTCCGTCTGCTTGTTCTGCTCGATCAGGCTGCGGATCGCCTCCGTCTTCTCATGAAGAATCTTGTCGATCTGTCCTTTTGTCACCTCATCGGTCACTTCCTCGCTGCCGTAATTCGCCGAGCTGACTGCCGGCTCCGGCTCCACAGAAAGCTGCTGCCCGGTAACCGCAGCTTCCTCCCCGGTCTGCTCTTCCTTTGGCTCCGCATACGGTGTCGGTATATAATTCACATTCCAGTATTTTACAATACTGCGGTGCATCCGTTCCTGCTTGTCTCTCTCATCGATTCTATCCAACATATACTGTCGCCCTGCCCCACTTATTTTCTAATTTATTTATACTACAAATTCTGCCGTACTTCCATAACATTTTGCATTTCCTGCTGAAAATTTTCTGTATAAAAACGCACCGAATGAAGCATGCTTTTTAACAGAAAATCAAACCGGAGGAAACGCACCATGTCTTCATACAAAGTTGAAATCTGCGGTGTCAACACCGCGAAGCTGCCTGTTTTAAAAGAAGAGGAAAAGGACGCGCTCTTCGCCCGCATCAAACAGGGAGATGCCGCTGCCCGCGAAACTTACATCAAGGGAAACCTCCGCCTCGTCTTAAGTGTGATCAAGCGCTTTTCCGGGAACCACGAGAACGTAGATGATCTCTTTCAGATCGGATGCATCGGTCTGATCAAATCCATCGACAACTTCAATCCTGCACTGGGCGTAAAGTTCTCCACCTATGCGGTTCCGATGATCATCGGTGAAATCCGCCGGTATCTGCGTGACAACAACTCGATCCGCGTCAGCCGTTCCCTGCGCGACACCGCCTACAAAGCCATCCACACCCGCGAGATTCTTGCCAAAACCTCCTGCAAGGAACCGACATTAGAAGAGATTGCAAAAGTCTCCGGTCTCACCCAGGAGGAGATCGTCTTCGCCCTGGATGCCATCCAGAGCCCTGTCAGCCTCTACGATCCGGTCTATACCGACGGAGGAGACACCCTCTACGTCATGGACCAGATCAGTGACAAAAAAAACCGCGAGGACAACTGGATCGAAGAACTCTCTCTAAACGACGCCATGAATCATCTGAACGAGCGCGAGAACTTCATCCTGCGCCTCCGCTTTTACGAGGGAAAGACACAGATGGAAGTCGCCGAGGAGATTCACATCTCCCAGGCACAGGTCAGCCGTCTTGAAAAATCCGCCTTAAAATCCATCCGCACCTATCTCTCCATGTAATGCCTACCGCTCCCACTTGTTGCAGAGTTCATTGATCTGATCCGCAAATTTGCCAAGCTCGCGGTTCGGCATACCTTCGCACTTGCGGATCACCGTCATCAGCCGCTCGCCGGCTGCCACAAGTCTTGCAAAAATATTGTTGACTGCGCGGGTACTCTTCTTCTCCACCGCCTCTCTGGAGCCCTGTGCCACACAGGCGCCTGTCAGCAGATCAAACGCATCACCGCTGAAGGGCGCGTAAGCCTCCAGCCCCAGCTCCTCGTGAATATGCGCCGCAAACTGCTCCGTCACCTTGTCTTCGCCATGTACGATAAAAACGCGCTTCGGCTTCGGGTCAAACATGCTCACCCATTTAGTCAGCTGGTTCACATCCGCGTGACCGCTGATTCCCGGAAGGTTCTCGATCTTCGCCTGCACCTCGATCGTCTCGCCGAAGAGCTTCACTTCCTTCGCCCCGTTTAACAGCGCATTGCCGAGCGTACCCGGAACCTGATATCCGACAAACAGGATCGTGGAATCCTTTCTCCAAAGATTGTGCTTCAGATGATGCCGGATCCGCCCCGCCTCGCACATGCCGGACGCAGAGAGAATGACCTTCGGCTTGTCATTAAAATTGATCATCTTCGACTCGTCGCTGGTGATCGCCATCCGAAGCCCCGGAAAACCGATCGGGTTGATGCCCTGCTGCACAAGCGCGAGCGCGGTGTCATCAAAGCAGTCCTGCACATTCTTGCCAAAAATCGTGGTGGCTTCCACCGCGAGCGGACTGTCCACATACACCTCAAAATTCTGGAATTCCGGAAGCAGATTCTCCGTCTTGATCCGCCGGATAAAATACAGCATCTCCTGCGTACGTCCCACCGAGAACGCCGGTATGACCAGATTGCCGCCTCTCGTAAACGTATCGCGGATCACGCGGGCAAGCTCCACGGCATAATCCGGCGGCGTCTCATGCGTGCGGTCGCCGTAGGTCGACTCCATGACCACGTAATCCGCCGACGTAAGATACTCCGGATCCTTGATGAGCGGGCGGTTCCCCGGTCCGATGTCTCCGGAAAATACGATCTTGCGCTCCTCCACGCCCTCACCGGTGTTCTCGGAGATCCACATCTCAATACTGGAAGATCCAAGCAAATGTCCCGCATCCACAAACCGGACTTTCAGGCCTTCGCAGACATTTATCACACTGTGGTAATCGCAGGATACAAAATGTCCCAGAACCCCCATCGCATCATTCATATCGTAGAGCGGTACGACCTCCGGCTTCCCGGCGCGCTTCGCCTTGCGATTCTTCCACTCCGCCTCAAACATCTGGATATGTGCGCTGTCCTTGAGCATAATCTCACACAGCTGATGTGTCGCTGTCGTCGTAAAAATCTGCCCGCGGAAGCCATGGTTATATAACATCGGAAGCAGACCGGAATGATCGATGTGCGCATGCGTCACAAACACATAGTCGATCGTCGACGCGTTCACCGGTATCTCCTGATTGACATACAGATCCGGTCCCTGTTCCATACCGCAGTCCACCAGTACATGCTTATCCGCAAACTCCAGATAATGACAGCTTCCTGTCACCTCGTGTGCAGCCCCCAAAAATTCAATCTTCATATGCATTCCCCCCAGCATTTTCTTGATAAGACCATTATACACGCAATGCCCTGCGGTTACAATTCTTTTCCCATGTCTCTTTTTTCACAATCCCGGGCGGCACTACTCAAAGCGCACAATTTCTTTCTTCAGGCGTCCCATGATTTTTTTCTCAAGACGCGATATGTAAGACTGGGAAATCCCCAGCATATCCGCCACCTCCTTCTGCGTTTTCTCCTCCCCTCCCGCCGTGTTCAACCCGAAGCGCAATTCTATGATCATGCGCTCCCTGCCGGTCAGTCCGGCGATCGCCGTCATCAGCAGCGTGCGCTCCACATCCGTCTCAATATCCCGGTAGATCACATCCTCATCCGTTCCCAAAATATCCGACAACAGCAATTCGTTTCCATCCCAGTCCACATTTAACGGCTCGTCGATGGACACCTCCAGCCTGGTCTTGCTGTTCCTGCGCAGATACATCAGAATCTCATTTTCGATACAGCGCGACGCATAGGTTGCCAGCTTGATATTTTTATCCGGATTGAACGTGTTGATTGCTTTGATGAGACCTATGGTGCCGATCGAGATCAGATCCTCCACGCCGACTCCCGTATTGTCGAACTTTTTTGCGATATATACCACCAGCCGCAGGTTGTGTTCGATCAGTTTTCTCCGCGCCTCCTCCGCCGCATCTGTGGCAAGCATCCGGATGCACGTGCTCTCCTCCTCTGCATCTAACGGCGGCGGCAGCACCTCCGCGCCGCCGATATAGTGCACCTCATCATTCTCCCCGAACAAAACGCGTCCGATTCCGTTCAAAATTCCCCGCATCCCGTAATCCGGGACCATCCATTTTATGTACATGTAAGCTCCTTTCTTCACTGTCATCCCAGGGATGCATGCAGAATCAGATCATATTCTTTGTCCTCAAGCAACCCCTTCTGTGCGATTCCAACCGCCATATGTTCATACCGCCGCATCTGCCTGCCATCCTGCAGTATCATCTCATCCACATCCATCACCGCAAGAAGTCCGTCCTCTGCTCCAAGAGCACGGTACGGCACAAACCGGATTCTGTCTTTTGTCTGATCCACAAATTTTTCCGCCAGGCTATAGCTCAAAATACAGATCGGCTGCCCGGTATAGGGATCTCTTAACTGGTTCCCGCTGTCCCAGTAGGCGCTTAACGCCATCCGGCGCGCATCTTTTCCAAGCCATGCCCGGCGCACATGGCTGCCAAAGGCTCTTCTTCTCCCAAGATACCGAAGAAGACCGCACGTTACCGTCACTGCAGCCGCAATCGCCACTCCTCTGCTTTTTGATAAAATACCGCTCTCCTGCAGCCACTCAAACGCCCCGCCGAGCAGAAGAACCACCAGATACACCGCCACCCAGTTCTCAAAGAACTGCCTCCTGTCACACCTCCCGAAACAGATGACTGTCATCAGTGTGTTGATGAGAAAATGTGTGAGCAGGCAGTACAGCAGATAATTGCGGCAAAGCAGGATGCCACACAGCCCGAGCACTGCGGAAACAGCCGCCCCAAGTAGCAGCCACCGCATTTTCCTGCATCTCTTCAAAAAAAGATTTGCCCCTGCAACGGCAAGGAAATCCATGAGAAAATTCTGGATCAAAAATACGTCTGCATAAAATACATATATTTCCTTTCACCTCGGTTTTTCTCTGACATGCCACCTATTATACGATGCCGCCGTCTCCTTTTTTGTCAAAAGTCCGCTCTATAATGCGGCGAGTCATCTGCCCGGTTCGACATAATCTTCCTGTAACACAAAAACTGCCATGTGCAAGTCCTGTAATCGGACTGACACATGGCAGTTCATATTATGTCACTGTAATTCTATTTGCGTGAATTCTTCAGGAAATCCGGAATCTTGATGTCCATCTGCTGCACCGTGCTCTCCGGCTGACGCGGTCTCTGAATACCCGGCAGAGGCGGTGTTACTGTACCATGTCCTCCCTGCGGCTGATAGGTCGGAGCAGCGGTTCCTGTGGTTCTTCCGAGTGTGGAACCGGATACCGGTCTGGTCGGTGTCTGCGTTGCATAATTCAACTTCGGCATGATCTTGCTCGTTGCGCCCGGATTCTCAAGTCCTGTCGCAATGACGGTGATCGTAGCCTCATCGGTCATGGACTCATCGTACTTCGCACCGAAGATGATGTTGGCATTGTCGCCTGCGAGATCCTGTACATAGCTTGCCGCATCATTCGCATCCATAAGAGAAATATCACCGGAAATATTGATGATGACGTGGGTAGCACCGTTGATGGTTGTCTCAAGCAGCGGGCTGGCAACTGCAAGCTTGACTGCCTCGATCGCCTTGTCGTCTCCCTTGGCATTACCGATACCGATGTGAGCCATACCCTTGTCCTTCATGACGGTAGACACATCTGCGAAATCGAGGTTGATGAGTGCCGGCAGGTTGATTAAGTCTGTAATACCCTGTACTGCCTGCTGCAATACCTCGTCCGCCTTCTTCAATGCATCCGGCATCGTGGTACGTCTGTCCACGATCTCAAGAAGCTTGTCATTCGGTATCACAATTAAAGTATCAACGCTCTCTTTCAAGCGGTCGATACCGGAAAGCGCATTGACCATACGCTGTTTTGCCTCGAACTTAAACGGCTTTGTCACAACTCCGACCGTCAGAATCCCCTGCTCTTTTGCGATCTTCGCTACAACCGGCGCTGCGCCTGTACCGGTACCGCCGCCCATACCACAGGTAACGAATACCATGTCGGCGCCCTTCACTGCCGAGGAGAGCTCTTCCATACTCTCTTCCGCTGCCTTCTCGCCGATCTCCGGCTGTGCTCCGGCTCCAAGTCCCTTCGTCAGCTTCTCGCCAATCTGGATTAAGGTCGGTGCCTTGCAAAGTGTAAGTGCCTGCTTATCCGTGTTGATCCCGATAAACTCCACTCCACCGATATTTTCATCAATCATTCTATTTACAGCATTGTTACCAGCTCCTCCAACTCCGATGACTATAATCTTCGCACTGGTATCTGCTTCTGTCGTCATAATCTCTAGCAAGGTAGTTCCTCCTTCATTCTCTCCCATAATTCATGTCCTGTGGTAAACGGATGTAAACACACCATCTATCAGAGAATCATCCGGTGCTCCTCTTCCTACACCGTCTGTTCTGTATATCGTCTTTCAATGCAGTGCAGAATCCATACTGCCCGCTTATAAACTCATATACAATATAATATATTCTTTCTTTCAATTTATCAACTAATTTTTTCACTTTTTTGAACAAATTAAGGATTTTCTAATCTCTGTCAAACACAATATCTGTGGTGTCCGGTGTCCATGTGTCCAGATGAAGTGTTCCGTACATTCCCGCAAGCTGCGGAAGGATCGCCGACAGACGCACAATCTTCTGCGACAGATAGTCGTCCGAACCGATCGAAACCTGTATGCCATAGTAGGTCAGCGTCGGTTTTAAGCTGCTGTCGTAGTGAATCTCCTGCGGCAGAAGGTCGTATTTTTTCAAAATCTGCGTCAGGCTCAGAAGGTTGTTTAGCACATCCGGCTGATCCAGCGGCAGTTTCTCGTAGAGCACGACCTCATCGCATGTCACTCCGGTGATCTTTGGCACATCCTCAATCTCGTCCGAAGAAGTCTCCACGACGAATCCATCCTTGTCAAAATAGGCGTACTGCCCGATGGCGTCAATGTAAAAGCAGCCCAGAATTCCTTTTTCGTATACCAGGACATGCACCGTGTGCGGATCATCCAGCGTCACTTCCATCGTGTCGACAAAAGGCACCTTGCCGGTATCCCTGATGCGGTATTTCAGAAGAACATACAGAGAATTCCACGAATACTCATCATTTAACACCAGCTGCTCGATCTGCTCGGAAGAATAGAGTTCATTTCCCTCCACCACGACATTCTCCACCGTAAATACTTTCCAGACAATCAGAAATGCAATCGCCAGAAGCATCAGAAGGATCAGTGCAGCCGTCAGTCCGATTTTCCGTCTTCTTTTCTTTTTTCTCTGTTCTCTAATCATACTTTAGGTAACCTCAAACTTTATTCCCCTTGACACAGACAGCGCAAGCCCCATTTCCGAGAGCAGAAACAGAATGGAGGTTCCACCGTAACTGACAAACGGAAGGGAAATTCCGGTATTCGGAATGGTGTTGGTCACAACGGCAATATTTAAAACCACCTGGATGGAAATATGCGCCATAATGCCGACCACAAGCAGCGCCCCGTAGAGATCCGCCGCATTGTTCGCAATCACCATAAATCTCCAGATAATCAGCAGGTATAAAAGGATCAGACAGATCGCGCCGAAAAGTCCCAGCTCCTCACAGATGACGGAGAAGATCATATCGTTCTGCGCCTCCGGGATAAAACCGAGCTTCTGCATGCTCTCCCCGAGTCCCTTGCCGAACAGCCCGCCGGAACCGATCGCATAGAGTCCCTGCAGCGTCTGATAACCTTTTTCATACTCTTCCGGGTGCAGCCAGATCTGGATACGCTCGGCGCGGTAGGATGCAAGCGCGATAAAAATGACGCCGACTGCGAGTACCACGCCTCCCACAATCAGAAAATGCGAATATTTCGGGCTCGCCACAAACAGCATGCACACCGCGATGCCAAGGATAATAATCGCTGTACTTAAGTTATTATATGCGACCACCCCGACGACGGGAAGCACGATCGCCATGACCTTGACCAGCGTCTTAAAATCCCCCACCTGCTTCGACGTCTTATAGATGATCGTCGCCAGGAAAATGATGACCGCAAGCTTCGCAAACTCGGATGGCTGGAACGAAAGCGGTCCGATGTAGATCCAACGCGCCTGTCCTTTGGCTTCCGTACCGATAAAGATAACCGCCGTACACAGTCCGAACGCCATCAGATACGCCAGACCGCTCACTCTCATCCAGAACCGGTACGGGATTCTCGAGACGATGATCATCGCTATGATTCCAAGACTTGTCGCAAACAGCTGCTTTTTCAGATAATACGCCGTATCCCCGAAACGCGTGGAACCATAGTAAGAGCTCGTGCTATAGAGCATCACCAGACCGAAACAAAGCAGAAAGATAATCAAAAACAGCAGGCTGTAATCAAAATATCGAATTGGTTTTTGTTTTTTTTCTTTTTCCTGCCTTCGCGCCATTCTCCACTCCTAGTCTTCTTTTAAGGCACGCACATATTCCTTGAAAATGCGTCCGCGCTCCTCATAGTTTTTAAACATTCCCCAGCTTGCACATGCAGGGGATAAGAGTACCGCATCACCGGATACCGCGTTCCGGTAGCAGGTGTCGATCGCCTCCTCAAACGTATCACAGAGCACAATATTCTCAAATCCATGTGCCCGCGCACAGGCTGCAATCTTCTCCCGCGTCTGTCCGATCAGCACGAGCAGCTTGACTTTTCCGCCAAAGCTTTCAATCCACTCGTCATACTCCGACTGCTTATCATAGCCGCCGCCAATCAGAAGGGTCGGACGGTTCATGGCACAAATGCCCTTGATCGCGGCATCCGGGTTGGTGCCCTTAGAGTCGTTATAAAACTTCACGCCACGCTTCTCCGTCACATACTCGATGCGGTGCTCGACTGCCTGAAAACGCTTCAGCACTTCGACAATCTTATCCATCGGAACACCGAGGCTTAACGCCATGCCGGTCGCAGCCATCACATTCTCGTAATTGTGCGTTCCCAAAATATTGAGTTCATTCACGTTGATGACCTTCGTGGTGTTCTCTCCGTCTGCATAGTAAATATCCTCGCCGTCCAGATACAGTCCGCGGTCTAACTTCTGTCTGCTGGAAAAATACAGCACGTTCGTGTGAAGCGTCTCACCGAATGCGCGCAGGACTTCATCCTCGTAATTGAGCACGCAGACCTCGTCTTCCGTCTGATTCTCCGCGATCCGCTCCTTCGTCTTAATATAGCACTCCATCGTGTGATGACGGTTCAGATGATCCGGCGTGATATTTAAAATAGCGGAAACTGCCGGGTGAAATGTGTGAATGGTCTCCAGCTGAAAGCTACTGATCTCCGCCACCGTCACTGTCTCGTCCGTGGTGTCCGCAGCCACGGAGGTATATGGAATTCCGATATTGCCGACCACTTTCACATCCCGGTAATAGTTTGCCATGATCTCGCCGCAGAGCGCCGTGGTCGTCGTCTTGCCGTTGGTCCCGGTGATCGCCACGATCCGTCCCTTCGCAAAATGGTAGGCAAGCTCGATCTCGCCCCAGATCGGAATCCCGTCTTTTTTCAGATCCTCAACCATCGGAAGATCCGTCGGCACTCCCGGACTTAACACGACAAGATCCAGTCCGCTTCTATCTTCCGCTGTCAGCTCTCCGAGGATGATCTTCACATCCGCAAAGACCGGGTGCTTCTCACGAAGCGCCGTAAGATCCAGCTCCTTATTTCCGTCAAACAATACCACATTCACATTCTTCTTTTTCAGAAGTTCCGTCGCGGCAACACCGCTGATTCCGGAACCAACCACAAGCACTGTCTTACCTGTCAGATCCATGTTCTTCCTCCTATAATCCTAACAGGGCGATCATGCATAAGATCGCCGTTGTAATCGAAAATACTGCAACCACTCTCGTCTCGGACCATCCGCCCAACTCAAAATGATGATGGATCGGCGCCATACGGAAAATCCGCTTTCCGCCGGTCTTTTTAAAGTAGGTCACCTGGATGATAACGGAGAGTACCTCGACCAGATAGATCAGTCCGACAATCACGATAAACAAAGGCATCTGCATCATGTAGGCTGCCGAGACCACAAATCCGCCGAGCGCCAGTGATCCGGTATCTCCCATGAAAACACTTGCCGGATAGACATTAAACAGCAAAAATCCAAGCAGCGCACCCACAACCGCACAGGTGATCGGCGCAATGCCTGCATTCGTTCCGATCGCCACCACGGAGAAGAACGTTGCTACCATGATGGTGACGCTCGACGCGAGGCCGTCCAGACCATCGGTAAAGTTCGTACCGTTGACGGTTCCGATTACCGCCAGATACAGTACCGGGAACGCGCCCCAGCCGAGGTCTAAATATTTTCCTCCGGAGAACGGAATCAGCATGGTGAGCGGGACATCCGAGTAGCATCCCATATAAACTGCGAACACGGTCGTCACCACAATCTGACAGAGCATTTTCTGCCATGCAAGCAGTCCGTCCGATCTGCGCAGCACAACCTTCAGATAATCATCCAGAAAGCCGATCACACCAAATCCGACGGTCATAAACAGAATCGGAACAATCTTCGGATAATCTTTTACATAAAACACCGATGTGATGATAATACTTGCCAATATCATAAGTCCGCCCATCGTAGGCGTTCCGTTTTTCTTCAGATGGGATTCCAGTTCCTTCCGCTCCGTCTGTCCGACTTTGAGTCTTCGCAGGAAAGGAATTACAATCGGTCCCAACAATGCACTGATTGCAAAAGATACGATTACCGGGATTACAATTTCATACGTCATAATAAACACCTCATGTATTTTATCTTTGCCGAAAGCAACATGTGCTTTTTAACCCAACTAGTATACGTTATTTTTCATGATTTATCAAGGTAAGGCAATATGTTTTCCATAATTTCTTTTACGACCGGCGCCGCAATCAGACCTCCGTAATACGTGCCCTTCGGGTTATTGATAATCGCAATCACAAGCACTTTGGGATCGTCCGCAGGAGCAAATCCGAGGAACGAGGAAATATAGCGGTGCTCGCTTCTCGGCAGTGTCTGGGAAGTCGCGGTCTTGCCGCCGATCGCATACCCCTCGATCTTCGCATTCTTTCCGCCTCCCTCCGACACCACTTTTTCCAGCAGATACTGCATGGTCTCCGAGGTCTCCCCGCTGCAGATCTCCTCTCTCTTATCATAAGAAAATGTCTCGACCAACGTTCCGTCCGTCTCACGGACCTCCACCCCGAAGTGCGGTGTGATGCGCGTTCCCCCATTTATAATAGAAGAAACGGTCGTCACGAGCTGGATCGGTGTGATCTGGAACGACTGTCCGAACGAGATCGTCGCAAGTTCCACCGGGCCGACGTTTTCCTGCTTATGCATGATCGTCGCCGCCTCTCCCGGCAGATCGATTCCCGTCTTCTGTGTCAGACCGAACTGTTTGAAATATTTGTAATAGTTTTCCACGCCCAGCCGCTCGCCCAGTTCAATGAAGACGGGATTGCAGCTGTTCATAATGCCTGTCTCGAACGTCTCCGCCCCGTGTCCGCTTGTCTTCGCGCACCGGATTCTGCGATCCTCCACCAGCTTATAGCCGGGACAGTAGAACTGATCTGTCAGCGACACCACGCCCTCCTCGAGCGCTGCCGCCGCCGTGATAATCTTAAATGTGGAACCCGGCTCATAGGTGTCGCTGATACACGGGTTTCTCCACATGCGGTTCAGCAGTTCCTGCTTTTTGTCCGCAGACTCCGTCCCATCCGCTCCCATCTCCTCAATTAAGGTAAACGGTTCGTTCAGATTGAATTCCGGATAATTTACCATCGCCATGATCTCCCCGTTCTGCGGGTTCATGACAATCACGGACACCTCATCCGCCTGCTTTTTTATGTATGCCTTTTCCGCCGCCTGCTCACAGTATTGCTGGATATTGCTGTCCATGGAAATATATAAATCATAGCCGTTCACCGGCTCAAGCCGCGTCTCTCCCGCATTTTCAATCTCAATCCCGCGCGCATCCGTGAGGGTAAGGATCTTGCCGCTCGTTCCCTGCAAATAGGAATCGTATTTGACTTCAAGCCCCAGAATTCCCTGGTTATCCGCACCCGTAAAGCCGAGCACCGTGGACGCCATGGTATCCAAAGGGTAATACCGCTTGTAATCCTCGTCGACCTTGATTCCGGAAAGGCCGTAGGCACGGATGCGGTCTCCGGTCTCCTTGTCAACATTCGTCTTGACCCGCTCAATGGAACTGACCTTCTCCACCCGTTTTCTCACTTCCTCCTCCGTGAGCCCCAGTTCTTTTTGCAGTGCCGCAATCACCTTCTCCGGCTCATCGATCTGACTGTGAATCACGGAAATGGTACAGACCGATTTGTTCGTCGCAAGGATTTTTCCCGTGACATCGATGATTCTTCCCCGCGCCGCCTTGATATCACGCTCTCTCTCATGAAGGTCCTCCGCCTTCTGCCCGTAGTATTCCGAGCAGAAGACCATCAGATAGACGAGCCGTCCGCCCAGAAACATCAGCACGAAAAACACGGCGAGGAACATCAGCCATATTTTTCTGCGGTTGAATGTCTTGCTCCGGTAAAATGCATGTTCCTGTGACATATAGAAAAAACCTCACGAAAGTTCTCCATGAAATTTTATTCATCCTTTCGTGAGGTTATGTCTGTTATTGCTGTCCGTTATCCTGTGGGGTGTCTCCACTATCCTGTGGGATATCTCCGTTATCCTGCGGGGTGTCTCCGCTATCCTGCGGTGCATCCCCGTTATCCTGCGGCGTGTCTCCGTTATCCTGCGGCGTGTCTGTGCCTTCCGCCTCCTCTTCATTTCCCGGCAGGGTATCCGTTGTGTCCGGCACATCCAGTCCCTCTTCCACCGGCGTCTCCTCGTTTACAACGTCCGTCATCGCTGTCGCTCCGGTATCCGTTCCCGTAATATCCCATCCTGCATGAATTCCGGTGGTCTGCTCATCGCGGTAGATGTTCATGTAAGGAAGCACTTCCTCTAAGATCTCGCGCACGATATTCTGTGCAAAGGAACTGTGGTACTGCTCCACCGCATTCGGCTCGTCGACCACGCAGTAAATCACAAGCTGCGGATCATCGACCGGGGCAAATCCGATAAACGATACCAGATAGTTGACGCCGTCACGTCCCGCTTTCTGTGCCGTTCCCGTCTTGCCGCCCATCGAATAGCCGTCCACTTTCGCCGTTGCTCCGGTACCGGAGGTAACGGTGGAATACATATACTGCCGCAGCGTCTCGGACGTACTCTCCGAGATAGTCTCCCGAAGAAGCGTCGGCTGGATCTCCTGCACAACGTTGCCGTTCTCGTCCGTAATCCGCTTCACCACGTGCGGCTGATAAAGCTTCCCGCCGTTTACAATCGAGCAGAAGCCGGTGGCGAGCTGGATCATCGTCGTGTTGAAGTTCTGACCAAATGCGTTCGTTGCAAGATCCACCACCGTCATATTGTCGCCGGTATAGATCAGAGAATCGGTTCTCGTCTCTCCCGGCAGATCAATGTTGGTCTTCTGTCCAAAACCGAAGATCTGCTGGTAGTTTTCAAAGTTATCTCTTCCTATTTTATAAGACATCTGCATCAGTGCATCGTTGCAGGAATTCATCAGCGTCTGCTCTAATGTCTCCATTCCGTGTCCGTCTCTCTTGACACAGTGAATGTCATGACCGGAGATCGTCTCATATCCATCGCAGTAATACGTATCCGCCGTGGTCACCGTTCCGGTCTCAAGGCCTGCCGCCACGGTAAAAGGCTTCGCCGTCGATCCCGGTTCATAGGTGTACGACACACAGAAGTTCTGCCACAGCTGGTTCAGCGCATCCATTTTTGCGTCATCATCCATGGCAGCGAGTTCTTCCTCGGTGTAATACGCGGAGAGATCTCTCGGGTTGCTCAGATCAAAATTCGGATAATTCGCCATGGCAAGCACATCCCCATTATTCGGATCCATAATCAGGACTCCGATATGGGAAGCTCCCGCATCCCCTTCGCGGTAGGCGCCTGTGTACGCCTCGTTGAATTCCCGGATCTTGTCCTCCACCACGGACTGGATATTCGCATCAATCGTTGTCACGATGTTGTTACCGTTTGTCGCCTGCTTGATCGTTTTCTCAAAATTATTATCCGTATTCAGATAGCCGAACTCACGCCCGTTGATGCCGTTTAACGTGCTGTTGTAATAATTCTCCAGACCGTTCACTCCGACATTTCCGGATGCCGTAAATCCGATCACCGCGCTGGCGAGCGATCCGTACGGATACTCTCTCTGATATTCCTTCTCAAACCATACGCCCTTGATGTCGGGGTTCACCTTTCTGCCCTTTTCATCCGTCGCATCCTGCAGTTCCACGAACGGCTGCATCTCGTCGTACAATATTTTCTTCTTCAGCACAATATAACGGTTCTGCGGATCATTCCGGACATATCCGTAAAGCTCATCGCTGCTCAAGTCCGGAAAACACTGCACAAGTGCCTGAATCGTCGGCGCAACGTAATCCTCATCGCTCGTTAAAACAGAACAATCCAGTATCACATTGTACACTGCAATACTGGTTGCCATCACTGTCCCCTTTGCATCGACAATATCGCCTCTCTGGTAAGGAATCACTTTGCTGTCGTATTCCTGCTGGGACAACACAATTTTCTCATATTTTTCACCGCTGGTATATTCAATATACATCAGGCGCCCGATCAGACCGATCAGCATGCCTGCCACAATGGTAAACATGACAATCAGCTTTTTTTGCATGCGCCTGGGAAATTTCAACAGCGGTCTTCTTTTTTTCTTTGCCATGCGCCTCTCCTGTCATCCTACTCGCGCGGAATCTCACTGTACTGGTTCATGTAATCGTCATCGTTCACTGTATAGTACACAATCTGCGATTCCTTCGCATAGGACATTCCATATTCTGTCATCGCCGTATTACGAATGCTGTCAAGATCCACGCTCGTATTGATCCGCTTGTATGCCTCGTCGTTGTCGGCTTTCAGATCTGCGATCTGGCTCTCAAGGCTTGATATCTGATTCATGCGCGCCGTCATCTCCGACTGGATGTGGATGTATGCACCGGTAAAGATGCCGAACACCATCACAGCCATCGTGAGAAATGCCACATAGCTCTTGCTCATGCGCAGAGCACGCTCCTGATTTCTTCTGGCTGCACGCTTTCTGTTTCTTAATTCAATCTCGCGTTCCCGCTCCCGTCTCTCGCGCTCCCGTCTCTCTCTTGTGACATGCTCCGGGCGGCTCTCTCTGATCCTGCGATCCGGTCTCGTCACTGCAGGCGCTGCTTCCATCCTGCGGACAGTATTCCCGTCAATATAATATTTTCTCTCTGCCGCTTCATTTCTCATAACTGCCACTTCCCTCACTACACTCTAAGCTCTTTCAAATACGCGGAGCTTTGCACTCTTCGATCTCGAGTTCTCTGCAAGCTCTCTCTCCCCCGGCAATACTGGCTTCCTTGTAATCACTCTTCCCTTGGACTTTTTCCCACATACACATACCGGGAAATCACTCGGGCAGGTACATGGATTCTCGTTGCGCTTAAAATTCGTCTTGACGATCCGGTCCTCTAATGAGTGAAAGGTAATAATACAGATCCTTCCTCCCGGATTAAGCAGATCGATCATCGTATCCAGATTGTCCTGCAACACTTCCAGTTCGTGATTCAATTCAATTCTGATTGCCTGAAACGTACGCTTTGCCGGATTTCCTCCGGTCTTCTGCACTTTCATCGGGATGGACTCCCGAATAATTTCCGACAGTTCCCCCGCCGTTGTAATCGGCTTCTTCTGTCTCTCGTTCACTATATGTTTTGCAATATTTTTTGCAAATTTATCTTCACCGTAATCGCGGATGATCCGATAGAGATCCATCTCGCTGTAGTCATTGACAATATCCCTTGCCGTGAGACTCTGTCTGTCATCCATGCGCATATCAAGCGGCGCATCGGCGTCCCGGTAGGTAAATCCCCGCTCCGGTGTGTCAAGCTGGAACGATGACACGCCCAGATCCAGCACGATGCCGTCCACATGCTCTATACCGATCGCATGAAGTTCCTCTTTCATGTTGGCGTAATTGCTCCGGATGATCGTAACCCTATCGCCGAACGGCTTCAAACGCTCTCCCGCAGCCCGGATTGCATCCGCATCTTGATCGATGCCGATGAGACGTCCCTTTTCCGATAACCGTTTTGCCACTTCACTGGCATGTCCGGCACCGCCAAGCGTTCCGTCCACATAGATTCCGTCCGGTCTGATGTTCAGATGTTCAATTGTCTCTTCCAGTAGAACGGAATAATGTTTAAACTCCAACCTGCGCCTCCTGCTTAGATACTGAATCCAAGATCCGCCATGTGCTCTGCGATCTCGTCCATCTCATCCTCATCGTAGGTATTCTCCTGCCATCTGTCCTTATCCCAGATCTCCACGCGGCTTAAGACTCCCACGAGCACCACATCTTTTTGTAAATTGGCATATTCGCGCAAAACCGGCGGAAGCAGAATTCTGCCCTGCTTGTCCAGCTCCACTGCGGCTGCCCCAGCAAAGAAAAAACGGGAAAACTTTCTGGCATCCTTCGATGTCATGGAAATATTGCGGAACTTCTCCTCAATATTGTGCCACTCTTCGGCAGGGTACACAAATAAGCATCCATCCAGTCCCTTGGTAACCACAAATTCACTGCCTAACTGCTCTCTGAATTTGGATGGAACGATCAGTCTGCCCTTTGGGTCCACTGTGTGATTGTATTCTCCCATGAACATAACACAAACACCTGCCTTCAGTGGTTTTCCACAAAGTTATGAACTTATCCACCACTTTGTACCATTCTCCACCACTTTCCTCCACTTGTATGATAATATTACCCCACCTTGTACCAAATTGCAATAGAAAAAAGCCCAAAACTTGCGTTCGGGCATAAAAAAAGGACCTCGCATACATGCCTCGCATATATGTTCCGTCCTGTTTACTGTGTTTATTCAATTGTCAGACCATGACACCCTCCTGACTCTCAAGATATTCTTCTATCAGCTTGTCCAGTCTGGTGCTTTTCTCGTAATAGTACTCAAACCTGTTCTCCTGCAACAGTGCTTCATCCAACTCGTGTCTCGCCGTCTCGATCTTCTTTTGTAACTCATAGATTCTATTCATATGAATCCTCCTTAAAACGCTAAGATTCCTATGTCTGACGTTAACATAGCACTAAAGGTGGGCATTCCCACATAAATCTGCTCTTCACTGCCTGCCTTACATTCATTATATTACTATGTCCGAACACGAAAATCAACGAAAACAACCCGTCATTTTTCGACATTATGAGTGCCGGATTCTCCACTCGGCGCGTTTATTCGCCAATAACTTCATCATTGCATCCAGCGCTTTGTGATTCACCTCGACAATATGTTCTATATCATCCTCCACGCCATGCTTGTGCGCCAGATACTCGTCATGCGACTTCTGGATAAAAGCACAGATCGTCTCCGCGTCGATGAGCGGCTCTGCCTTTTTCTTATTCTGCAGCTTCTCATGTTCTTCCTTAAGCTGCAGCAGCCGGTGATGTCTGGTAGCCTCACCGCTCTTAAGGTACGATCTTAAGTCCCGCTTTAACTTCTCCTCGTAAGAACAATGATCCTTCAGGCTGCCCGGGTAAATGGTGTTGTGCGGAAATGTAAAATAATCCGCCAGATAATGGCTGATCTGTCCCAGATCCCGGTAATACTTGCACCCCTTTTTCTTCCGGATCAGCGCATCTCCCTCCGACAGACGCCTGATATGTCTGCTGACATAAGGAAACGTTCCGTCCATCTCGTGTCTCTTATAGAGAAACGAAGGCTTGATGTCCGGCAGAATACTTCCCAGATAAAAAGAAAATTTGTGATGTTTTAATTCTTCATCCTTTAAATTCTCCACCATATAGCGCGCCAGCGAAATATGTGACTTTTTTCTCATTCATCGGTTCCCCCTTTTGCACTGCATGACTTTTTTCCTAATTTTGCTTTCATTGTACTTCCATCAGGCGCACTTTACAAGAGGAAAATTCCACCGGAATGCAAAACGGGGAACCGTTTTGCATTGCCCCCGGCTCCCCGTCTTTTCTCCTATTTGCAGCAGAAACTTGCGCACTCTGTCTCGCCGCAGGAACAGGCGTTGCCCCCTGCGATGCCGATATGGTCCGCGCTGCATTTCTTATTCTCGTTAAACGTGCAGTTGCAGGCCTCACATGCCACATCGATTGTCTTTGACTCATGCTCTTTTACATTGCATCCGCAGTTTTTCTCCCCGCGCTCCACAAAGCTTCCGCAGCAGGTCTCATTCTGATGCACCGCCTCGCTTCCCTCAACCTTGATGTTGCCCTTGCAGCAGCAGCGATCCTCGTTGTAAGCACATCCGGTTACCGCACAATCCAGTAATGTCATATCTCTTTTCTCCTTTCGGTCCTTGTTCTCTGGAATGATACATTCCCATTCTTAAGTATCTCCGGAGCAATTTCTTTTATAACCGGTTTTCTTTTTCCACAGCAGGAAGAATTTTCCTGTTATAAAAGAGTGTGCGCTTGCCGCACACTTACGCGCCCTCGCGGTATGCAAAGCATTATTTACCTCACCGCGAGGTGCGCATCCTCGCAGAGCGTTTTTGTGTAATAGGAACGAAGTTCCCTATTACACAAAAAAAGGAAGTACCACATACCGGTACTTCCCTTGCACTCTGCTTCCTGTGCTTACTTTCCGCAGCAAAATTTGTATTTCTTGCCGGAACCGCACGGACACGGATCGTTGCGTCCGACTTTCTTTCCGACGATAACCGTTCCGGACTTCTTCTGCTCCAGATACAGTCTCTTCTTCGTCTCCGGGTCAAAAATGTCATTCCACATCGGAAGCTCATAGAGCCAGTCTGCCTTCGCGTCGACCATGTTCTTGTACAGCTTCTCCTTGTCGAATACGAGGCTGACCTTCGTATCTTCCTCCATGGTGTCGATCGGGTTCGGCTCTACCAGGCTCTCGTTGATACCGTCCAAGAAACCTGTCATATCCATGATGCTCAGTCCGTATTTATCTGCAAGCTCTTTGACCGTTCCCTCTACCTTCTCATCCGGGTTCGTCAGAAGCTTCTCATAGACACCCTTTTCCAGAAGAAAATATCTCTGCCAGAATCTCTGCAGTTCTCCTCTGTCTGCCTTCTCATTATAAGCAACTTTCTGCCACTGCTCTAATAATGCCATATCTGATTCCTCGATTTCATGATTATTTGCATCTGTCTGCCGGATTGCTTGTCCGACATCTGCTATGTCAAAGATGCACTATAGTATTATAACAAATTTTCCGGCATATTTCAAAGACTTTTTTACAGAACCCGCCAAAAGCAACGGGACGTCGACGGAAGCAGATCGTTCATTTTGACGTGGTAGGCAATAGGGTGAGAAGATCACGCCCTTCGATTTCAGAGGGAATGTATCTGGAAATTCGGATCAAAAAATGTTGCATTTCTAACCTGTCGGGTTTTGCATCTGCGATGATCCGTGTTTTTCCAAGTTTTGAGCACTCCACGGGTGTGTCCGCAACCCGCAGACAATTTTAGGATTCTCGTGTGTCCCTTGCGGCACTGCTGAATAAAACATAACCGCGCGAAGCCGCTGTCTGAGCCGTCATCTGCCCTGACTTCAATAGCAGATGACGGCGAGTTCGGTTCGCGCGGTTTTATATTGTCTGTGAAGCAGTGCCGCTAGGGACACTAGGGAATCCGCTCATTGTCTGCGGTTTGTCGGACACATTCCGTGAATTGTCAAAACGTGGAAGAGACACGGAATCCGATGCAAAACCCAGCAGGAAGAAATGCACGCATTTTTTTCAACGAATGTTCCATCTGCATTTCCATCTGAAATCGGTGGGATGTGTCGCTTACCCTATTGCCTGCCACTAAAAAACTATTCGTTCAACAGATTGTAGTCCTCGATGGACGCGTTGATCGTGTCCGCCATTTTCTGCACTGCCTCCTCCGGTGTCTCCTTGTCATTTAACGTGTTCTCAATCTCGGTCTGTACCGTCTGGCGTGCTTCCGGGAAGACAGAGAGAAGCGCTCCCGCGTACTCGCCCTTTGTGTCGTTCAACTGATCGATCGCGGTCTGGAACTGCGGGTACTGCTCGATGTTCTGCTTGAATACATCCTCATTGTACGCATCGTTGGTAACCGGGAAATATCCTGTCTGGGTTGCCCAGTATGCCTGAGACTCTGCCGATACCAGATATTCCACGAACTTCCAGGTTGCCTGTGCCTTTACGTCATCCTGGTTCTGGATTGCCCAAAGAGATGCTCCGCCGATGGACACACCTCCCTGATCTGTATCCTTGATGCCCGGGAAATATGCGGTTCCCACCTCAAAGGAGCCGTTGACGTCGTTTAAGATCTGCTTTAAGGAAGCGGTGGAACCAAGCGTAATCGCCGCTTTTCCTGCGGAGAAGTCTGTCAGACCTGCATCGCCGCCAACTCCCACATTCGGTGCATATCCCTTGTCGTAGAGATCCTTCCAGGCGGATACGATCGAGAGAGCTGCACCGTTGCTATCAAAATCCACCGCTGTCGCCGCCGCACTTCTTCCGTTACAGACGCCCGCTCATAGATCAACTCATCAATATTGGCAAGTCCCGCCGAAAAATACAGATAATTGATCCCGCTGTTCAACCACGCCGTCAGAAGTGCCACGCACACCAGCGCATAGCGCTCGTCATGCAGCCAGTTGATGTCCGACCGCAGGAATTTGTCGAGAATGCCGATCGTCGGGTCTAACATAATCTCGAAAATCAGTGCGGCGGCGCTTGAAGCGATCGCCATCGGCAGTGCGTACGCTGTGGAAAAGACCCGGATTCCCGGAAAATTTTTATTCACCAGCAGCGCCGTGACAAGACCGAGCAGCACGCTGACCGTTACCACGATCACCACAAAAATCAGGGTTACAAGCAGGCTGTTATAAAAAGATTCTGACGTAAACAGATCAATATAATTTCCGAAACCGACAAACAGCTTTGCCTGTCCCAGCTTGTCGGTTTTATACAGGCTTAAATAGATCGTTTTTGCAAACGGATAAAATAAGAACAGCCCAAATACGATAAGACACGGCACCAAAAACAGGTACGGGCTGATCTTTTGTCTTAGCTTTACAAATGCATTCATGTTGTCTCCTTTCAGATGCGCATTTCACTGTCGCAGTCAAACAGATGAATCGCTGTCACATCGAAGTACAGCCGGCGCACCTTACCTGCCCGGGCGGCATATTCCGCTGGAATCTTTGCTACATACTTTTTCCCGTATAAAAGGAAAAACAAAAGCTTCTCGGCTCCAAGCAGCTCCACCTCAAGAATCATCGCCTCCACGTAATCCGCCCCGGCGCTTACACATTCCGGTGCCTCCCACAGGATGTTTTCCGGGCGCATGCCAAGGATCACGCTGTCGCTTCCGTGTCTGCTTATCCGCGCTGCATCCTCCCTGCACGGCATCATGCGGTACTCCCCGACCAGAAGCGCCGGTGCCTCCTCCCAGGAAACCACCTGTGCCTCGAAAAAGTTCATGGACGGCGTTCCGATGAATCCTGCGACAAACCGGTTGACCGACTTTGCATAGAGGTTCGCCGGTGTATCCACCTGCTGCATTTTTCCATCCCGCATTACCACAATCCGTGTGCCAAGCGTCATGGCCTCCGTCTGATCGTGCGTGACATAGATCGTCGTTGTTCCCACCGCATGCTGCAATGCCGCCAGTTCCACCCGCATCTTTGCCATATCGTATACTTTCTTTTTTATCTCCTTCTTATCGACCTTCCTCACGCTCAGGGAAAATGCGATATTGTCGTACACGCTCATATTGGGATACAGCGCATAATTCTGAAATACCATGGCGAGATTCCGCTCCCGCGGCTCCTTGTAATTCTCGATCTCTCCGTCCACCCACAGCTCGCCCGACGAGATGTCCTCCAGACCTGCGATCATGCGCAGCAGCGTCGATTTCCCGCAGCCGGACGGTCCAACCAGAATCAAAAATTCTCCTTCTTTTATCTCAAGCGAAAAGTCATGAATTGCTTCATAACCGTTCCGGTATACTTTTCCCACATGTTCTAACGCCAATTCAGCCAAAATAAAACCTCCCAGTGCTCTCTTACATTGCAAACTCAACAGTCCTTATTGTAAGAGTTCCACCGGGAGGCAGCTATCAAATTCCTGTAATATTTTTTGTGTTTTCAGTAAACTTTATATGGTTTTTATAAAGTTTGTACAATTTGTGTAAATTTTTTCTGCTTGACGGAACCGCCATTTCCATCTACCATAAAGGTACAGCCGTAAACCAGAAGGCTGTTTAGAAATGAGGTTACCATGAAAAAAGTGAAACGTATTCTTGCCGCAGCCGGCGCCGTTCTTCTGCTTTTGCTGTATGCATCCACGCTCGTCTGCGCTTTAAGTTCCAGCGAGAATTTTATGAATCTGCTGATGGTCTCCATCTACGCGACCGTCATCATTCCGGTTCTGCTGTGGGCGTACACGCTCATCTATAAGCTCGTGCACAAGTCGTCCGAAGAGGACGCCGATCAAAAGTAGCCGCCGCAGGGGCAGGGAAAATAGATACAGATTTCAGGATAAGAGAAAAACAGACAGAATGTTCCAGAATACAAACGGATGCGGGGATTCTTTGAAACAAAATGAGAGAATTTCTTTCCTGCCCGCCGGAACATCAAATTCCGTGTCTTTGCCACGCTTGGACAATCCACAGGGTGTGTCCGGCAACCCGCAGACAATGAGCGGACTTTCTAGTGTCCCTAATGGGCACCGCTTCACAGACAATATAAAACCGCGCGAACCGAACTCGCCGGCATCTGCTATTGAAAACAGGGCAGATGCCGACTCAGACAGCGGCTTCGCGCGGTTATGTTATGTTCAGCGGTGTCCAAAGGGACACACGAAAGTCCTAAAATTGTCTGCCGGCTTGCGGACACACCCTGTAGAGTGCTCCAAGCTTGGAAAGACATGGATCATCAGGGATGTTTCGGCGGGCAGGGTTAGAAATTCCGCATTTTGTGTTTAGAATGTCCGCATCCTTTGTATCTGGAACATCTATCGTTTTTCTCTTATTACGGAGTCCATCTCCCTGCCCGTGCAGTGGCTCTTTTGATCCGTCCTCTACTCTTCCGTACTGTCCTCGGACACGGTGCTCTCGGTCGCGTCTACGCCCGCAGCCGCCTCTACGCCCTCAGTCGCGTCCACACTCTCAGTCTCCTCCGTCTCTTCCTCATTTAACAATTCCTGCGGTGTCTTGGAGAAAGTGCCGGAGAGATCCCGCGACACGAGATAGATCTTATCGCTCTCTGCCACCTTCAGGTAATACTGCCCGGTCACTGCATTTTTATCTCCGAGCTGCAGCGTCATCGTGCCGTCTGCCGTGGTGAAGGTAATGATCCCCGACGGATTTTCCAGACCGTACTGCGTCAGATCCTCGCCGTCTGTAATCTCACTCTCCGACGTAAGGCCCGTGACCGCATCCAGCATGGCGTCGATCTGTGACGTGTCGAGGGTGAGTGAAATATCCCCGTCCCAGGTCCACTCTCCGTCCGTTTTCGTGTAGGCATAAACCTGACCGCCCAGCACGTACGAGAATGCCGTCACATCATCGGTTTTAAAATCGACAACTGTAAGCTTCTCTGCTTCCTCCTCGCTCGCCTCTTTTTCCTCCTGTTTCTGATTGTATACATGAATTCCTCCATAGGCTGCTGCAAGCACTGCGAGGACAAGCAGCATGCCAAGGAACTGTTTTTTCTGTTTCTTCATTATTTCTTTCTCCTTACCGCCCAGATCACAACACCGGTCACAATCAGCAGAATCGGCAGGATGACCGTTGCCGCAAGTCCGCCGATCAGCGTTTCGAGCGACGTAACCGTAATCGTTCCAAGCGTATACTCCTTGACTGGAATGACACCCGTCGACTCTCCATCGTCACCGGCAAGCTGTCCTAACACATCTGAGAACATGGACACATTTCTTCCCGATACAATCGAGTCCGCATTGTCGGTCAGCATTTCCGTTGAGCCAAACACCACCAGTTTCATCGTGTTGTCGTCATCCACATCCTGTTCTGCCGCCAGCGCAATCGTAAACGGTCCTGCAATGTCCCCGTCTTCCAGCTCAGACGTCTCCGCATTTGCCACATCCGTCTTGGACACCGCCTGATCGCTTGTGACAAGCAGCGGTGTGTAGGTAATATCTTCCGCTTCCTCCGGATAGCTCAATCCCTCGCTGTACGGTGTGAAAATGTACTCGCCCGTCACAGATGAAGTATAGGCTGTCGACTCAATTTCCGGCAACAGATAATACGGTGTACTCCGGTAGCATGCTGATGCACTGTTTTCCATCACAATGCCAGCTACCCGTTCAATGCCGTACGCCTCCAGAACCGAAGCAAAATTCGGCAGATCCTGATACTCGAAGTTGCAGGCGATGAGCGCTCTTCCTCCGCCTTGCAGATACTCCTTTACCTTCGTGGCATCATCCTCCGAAAAGTCTGATGTCGGTCCGTTGATGATGATTGCCGCCGCATCATCTGGAATCGCATCTTCCGTCAGCAATGTCAGCTGCGACACCGTCATATTGGCTTTCTCAACCGCCTCCGAGAAACCGCCGGAAAGGGTATTTTCTCCATGACCGGTAATCTCGTAGATGACCGGAAGTTCACTGTCTGCCTTCGTCACATACTGCAGGGCGCTGGTCAGCTGTCCCTCCGCATCATAACCGTCCACAGAGCTTGAATATGTAGAATAGTCATAAGAATATTCATAGATGTCGCTGTAATCCACCACGCGCGATCTCGCGTCCGACACCACGATCATACTGTTCTGGCTCGGCGCACTGTCCGTATACTGCTGATAAAAATTCGGACTCTTTGCCGGATCTTTGTAAACCACCTTCAAATGTTTGGAGAGATCTTCATACCGTTGCAGTGTCTCCGCCAACGTACTGTCCGCCGACTTCTCGGACGAAAGCACATAGATCGTGACGTCCTGCGACAGATTTTTCACATAATCCTTTGTGGTATCCGTCAGACTGTACAGCTTTGTGGAAGTTGCATCTACCGCCGTCCAGGAGGATGGCATCTCCTTTACCACCATGTTGACTGCAACCGCAACCGCAAATCCCACCACAATCATCGCCACGGAAAACATTCCTGTGGTCAGTTTTTTCGTCGTCATGCTCCAGCGTCTCTTCTGCACACACTGGCAGGTCAAAAACAGACACAATCCCGTCACACTGACAAAATACCCGACGCCCGTCAGATCCAGACAGCCGCTCATAAAACTCTGAAGTGGGGTATACAGATCATATGCGCCCAGTACCTTGGTGATCAGATGGTCGCCGATCAATCCCGTGATACTGTTCATCATATATCCCAGAAAAAGGAATGCAAACGCCACCACCGCTGCAATTACCTGACTCTCCGTCAGCGCCGACGCCAGCATACCGACTGCGATGCAGGTACATCCGTACAGCCAGAAGCCCAAAACCGCCACATAATTTTCTCCCATCGGCACCGTGCCAAAGGCAGCCAGAACAAGCGGCGTTACCGCAATCACCGCCACGGCAAGGGTAAAAACGCCCACCATGGCCAGAAATTTTCCAAAAATCATCTTTCCAAGCGAAACCGGCGCTGTGAGTACCAGCTGGTCAGTTCTGCTGTGCCGCTCTTCCGCCATGGAACGCATGGTGAGAATCGGAACGGCAATCAACATGATAAACGAGATCGCCGAAAGTGTGTACGACACATACGGATATCCCGCCCGCAGATTATACGCCAAAAAATACAGACCGTACAATGCCAGAACGGCAGCGATAAACAGCCATCCTGTGATATTCTGAAAATAACTTTTCCACTCTCTTTTTAAAATTGCAATCATGCCTGTTCTCCTTTCCCGTCTGCTCCCGTAAGTTCAAGGAAAACATCCTCCAGCGATTTTGTCTCCGTGTGCATTTCCAGAACCGGAATCTCTTCTTTTGCGCAGGCATGAAACAATGCCTCACGGATATCTTCGCCCCGCTCCGCCGTCACACGAAACAGGACTTCCTCCGCTGCTTCTCCCGGCTCTCTGCTCACTTCCGCCACACCCGGAAGTTCCTTTAAGAGTTCCTCCATGCGCTGCTCTTTCTCTTTTACCAGAAGCGCGATTTCCTGTGCTCCCGACATCCGCTCCAGCAGATGTTCCGTCGAATCGCTCGCCACAAGTTTTCCCTTCGACAGGATAAACACATGATCGCAGACCGCCGAAATCTCTGTCAGAATATGGGAACTCAAAATCACGGTGTGCTTTTTCCCGAGCTCCTTCATCAGGTCACGCACTTCGATGATCTGTTTCGGGTCCAGTCCCACCGTGGGCTCATCCAGTATAATGACATCCGGATACCCCATGATCGCCTGTGCAAAGCCGACGCGCTGCCGATATCCTTTGGAGAGATTGCGGATCAGCCTCTCACTCACTTCCTTCGTGTGTGTCAGCTCCATAATCTCTTCTGTCTGTGTTTTTCTTACCTTTTTATCCAGACCTTTCAGCTCTGCCACGAAATCCAGATACTCCCGCACCGTCATCTCCGTATAGAGCGGCGGTATCTCCGGCAGATACCCCACGCATTTTTTTGCCTCCTGCGGATCGGCAAAAATATCGTGACCGTTGATCTTCACCTCGCCGCTCGTCGCGCCAAGGTATCCTGTAATCATATTCATTGTCGTGGATTTTCCGGCACCGTTCGGCCCGAGAAAACCATAGATTTTCCCGGGTTCCACCGTAAGCGTCAGATCGTCCACCGCCACATGTTCCCCATATTTTTTGACCAGATGATTGATTTCAATCAAAACCATTTCCTCCTTTTTCCTGTTTCCGTATCTAGCCTACGAAAGAAATGTGTTCAAAAGGGAATCATTCTGTGATAATTCTGTGAAAACAAACCCAAAGGAATTGTCGCAATAAGCATAGACCTCTTTGGGGTGATAAGTAATATTATAAGAAACACACTTGGGGATTTCATGTGGAAATGCAGATGGAATATTCGTTTGAGAAAAATGTGAGCATTTCTTCCTGCTGAATGTTTGCATCGGATTCCGTGTCTCTTCCACGTTTGGACAATCCGACGGG
>ERZ791840.289-NODE-289-length-37584-cov-4.019159_pt1 | contig 37584 bp, 33 predicted proteins | sample MGYA00510291_ERZ791840 | MGnify/ENA primary metagenome ERZ791840 (study PRJEB30046, sample SAMN00715256) | human gut metagenome | study: EMG produced TPA metagenomics assembly of the A metagenome-wide association study of gut microbiota in type 2... | reverse complement strand
CCAAAGCCGCCGCTGGTTTTATGGGCGTGTCAAAAGGACTGCTGTACGACGGCTTTTTTTCTTTGCCGTCGCCCGGCAGTTGAAACAATACTGTTTATTTGATTTCCAATGAAATGGTTAGTGTATCATTTTCAATTTTAGCGAACACATTGCCGCCGAGCTTGTCAGTTAATAGTTTTACCACAGCAAGCCCCACTCCTGTACCGCTATTATGCCTTGATTTGTCCCCGGTATAAAATCTTTCAAATAGTCGGTTTGGGTCTATTTCCACCTTACTATCAATGGGATTTTCAATGATAAAAATAGCACTCTTTTCTTTGCCTTGCTTCAAATCAATTTTAATCGAGCCAGAGGAATATCGAATAGCATTTATAATAAGATTTTGAAAAATACGTTCTACCATACCATAGTCCGAATGGAGATAAACGGAATGATCTGGCAGACCAATTACAGGAGATATGCCTTTTGCTTCCAATGCTGGGGCGTTCTCTGTGATAAGATTTATCAGCAAATTTGTTAAGTTGAAATCTTCACGCACAGGAGTTACTTCTTTTGCGTCTATTACAGAAAGATCGTAAAAGGTTTGTATCAGCTCTTTCATTCTTTCTGCTTTATTAAAAATGGTTTCTATACGCTGTGTTTGACCTGCTGATAAATTCTCCTTTTTTAATAATTGTAAATGGCCAAGTATTATCGTCAGAGGGGTACGCAAGTCATGTGAAATATTAGCAATGGACTCTTTCAAATACATTTCGTGCCGTAATGTGCTTGCAATGGACTGTCTTTGCTTTTCATTATACTGGTTTAATACTGCGGCCAGTTGTTCTATATCTTTATCAACAAGAGAGATGTCCAGCATCTTTTCCGATTTTCCAGTTGTAAGATCGGTCATTTGTTTCGATAGGTTACGGATTTGTCTTTTGATTTGCACATATTTGAAAAGCACTACTATCAAGACTGCGATAACTAAAATTAACAACAGCTTTATTCCAGACACCTCCCTCCTTGTTATTTGAGTTCACATTTGCGAAAGCTAATCCATGAAAAGGTTATCAAAGCAACTATCCAAACAACGCCAACTAAAATGGCCCATGGCAAAAAATAGGTCACAGAAAAAACCGCTTCCCGTATCTGATAGGTTGCCAAAAATGCAACAGGAAGATCGAACATCATTCCATACCCAAGATAAAGGCTAAGAACAAAAGTGACTAAAGCGGTAACAGCTATTGCTCTTGCAGAGCTTCTTAACCAAAAAACAATCCAGATTGCAATAAGAAAAGTCGCACTGTTCAAAAGCAGAGAATATAAAATCGCCTTACTGACCTGATAACAAAGGTTGCCTGCTTCGGTAATACCAAAGCGGACACTTTCTCTTATACAACCAGCCACAGGATAAACAAGAGCCATGATATTAAATGCAATTAAGTATGAGATTACTTTAGCAAAGAAAATGGTTTTTCTCGAATGTCCTGCATTGACCTCAAGATCAATCGTCCGACTGGAAAATTCCTGTCCTAAAATCAGAGCTAAAATACTGGATATAATAATCAGGAGAAAGGTTGAATCGTAAACCATTCCATTAAAAATATCTGCGAGGGATGTAGCAGCCCCACCCATAGGCCCCATAGCTTCCGGGACATAAGTATCTGCGGTAAAAAAACCAATCAAAAATATCCCTATTAAACCGCACCAATAAAAGATATTATGTGATAATTGATATTTTTCCATTTTCAGTAAGTTGTTCATTCCCACACCTCCTTGTTATTTCAAATCCGAGCGTCGGAACCACAGATAAGTACCTAAGCATAATGCCAGTACCCATAAAAAATCTGAAAACATGAATTGCCCGCCGGATATGTTGGATTGTTGCAATGCCATAAGCCGAAGCTGGCCCATAGGCAATATTTGTGAGATAAGCTGCGCTTGATCTCCATTCATCAAAAAGACCATTAAGAAAAAGAGTACCATCGGCACAGCCATACTCTTTCCTATATCACGGAAAATGAAGGCAAAGAAAAAAGGTAATAGGCACATTGCAAATTGCGAAGCAATCACCATTACAACTATGCCGATGCTTGCCAATGCTCCTTTAGTGACAAACGTACCAATTATGCTATGTAACAACAGTGGAAAAGACAGGATAACCATGCAGGCGATTTGATGAACTACCAGCTTCGCAAATAGTATCTTTCCGCGTCGATGTCCGGCATTGATATATGATTGTAATATTCTTCTGCCAAAATCATTTCCAACAAACAGGGCAGAAAAGATGATTGTGAGGAAATATAGGATTGGCATATTGTATATCGAAGCAAAGAAAAGGTTGGATGTTTCCCCAACGCTATCCAGTAACAACACACTACTTAAAAGGAGATTAAACAATCCTATCCCCCAAAAATACCAGCTATGGAACAGCTTATAAAATTCAGCTTTTAGGAGATTTGACATTTCCTGTCCCTCCTATTTTGCTTAAAAAGTAATCTTCTAATGTATCCCCGGCCACAGAAAGACCTGTAACGAGAATATGTGCATCTGACAAAGCAGCAGCCACTTTTTCCATATCATCGAGATAATCATATAGGCGAATCATGCCATCTGGCATCAGCTTAAAACTATCTGTGTGTAGCGTTTCTTCCAAAACGATCAGAGCTTTTTGTGGATCAATTGCCTTTATTGCGATATGCCGCTTGCAACGATCATTTAGTTCTCGATCTGATATTTCTTCGATAATTTTGCCTTTGTCTATTAAAATAAACTCTGATGCTGTCTGATACAGTTCCTCTAAGATATGGCTGGATACCAATATCGTCATTCCGTATTCCTTATTCAAGGACTTTAGCAAATTACGAATTTCCACAATTCCAGCAGGATCAAGCCCATTGATCGGTTCATCCAAAATAAGAAATTCTGGTGTATTTAATAGTGCGATTGCAATACCCAATCGCTGTCGCATCCCCAGCGAAAAATTACGGACAGCTTTTTTCCCGGTATCTTTCAGACCTACCATGTCTAAAGTTTTTTGGATAACTGCTTTGTCAGGGATACCACGTTGGATACGCTGTATCTCCATATTTTGATAAGCGGTCATTGTCGGAAAAAGCGCAGGTGTTTCGATCATGCAACCGATCCGTTTTCTCTGTTCCTGCAATTCCTTTTCGACGGTTTTCCCCCACAACGATAAGGTACCGCTTGTCGGAAACGCTAATCCTGTAACCAATCTCAAAAAGGTGGTCTTTCCTGCTCCATTTTGGCCTATGAAGCCATAAATTTTCCCTTTTTCAATTTTCAAATCAATATGATCTAAGGCAACTGTGTGCCGGTATTCTTTTGTTAAGTCATGTGCTTTCAAAATAACAGAACTCATGTTGTCATCCTCCTTTACATTTTAGTGTAAGGGGAAATCATAAAGAATTTCTTAATTTCTATTTGGAAACCATAAAAAAAGCATAAAGCCAAGAGCTTACCCCTCGGCTTTATGCAAACGGTATCCAATGCCCCACACAGTATCTATAAACTCTTTATCCGGGCAAATGGCTTTCATCTTGTTTCGCAAGTTGCTAATATGGACATTCAAGGTGTTGTCCTCGCTGATATACTCTGTATTCCAAACACTTTGAAACAAATTCGCCTTTGAGAAGATCTTGTTCGGGTATTTCATAAGCAATTCCAGTATAGCAAATTCTTTCGCAGTTAAAGGTAACTCCGCCCCTTGTAGCATAGCTCTGTTGCCGTCTAAATCTAAAACCAAATCATTGCACTTCAAAGATGACGGCGTGCTGTTTTGAAATTGAATCCGGCGTAAGTTGCTTTCAATTCTGGCGAGAACTTCTTCCATATCGAAAGGTTTTGTAATGTAATCATCCGCACCAAGCCGCAACAAATCAATCTTGTTCTGTGTTGTTTCCTTTGCTGAAATTACTATGACAGGAACCGTTGAGAATTTACGAATATCCGCAAGTATAGTATCACCACTCCGATAAGGCAGCATTATATCAAGCAGAATAAGATCAATCTGATGTTCTTGTATGCAGTCTAACACATGAAGCCCATCATACTGACAAAGCACCTCATATCCATTTCCCTGTAAAAAATCAGCCAGCAATTTGCTGATCTCTAAATCATCCTCAACAATCAAAATTTTCATGTTGTTCTATGTTCACCTGCCTTATGTCAGCATTGCACTACACTTTTTATCTCTAATAGATTTAATTATATTTCCTTTCAGAAGAGAATACAAGGCATAAAATCATTTCTTATGTATAAAATCATACAGCGTTCCTGTACACTCATCTCAATATTGTTATCATTTTTTGCTTTACAAGCCAATCCTTATTGTATATTATATCATTTATATAGTTTGATGTCAAGTAAATTATTGTATATTTTTAAATTAATTACGCTAAACAGTTAATGAAACTATTTAGGATAACACAAACAAAAAGGACATCTAGTAATGTGTCTTTCTTTCTCTTTTATCTTGACTTTCTTATGACATTTGTATGGTTCTGATGAGATATGATAAGCAACTAAGCAACAACATATTTATTATGTTCCACTTTGACAATTGTCCATATCAAAATTCAAAATGGTAACATGAAGCATTTTATTGCAGTTTCTAAGAATATATGATTATTTTTGCGTATATCTATGAAAAATAACTAAAATATGATATAATAATAGAATAAGTTTATAGACCACAGCAAATACGAGGTAGAAAGAATGAATGGGAAATATAGAGTGCTTTTTTTAAAAAAGATGTTTCTAAAACTGACAGATAGCGAGCATTACCTATCAATGTCAATGATTATAGCAAATTTAGCTAAAAATGGTTTTTCGGCTGGAAAAAGAACTATCAAAGAAGATATTGATGCACTGATATATATGGGATACGACATTGAATACATTTACAATAAAGGGTATCATTTGAAAAGCCGAACATTTTCGCTCAGTGTTCTTAAAATGCTTGCTGATGCAGTTGCTTCATTTCGCTTTTTAACAGTTAAGGATTCTGAAAAATTGCTTAAACTGCTGGAAAGTCTTTGCAGTATTTATGAAGCTCCACTACTCAGACGTGAAATCATGCTGACCAATCGTGTGAAGTCTGATAACGAGCATATTTTTGACAATATTGATATGATAAATTCTGCCTTACATAATAATCAGCAAATCAGCTTTGACTATTATGACTATGATATAAATAAGCAATTAGTTCTCAGAGATGGAGTAAAACGAACCTGTTCGCCGTTTGCATTGGTGATGTGTAATGAACAGTACTATGTTGTATCCAACTATGAAAAACATGGTGGTACCTATACGAACTTTCGTATTGACAGAATGAGAAACATCAAACTTATCGATTTATACAGAAATACTCCCTGTGAAATATTGAATCTGGAACAGTACATCAAATCATCTTTTTCTATGTTTAGCGGAAAGAGTGAGTACGTTACGCTACGCTTGCCGCTGGAAAATAAATATTGTAACATCGTGATCGACCGGTTTGGAAAGTCAGTTCTCATGCTCAGGGACAAGAAATCGGACAATCACTTTATCATTCATGTTCCTGTAAGAGCGGAATATCCGCAGCCGTTCTTCTCCTGGATATTTTCATTTAGGGGAAAGGTGGAGATCATAAGTCCGATCAGACTGAAAGAACGATATACAAAAGTTCTCTATGAAAGCTGTGTGCAGCAATATATGAATTAACGAAAACAGGCACTTCGTAAAATTGAAGTGCCTGTTTCATCATTCTATTTCGTTTTTGTCCTGACTTCTCTCTTTCGGCTTAGGCGTTTTCTGTCTGTCTTTAAAGGCTTCCTTTTTGAGTTTCGCCCTCTCAAAGTAACAGGTGCGTTTCTTTTCAGGAGCATTCTTTTTGGCTTCAATCGCCGCCTGATTGAGTTCATCAGTAAGAGAAGCAAGACGTTCTGTTTTCTGTTCCAGTTCTGCTTGTTGTGGAAATGGTGTGTTGACGATACGCTGAGCATTTTCCAAATCCATTTTCAGCTTGTTGATGCTGTTTTGTGTATCACTGATTGTCTGGTCAATTTTGTAGAGCGTAGATTCCATACGCTTGAGATTGGCAGAAAAGCTGCTTGTTAAAGCACATTTATGTTCAGCATTGCCTTTCATGGTAATGGAAATATCAGGCTCATTGCCAAACATGACAGCTTTGACGGATAGCTTGAATCCCTGAAATTCGCCAACATCCGTTTCCTGATCGGAACTGTTCTTTACAAAATCAAGCACCGCATTCTCAAGAGCCTGTGCGGCTTCTTTTCGGTCTGTGTATTCCGCGCCATCAATGGTGATTTTGAATACGGGCAACTTGGTTTCTTCATCGACCGGCAGCTGACGCAGTGCCTCACGGTCTGCTTTCAGATTCTCCAGTCTTTCCTCTGCTTTTTCAATCTTCGCAGGAGTGGAAGTAACTGTCTGCTGCATATCAAATACCGTATTGGTATGTTCTGCTTTCAGAAGATTCAGTTCCTTTACCTCGTTATCCAGCATCATCTTTTCCTTGATGCGTTCATCTCCTGTACAGAGTGCCTTGATCTCAGAATAATTGAGTGCCTGCTGATCTACGTCCTCACAAGTTCTTGCAGGTGTTTTGGAAGTCATGATCTGTCCGATGAAACGCTGTTTTGCTTCCAATGTCTGATAGAGATATGCGTCAAAGCTGCCTTTTGTCACATAGTTAAAGACATGAGCCACGCTGTTCTGGTTGCCTTGACGTTCGATACGACCAATTCGCTGTTGCAGGTCGCTCGGTCGCCATGGAATATCCAGATTATGCAATGCAATCAACTTTTTCTGACAATTCGTACCTGTACCCATTTTGCCTGTACTTCCCAGCAGAACTCTCACTTCGCCTTTATTCACACGGTCGAAAAGATCAGCTTTCTGCTGTTCGGTCTTGGCATCGTGTACATAAGCGATCTCTTCCGGTTTTATGCCGTCTGCAATCAGCTTATCCCGAATATCATCATAGACGCAGAAGTCACATTCTTCCTCTAAAGATTCTCTTTCAGAAGCAGACTTTTCATCAGCATTTTCTCCCTTATCCGTTGACTGTGAGTTTTTCTTCGGAACACCCAGATCGCAGAAGATGATCTGTGTCAGCTTTTCCTCTGCTGTATCATGATAGATCTGCGTAACGTTTCTGACACACTGATTCAGCTTTGTATCAGGGCTATCCTCAAATGACGGGTCGATCAGTCTTGGGTCAAGTCCCAGCTTTCTGCCGTCGGAAGTAATACGAAGCATATTGTCAACAGAAGGGTCAACATTTCCGCTTTGTACATCATCAGCACGGTCAGATAATTCCTGTACAAGTGTTTTCTGAAAATCCGTTGCTTCGATGTTCTCAATGTGATATTTCATTTCCGGTGTAGCAAGGTCGAGCGTATCTGCTGTACGCACATCGGCAACCTGTTTGAACATACTCATCAGTTCCGGCAAACCTGTATAGTTGGCGATTCGGGTACGTTCCTTAAACTTGTTGCCGGCAGGAGCAAGTTCCCATTCGGTTTTCTGTTGACCGAATACCGTTACCCAGTTATCAAAGTTATTCAGTCCATGATCTTTCAGGAAGTCATACTCCAAAAAACGCATCATGGTATGTAGTTCGATTACAGAGTTGCTGAGGGGCGTGCCAGTAGCCATAATAACGCCTTTGCTTCCAGTTTTTTCATCGAGATAACGACACTTCATAAAGAGGTCAAGAGCCTTTTGTGAAGCGGAAGAGGAAATACCTGCCACATTGGTCAGTTTCGTCTGAGTTGGCACATTCTTAAATTCATGGGCTTCATCGACAATCAGCTTATCTATGCCCATTTCTTCAAAGGTGAGAATGTCATCATGTGACTTTTCCAGCTTGTCCAGTCTTGCTTCCAGCGATTTCTTGGTACGTTCCATTTGCTTGACCTGAAAACGTGAACCATCTGCCTTTTTGAGTTCTGCAATGCCTGCCATAATATCATCGATCTGATCTTGCAGAATGGATACCTGTCTTTCCTTGGAAAGTGGGATCATGCCAAGCTGCGAATGACCGATAATCACGGCATCAAAATCACCGGTAGCAATTTTGGAAAACAGCTGCTGTCGGTTTCCTTTCTTGAAATCGTTTTTTGTTGCCACCAGAATATTTGCTCCCGGATAAAGCTTCTGAAAATCTTCACCGATCTGTTCGGTCAGGTGGTTCGGAACGGCAAATAACGGCTTTGTACATAAGCCCAGACGCTTGGATTCCATTGCCGTTGCAATCATCTCAAACGTCTTGCCTGCACCCACACAGTGTGCAAACAGCGTATTACCGCCAAATAAAGCGTGTGCAATGGCGTTTTTCTGATGCTCTTTCAGCGTGATCGCAGAGTTCATACCCGGAAATCTTAAAGCTGAACCGTCATATTCACGGGGACGAATGGAATTGAACTGCCGGTTGTACTGTTCCACAAGGGGAATGGCACGTTCCGGGTCTTTGAAAATCCAGTCCTTAAAAGCCTGTCTGATCTTTGCCGCTTTCTGCTGAACGATCTTCGTTGCCTTGACATCAACCACTCTGCGTTCCTTTTCATTGCCGTTCAGATCGAGATACGTTTCCGATTTATACACCTTTGGCTCTTTTAGATTCAGCAGCTGTTCCATGATCTCATAGGCACTCATGTTTTTCGTACCAAAATCCCTGCGGCTCAAAACAGAACTGTCCGCTCTCTTGTTCTCGATATGCCAGGTGTTGGTGTGTTCGGAGTAGTCCACCGTAATATCTTTCGGTTTCACCCAGAACGCTTTCTTTACGTCCGCACGGTTTTCTCTCGGTGTCTGGAACAATTCATACATGAACTGCTGATACAGTTCTTTCGGAATCCATGTCGCACCGATCTTCACATCAATATCGCCAGCCTTTAACGGTTCCGGCATCGCCTTTTCCAGTGCCATGACATTTTCAGCAAAACGGCTGTCCGTTTCTGCAAAGTTTGCCGCAATGTCCAGCTTCTGACGAATGTCACCGGACAGATACTCACTTGCCGACTGATATTCTCCTGTATTCGGTACAAGAAAGATCTCTCCCTTTAACTCTGAGATCAGCAATTCCTGCGACATATCGGTCAGCTTGCTCATGTAAGCAAGGTCAACCTTTGCCGTTTCCGCCATAGAGATCGCAAGTGCTTCCAGTGCCGTATCCACATGATCGATCGGTTTGGACGGTCTGACGGTACGCTTGGTGAAAATATCCGACTTTGCGACCAGCTTGTCCTTGTCGATTTCCTTTTCCAGCGTAAGCAACAGGTTGTAGGAACAATCATCACGCAAAACCTGACGATTTTTACGGCTGTGCAAAAGTCCGTATTTCTTGTAGAAGTCATCATACTGTTTGGAAAGCTTCTGCTGTACCGCCTGAATCTCATTTTCCGGTTTGTCATCTGCCTGTACCTTGAGAAGTTCACGCACCGTATCACGCAAATCGATAAATGCGGTCATGCGGCCGTAGTCCTTTGATTTGGTATCCATTACTTTGGAAACATCAAATCCTCCCAGTTTGTGTTCTCCGCCCTTGAGGTAAATATCGCCCTTATCATCTTTGAAAAAGCTGAACGGACGGAGTTCAGCAGCGGTCATTGTGACCTGCCTGTCACTGAAACGGAATACTTCATTTGTTTTCACAGAGGAGATCTGCGTGTCCATTTTCTGTACCGCTTCGTGTATCTGCTGACGGAGGTCTGCACCCTCTATGGGGATACACATCGTATCGTCATTTCTGCCGTAAAGCTTGTTGCCCTCTACAATCGTACCAAGTACCATTTCGGGATTTTCAGCAAAGTAGCTGTTTACTCTGAGTCCGTCCTCTGTCTTACCGAGATGTACCCATTCCGGCAATTCTTCCGGCGGTGCAGAGCGTTTCTGTAAAAAGAGAATATCCGATGTCACTTCCGTGCCTGCATTTGCCTTAAAGGCGGTATTCGGCAGACGGACAGCACCGACCAGATCTGCCTTTTCTGCTAATTGTCTGCGGAAGCTCTCATCTTTCTTGTCGAGCGTTCCTTTCGATGTAACAAAAGCAACGATTCCGCCCTCTTTTACCTTATCTAATGTCTGAGCAAAGAAGAAATCATGCAGTTTGGTCGTGCCATACTGTTTATCCGGAAAGTTCAGATCACCAAATGGCACATTGCCCACTGCCACATCAAAAGAGCCATTCTGAAAATTGGTATTTTCAAAACCGGTTATCTGAATATCGGCATCGGGATAAAGCTGTTTTGCAATTCGTCCGCTGACGGAATCAATCTCAACACCATAGACGGCTGTCTGTCCTGCTATTTCCGACGGCATTTTTCCAATGAAGTTGCCAACACCGCAGGACGGTTCAAGAATATTACCACCTGCAAAGCCAAACTTTTCAAGTGCTTCATAAATACCGTCAATGATCGCAGGAGCGGTGAAAAAACTGTCGAGAACAGATTTTCGTGCAGCTTCATATTCTTCCGGGGTCAGTGCATCGGACAGCTGGGCAAACTCTTTGCTCCACTGTGTATTTTCTGAATCGAAAGCCTGAGAAAGACCGCCCCAGCCAACGTATTTTGACAGGATCTCCTGTTCTTCAGAAGTAGCCGTTCTGTCCTCACTTTCAATCTGTTTTAATGTCTGAATGGCAAGCAGATTGTTTTTGAACTTGGTCTTTGCACCGCCCTCACCGAGATTGTCATCGGTTATGGTGAAATTCTGCGATTTTTCTTCTGACTTAACTTCCGGTTCAGTTTTTTCGTCAACAGTTTCCACTACAGGTTCGATTTCTGCATGATTTTCACGATGATCTCTGCGTTTGATCTCGTCCTGTGTGAAATACTTATCATGTTTGATAAGGTCTGCTGTCAGCTTTGCAACTTCCGTCCAGGTGAAATCAAATGTTTCATTGCTGATACCATTTTCCTTGCTTCTGACGGTAAATTGCATACCCTTGGAATCATGGTCAACAGAGAAGATGTTGCCGTCAGACGTATGACCGCCTGTGCCGTACTCGTTTTTCAGAAAGTCAGCAAATTCCTGAGTGCTTGGGTGATTTTCCTGAAAAAACGCTTCAATGCGAAATTTCCCATTCTCGAACCCGCTTCCACGCATGATCTCCTTGTGCAATTCCTGAAAACGATCCACATCAGCAATCGGTTCACCATACTGAACAGGAGAAACAGTTTGTGCAGGTGCAGACGAATTGAACGGTTCTGCTTCTCCGAACAATGTCAGCTGTTCGTATTCCTGTTTTGCATTTCCAAAAGGCTTGCGTTCCTTGTCATCTGCAACAAACCCCAGTCCGGCATCGGCGATGACATCTTCCTCAAAAAGTGGGGTATCATTAGAAATTTCTGTTTCCTCTGATTTGACTGTAACCGATTTCTCTTTTACAAGTTCTTTTTCCTGTTCCACAAGCTGAATATCCGTAATTTCTGCATCGACCAGATTCCAATCCTTGATATATTCGTTAGCGATTTTCTTTGCTTCCTCTGTGTTTTTTGCCTGACAACGCATGGGCGAACTTGCACCGCTTTCCTGATCGAAGATGTACACATCAAAAGTAGGCAGATCGGATTTCAGTTCAGTTTTTTGGGGTTTATCTGCTGTATCAGGAATATCCACATTATGCTGTTCCGGATTTTCAATATCTGCATGACGATCAACATATTCGACCACCTCAGACAAGAACGTTTCCAGTCCTTCCTGCGGCATAATGATATTATCCGTATCACGTGAGAGCATGATTCTTCCTCTGTTCTCATTGATACTGTCAATATGCCACTCTTTTCCCTGAAATTCAATTTCATCGCCGACTTCGAACGGCAAATCAGAACTTTTTGCCTGAATGACCGACGCAATTTCATCATCAGAAAGAGATACCAGATCATCGAAATCAAGTACCGACAGAGCATTTTGATTCATATCTTCCAAAGAATCATACTGCTCATCACGGACAACATTACCGTCATACTCAAATACAAGCCTATACTGTTCCAGATCTGCATAGACAAGTATGGGGAGGTTATGTTCCTCATCAGTCGTGTAGGCAAGAGAGATCTTTGCCATATCCGAAAACTCTGACGGTTCACCAAATTCACGGTTGAGATACTCTGCGATGTGCTGCTTGGCAATGTCAAGGTCTGTAGGTTCACGGTTCTGTGTCTTTTCGGTCGGATCATCTTCTGCTTTTGCCACAGAATCTGCAATGGCAGGTGGTTCGCTCTGAACTGGTTCCGTAATTTCTACATCAGCAGCGGTACGAATCGGGTTCTGTTCCTTGAAATCGTCCAAAATTTGTTTCTCTTCTGCGGTAAGTGCTGCATTTTCCGTTAAGAAAGGCACAACACGGTCAAGAAGATAATTCAACGATTCACGGTCGTTTTCATTGTACAAAAACTCCTGTTCCAATGCATTCTTTGCAAACTGTTCAATGTGATCGATCAGCGTTCCGCCGCCTGTTCCAGCACCGTCCCCAATATCAAAACGTCCGGAATGACGGAACTCCTGTCCATCAATCATGGTGGTAACTGTAAAATCTGTTTTCTTGTACCAACCTGCATTTAAGCCGGCAATATTGCGTTCTGTATGCTGTTTTTCATCGAGATAACCAAGTACCGCATTTGCAAGGGCAAATGACATTTCAGGATTATCCTGGACAAAATCAGCAAGCAAATCACTTTCGGTAAACCATTCCTTACTTTGGTCGCCAAAGCGGAACGATATGGAATCTGGTTCCGGAAGATTAATCTCATCATCGGATAACAATTCTTCACGATGAGCAATTTGCAGATCAAACTCCTGTTTGGCAGACATGAGCCGGTCAAGATGCTCGATGTTATCAAGGAACTGACCGGTATCGCTCTGATTCAGATAATCGACCAGCAATTCATTCATTGTCCCAAGCTGTGTGATGTCATAGTCACTGGAAACATAGTTCTCAATGACATTTGCCATGTTGTTTCGGGAAGCAATCTCAATGGCAGAAGAAAGAGCCTGTATCTGCGGTTCATTCAGTTCCATACGGCGTAAATTTTCAAGAATCTGATCTTCACAGATGGTCTGACGAAGAATTGCCTGAAAGTGCGGTGCATTCTCTTTTTCCGTGGTAAACATAACTTTGCTGTCACGGATCAGACCGGAAAACTCTGCACCACGTTCTAACAGCTTTGGTTCGATCTTGTGATACCTTTCCGGTGTCAGCGGTGAGATCATAAACTGACGGTTTTGTATCTCTCGGTATGGCTTGTTGCCGATGATCTCCTGAGAAGCCTGTCTGGCATTCTGGATCATCGGTTTTCTCATGTCTTTTACATCTTCGTGTATCGCATTCATATGAGCCATGTCCGCCTGCGAAACCGTCATGACCGCCTTGCCACTTGGATAGATTCTTGCGGAAAATGAAATGTTCGCCTTGTTTGCCAGTTCCGCCATTTTGAGAATGGTTTCACGGTCGTCATTGAGATAAGTTTTCTGCGGAATATATTTGTAATCGGTATTGCCGATGATGTTCTTGTCCTGTGGAATATGTTCCTTGCAGGACTTCTGCAATCTGCAAAGGGATTCCTCTAAACCGGTGACCGTTCGGAATCTGTCCACTTCGGAACTGTTGACGGCAACCATGGCATTTTTGCCGTCACTGTATGCACAATAGTTCAGCCCTGATCTGTCCAGTGCTTCCTGTATCTGCCTGAATGTATCTTCACGCATGATGGCAACGGTCTTATCTCGGTTATCTGTTGCTTCCTGCCAATAGGTATTGCCGTATCGCTTCATTTTTTCCATTCTCCCTTGTAATATGTCATTCCAGTCTTTTGCTCCGTTTGGTCTTACTCTTTTCATGGCAGGATACTGAGCAATCAGTTTTTCGGCAAAGTCATTTCCTGCCTTGTCATTATCGGTGCAGAGATAGATATTCTCCGGCGGTATTGCATATCTTTTCATGGTTTCTGTTACCACAGAGGGCTTTACACCTGCCATGGAAACCAGTCTGTAATCTCTGTGTTCCGGGTGCAGGTCAGCAAATGACACCGCATCGATAGCACTCTCAAAAAAATAGGTGCTTTTGGGTTCACCGATGACCATTTCAAAGCCGTAACCGTTTGCCGACCCTTTGTCAAACGATTTGAAACGCACATCTGCTGATGTACCGACCTTTTCTGCTCCGACCAGCAAGCCATTTTCATCGAATATCTTGAATACTGCATTGCCTGTCGTTTCTTCCTGCGATAATTTTTCCTCAATAGTCAATTTTTCAAGAGAAGCGATAGATAATCCACGAACATCATGCAGATATTGCATTGTTCGGGATAGATCTATACTCTCATGCAGTGTGATCTCACGCTTCTTCGGAGGTGCAATAGAATCGTAAACTCTGGACGGAACAGCTTTTTCATCGCTTAAAAGTTCTACCGCAGAAACAAAGTCCAGTCCCATAAATTTCTGCACAAACTGGATGTTGTTGCCGCCCCTGTTTTCCGAGAAGCGAAACCATTTTCCAACTTCTCCGGCTTTGTTATCTTTGATGTGCAGGCTGTCATGTTCTTGCAGAATGTACTCTCTGCCGACCGGCTTTAAGACAAATCCCTGACTTCTCAGGAAATCAGGGAGATTGATAAGATTGGCACGTTCGATCTGTTCCGGTGTGACTTTCATCGGAGTTCCTGCCCTTTGTTTTTCGGTTCTTTTGGTTTTGTACCTTCCGTTTTTACTTCCTGAGCCAGCTTCTTCATCTGTCTGCGGCTGAAATATGCAGGTGCTTCTGACTTGCGTACCGTAACTGCTGATTTTTCACCGTCCAGTCTGGCAGAAAAGGGAATCCCGTCTTTTTCAAGCTTCTGCATGGTTTCCTGTGCTTCCTTTTCAGACATCGGCTGAATCGCTCTTTCCGCCTGCGGTATCTGCTTGAAAACTTCGGGATTGACCAGTCGGACGTGCGTATCTTTTGCCTTGTCCTCTGCAGCACGAAAAGCACCCTCATTTTCTTTGGAAACGGTAATGGTAACGCCTTTCTCTGTTTCCACGGCTGAAAACGGGGTCTTCTGCTTTTCCAGATCTGTCATGATGATTGCACCCACCTTTGCAGGCTCATTGGTGATCACTCTGTCCTCCGGTGGAATCTGTCTGTAATAGCCAGGATTGATCTTGCGGATTCCCGAACGGTTTCTCTGCGGTTCTTTCTTTTCCGGTATTGGTTTTTCTGCTTGTTTCTCCACCTGTTTTTCCGGCTGTGCCTGCATGACAGTTTTCGCAAACAGATTGATCAGTCCCGCATGGGAACTGAGAAAGAGCTTTCTTTTCGTGTAGAGTTCCGGTATATTCTGCATCGTATCTTTGGCAAAATCCTTGACTTCCTTGCTGATTCTGCCGTCTGATGTCCCTTGCAGAACATTTGCAAGCACAAAAGCGATACGGTCGTCGGAAAATTTCTCACGCACATCATGAAATGCCTGTTCTGAATTCAGGGTATATCGCTCGTAGTCGTAATTCTGAGAGAGTGCCTGCGAGATCTCCTTTGCACATTCCATATTGGCTTTTGCAGATTCCCGAAACGATTGCAGTGTGGCATCATCACAGGTGCTGACATCGATCTCTTCGAGGAATAACGGTACATCGGGACGTTCTTCTTTTTTGCCGTTGTTGATGATACCATCGATCATATTGAGGTCATCTTCCATAGAAATTTCCGCATTGCGAAGATATTCCGCTGAATCCAATGTGACCGTTTCCATTGGCTTTTCCATATCGGAAATTTCACCGCCTGCCAGAAAATCGGTCTGTTCGATTTCACTTTCGGTCTGAGCAATGGTCTTGTCAACCGTATGGTCGTCTGCTTCCTGAAATTTCGGAGCAGTTTCCAGCTTATGGATTTTCGCTTCTACAGCAGAGATACTTGATTTTACTGCTTCGATTTTTTGACCAAGCTTGAATTTTTCTGCCATGGAATCACTTTTTTCATACTGTTCAAACAGTTTGGAAAGCTTGCTCTTTTCTGCATTCATGCTGATACGCAGCAGACCTTTGCTGCTGTTCCGCAAATTTTCCATGGATTCCTTGAACAGTTCTCTGCGTTTCTGCGGATCAGGGGTCAGAAATGAACGGATCACATTGCTGAAATTCCGAAGTTTTTCCGCTTTCAGTTTTACGACAGCAATTCGGTCGTCCAGTTTGGCAATCTTATCCGTATTCTTTTGAATACTGCTCTCCAATTTTGGAATCTGTCTTTCCTGAATGGCTTTGATCTTATCCGCATTGGCATCTATGATCTTCTGTGCAATTTTCGGCAGCTTTCCATGGTCGATCAGTTCACCGAGCATGGCATTGGTAGCTTCCAGTTTTGCGGCTTTTTCTTCGAGAACGGCGATCTTGTTTTCCGACTTGCTGATCTTGTCCTGTACTTCCGCCTTGTGTTCCTGCAAATTGTCCAGCCTGTCCATGTGATCGTCATAAGCTGCATTGAAAATGGGCAGAAGTGTTTCACTCTGATGTGCAGAAGCTTCGGTTCCCTGCGGCTGTCTGACTTCTTCATTTTCCTGTATCGGCATTTACGTCACCTCTCAAAGCGTTTCATAGCCATCAAATGGATTCTGATAGTATCCGTTCTGATAACTGCTGCGGCCATTCGGACGGCTGTTCTGCGGATACGGATTTCTGTTGTAGTTTGCAGAATTTCCATTCTGATAACCGTTATTCTGTGTGTTGTTCTTTTGCGGATTCGATCGGTTTCCTGTAAAATAGAAGTTGGTCACATAGACCGCAGTAGTGTAATGCTTACTGCCGTTTCTGTCCGTAAAGCTTCCGGTTCGGATATTTCCCTGAATTGCAAGCATATCCCCCTTGTGAAAGAATTTGCCGATGTTCTCAGCGGTCTTGCCCCAGGCAACACATCGGATAAAGTCCGTCGTCTTGTTTCCGTTTGCATAGCGGTCAACCGCAAGGCTGAAATTCGTGCAGACGTTTCCGTTCTGTGTTCTTTTCAGTTCAATCTCTCCGCAAAGTCTGCCCATTAAATTGACATTATTCATCTCGTTCGCTCCATTTCATGTTTTCTGTGATTTGAAATTTCCTCTTTTTCCGGTTCAGGCTCTTTTGCAGCCTTTTCATCTACATACAGAGCCTGTTCCAGTGCTTGTTTTATGTTGCCATGATCGCTGTGCCAGCAGTTGATATATGTCTGTGCAAGTATCAGCTGTACATCGATCGGCTTGCTTTCCAACTGTGATATTGTCACGCCCAGCACATCGGCAATTTCCGGCAACAGCAATCTTGCATAGTGCTGACTTTCCGGTTCGGATAGAAAGAGCAGCATTTCCTCGGTATACGGCTTCATCGTTCTTCCACCATTCTGACAAGTTCATCTTTTTCTGTACCGATCGCATACTCATACATGAGATTCAGCTTTTCATTTTCAGAAAGCGGCATCAGACGGTCGATGTCCATGCCGGTATTTTCTGCGATCTCACGCATACCGAGAATGAGCGTCCCTTTTCGCCACAGCTTTTCAATCTCCTCATACTGCCTGTGTGCCGAAAGTTCGTCACTTGCTTCATACTGTCTTACCGCAGTGCAAATGTCCTCCTGGATCTCCTCCGGCATCATGCGGAGCTGATCCGTGAGAATGCCGAGAACATCTGCGGCTTTTCTTAAAGTTTCCGTGTTCATGACTACTCCTTTCTGGTTTCCCAGTTGTAATATGTCTTGCCCTGAAACGCATTTTCTGCAACCTTTGGCACAACAATGGTCTTTCTGCCGTTTTTGATGTAGCTTGTTTCTTTTCCGCAAAGCAGCAGCTTGATCTGTCCCTCCGAGAGTTCCACACCATACACCTTTGAGAGGTTCATACCGCATCTGGCAGAACAGTACCAACCGTATTTGCCCTTGATGACCGGTTTGCCACACTTCGGACAGCTGCCGATACTCGGCTGTTTTTCGCCGAAAGAAACCGAATCATCGACCGCACTGTATGTGTGGACTAAGTTCGTCACAAAAGTATTGATGTCGTCCATGAAGCTGTCGGCAGAGAGCGTGCCTCGTTCCACTGCAAGCAGTTTGTTCTCCCAGTCGGCGGTCAGTTGTGCGGACTTGACCTCATCCGGCATGACCTGAATCAGATTTCTGCCCTTATCGGTAGAAGTGATCTTCTTGCCGTCACGCTGAATGTATCCGTGCCTGACCAGATTTTCGATGGTGTTGGCTCTGGTGGCAGGTGTGCCAAGACCCTTTTTTTCTGCATTCTCATCAAATTCCTCTGCACCTGCGTGTTCCATGGCAGAGAGAAGCGTATCTTCGGTAAATGCTTTTGGTGGAGATGTAAAGTGTTCTGATTTTGATGCCTTTGCTATAAAGGTCATACCATTTTCCAGATCAGGCAGACTTTTTTCATCGCTTTTTTTCGATTCTCCGATCTTACCGTCCAATGCCTTCCAGCCGGATTCCAGAACTGTTCTGCCAGTTGCAGTAAATGCTGTGTTTTCACATTCGAGTGTTACTTTTACAGCGTGATATCGATATGCAGATGCCGAAGCACACAAAAGCCTTAAAGCAACCAGTTTCAGAATATTCTGTTCTCCCACAGCCAGTGCCGATACATCACACTTCACACCGCTTTCAGTCGGAATGATCGCATGATGTCCTGTGACCTTGCGATTGTTGATGACCGCCTTGAGATTCGGTTCGGCAACCGTTCCAAACCCAAAGTGTTCGCTGATTGCAGGAATGAGTGCATAGGCGGTCTGTTCCATATCGTCAGACAGGTACTGAGAATCGGTACGGGGATAGGTGACCAGTTTCTTCTCATAGAGGGACTGCATATAGTCGAGGGTTTGCTGTGCCGTGTAGCCGAACTTTTTGTTTGCTTCACGCTGCAGAGAGGTCAGGTCGAAAAGCTTTGGAGCAGATATGCTCTTGACCTCTTTCTTCACATCGGTTACGGCTGCGGTCTTGCCGCTGCAGGAAGAAGCCAGCATATCCGCTGTATGCTCCTCATCGATTCTCGCACTGCTTGCCTTGAATCCCATATCCAGTTCCACCGTGAAATACTTCTGCTTGACGAAATTTGCAATATCATTGTCACGCTTCACGATCATGGCAAGGGTCGGTGTCTGCACTCTGCCGGTGTTCAGATGTGCGTTGTATCGTACTGAAAACAATCTCGACCCATTCATGCCGACCAGCCAGTCTGCCTTTGCACGGCAGAAGCCAGCCTGATAGAGAGTATCGTAGGCAGAACCGTCTTTCAGCTTGTGAAAGCCGTCTTTTATCGCCGATTCCTCCAAAGAGGAGATCCAGAGTCTTTTTACCGGCTTTTTGCATTTCACGAGATCGTACACATATCGGAAGATACATTCGCCCTCACGGTCAGCATCGGTTGCACAGATGATCTCTGTGACCTCGCTGCTGGTCATGAGGTCTTTCAGTATTTTGAACTGCTGCTTTGAACTTTCGGAGATCTGGAACTTCCATTCCTTTGGAATCATAGGAAGCTGTGCAAAACTCCATCTGGCAGCCCAATCTTCCGAATACGCATCGGGAAATTTCAAGCCGACCAGATGGCCGAAACACCAGCTGACGATGTAACCGCTGCCTTCCATGTATCCGTTTTTCTTTTTTTCTGCACCGAGCACTTTTGCAAGTTCACGGCTGACAGACGGCTTTTCGCCGATTACCAGTATACTCATACTCAGAACACTCCCATCTCATCGCTGTCACGAAGTGCCTGGTCGTATCCTTTCGCATATCCTCTGCGGTGGATCATTTTTCCTGCAATGAGGGCAGTTCCGAACGCTGCCGCCACACCGAGGATCTTAAGAACTTTGTTCATGTCGATCATTCCTTTCTTTAATACGTTACGGGATCTCCGTAATTGATTTTTTGTATCTTCTGAATGTTATCGAAATTCAGACCATACCAGTTATATGAACCGTAGTTTCCCGTAAAGGAAACGCAGTCCGGCAGATAGCCGTCCGCATGGATAAATTCCACGATACATTTGCCGTCACCGCCGAATGGGTGATACCAACGGTCGCCCTTGCTGTCGCAGATCTTCACGGTAAACTGTGTGCCGTTTTCCAACGTGATGAGGAATCGATCTCCGCAGTAGCCGAAGAACGTACCCATGGCACAGCAGTAATCACCATACTCATCACGCATAATGCCTGTATTGGTAACCGGATCGGGAACAGCACCCTGAATCGCCGAATAGGACGGATCTCTGGTCAGACCGCTTGCTTTTTCATAGGCAAAGCAGTTCGTCCAGCCATCGATGTAGTCGTATTCTTCAATCACTTCTACCGTTTCCGTTTTCTGTACGATCGATGCAAGCAGATTTCCCTCCGTATCGGAAAGTTCAAACGTGTATTCCGAATTTTCACGAAGTCCGGTCACATAGCAAAGGGTATTGGATTTGAACTCAAAATAGATGTTGTCCACATAGTCATCATTCACATTCTGTATTGCAGTCACGGTATATTCCGTATCCGCATCACCGTTCCATTCCAACTTGATGCAGGATACCGAAATGGTGGCTGCGGTCAGTGTAAAATCATCTGCCGGTTCACTTTCCGTAGTGGTCGGTGATGTGGAAACAGCCGACCTGGTGCTTGTGGTCGTTGACCTTGGGACAGGATTGACCTGCATTGCAGATGTGACCTGTGTGGTGGCAGGTACGGCGGTTTCCTGTTCCTGTATATCCTGATCCAGATCATAGTGACCGCTGCCAAGCACCACAAAGAGGCTTGTGCCGACCGAGATCAGCTTGCCGGCTAAAATCGTGTTAATCGCCATAGGATTCACCTCGGTTCACCTGAATGAGTGCCATTGTGACAGCACCGATGTTACCGCCGATCAGCAGTCCGATTAGAAATTGAAGCATAAAATATCCTTTCTTGATTTTTCGTTTTTCTCTTGATTTTCTTTCAATTTTGTGGTATACTATATTTGAACAGATAAACTGTTCTGAGAATATACTGAAAAGAGTGACAGTGTGCATTTTGAGGAGGTGGACGCAATGGCAACTTCAAGTATTACGAAAAATTTTGTGGTTTTCGGTAAGAAACAGGCTGAAGTATTTGCAAATGCGGTTGAGGAATCTTTCAATGACCCCAAATCTGAAATCAAAGTGAACTATACGGAGATCAGTACGGTAGAAGAACTCAAAAAACTGATGGCAAAAAGGAAGAAGAAAGATGACTGACCTAACCAAATATATTACAATCAATATCCGCAAATACTTTGAATTTGAAAACTCGAAAGACGGAGAGGATTTGCTTAGTTCAGACCTCTCCGATTTTTCTTGCCCGAAGAATCCAGACGTAGAGAAATTTCTCAAACAACAGGCAATCGAATTTACAAAGAAAAACCAATCTGTCACATACCTGATCTATTCCGCAGAAGACGCTGAGTTGTTAGGCTATTTTACCTTGACATCAAAGCCGATTACGATCAATGTAAAATCTGATACGGCAGAAACGATTAGTAAAACCATTCAGAGAAAAATTTCAAGAGTCAGTGAATATGATGCACAAAGCGGTACTTACGCATTATCCGCTTATCTGATTGCACAGCTTGGCAAAAACTATACAGGCGGTGCAAATGAAAGAATTTCCGGAGAGGATATTCTTGGACTTGCTGTACAGAAAATCAAAGAGATGCAATATATCGGTGGAGGAATGGTAATGTTTCTGGAAGCAGAGAATTCTCCGCAGCTGATGAGATTTTATAAAGAGCAGAACGGTTTTAAACAGTTTGACATTCGTGAAACTGTAAACCGGGAAAATGTTGCTCATACATATATTCAGCTTCTAAAAATCATATGAATATTTCACACAGTTTCTCAGGAAGCTGTGTTTTTTGTTTTCTGTTTCATCATCTTCTGAAACTCCCTGTACTTACGGGTATATTCATAGGAATCACCGAAAATATGCTGTGCCGCCGTGTAAAGGGCAGGCTCGAATTTCCGAATGATCTCCAGTTCCTCCGTCACTTTCGGACTGTACGGACAGCCCACGCAGCCGGTGCGTTTCATTCCATATTCGGTATAGCACCGGGAATGCCGTATCCCATAGAATTCCTCATAGACTTTCTTGTCGCCGTCCGTATACCAGAATACCGGTCGATAGGAATTGCAGCCCTTTGATCTGCTCTCGGAAAAACACGTCTTGTAGCTGGCAGAACGGATTCCGCCCTCAGCCTTTCGCACCCCGATGATTTCCAGGTCTGCATCGTATTTCTGAATGAGAAGCTTTGCAGGCTTTTTCTTTGCATATTCACAGCATTTGTTGGAGATCCTGAAATTTGGCGGATTGGCGATCATAAACTCTTTGAGCCACCTGTTTCTGTTGATAGAGAAACGGCTCATTCTGACAATCCCGTTTTCCGGTGTATAGTAGGCATTGCACCACCATTGCAGGGCAATCTTGCAGTTCGGGTACTTCCTGAGCAGTTCCGGCAAGGGCTTGTCCTCCCACTGAAAACCGTGCATCTGTAACCGCATGATCTGTTCACTGACGTATTTGGAGAGAAACGGCTGACCGTATTCCTTGCAGCAAGCCGGTATCGGTTTGCAGGCTTTGATTCGTTCGATCGTAATGTCATACTTCTTTTCCAGATAATCCAGATGTTCCTTGGTGGCACGATATTCCAGTCCGGTATCGATCCAGAAGTAATGGACTTTCTTTTTTTCATCGACATTCTGTATCACGTCAAGCACAATATCGCTGTCACTGCCGCCGCTGATACTGCAAAGCGGTGTATGGGAACGGGAAAGAACGCTGACCGCCTTGGCATAGCCGTCAATAATGGCAAAATTTTGAGTATCGAGAGAAGATTCAAACGCCTTCGACATTTTTCAATCCTCCCAGAATATGTGCGATCACGTCTACCGTCCAGCCGTTGCCGATACACTTGTATCGCTGAGTATTGCTGATCCCTGCGGTGTAGTTGTCGGGTAATGTCTGCAAACGCTCCGCTTCAATTGGTGTCAATTTTCTGATGATATAATCACCGTCCGGCAGATCGATCTTGTAAAGTCCGGTCTTTGCACCCATACCGCCGCCGTTGGCGGTCATGGTGACAGATTTTCCACGAACCGAATAGATTCGCTGTCCCTGACCGCCTTTGCCGATCTGACCAATGCGAATCGGCACAGCAATTTTCTGACGGCTGTTTTCTGCACGGTATACCGGGAAAAGATCTGTTCCTGCCTTGTAGTAAGTGGCAGGAATGGTATGAGATTTGCCGTTTACCGTTGCCACGGGAACAGCCACCATGGTACGCTGTTTTCGTTCCATGGTGTTGTGAAATGCCGCTCCCTGATAGCTGGCTGTGACACAGTAGCTTTTCTCCTGCCAGAACACACCGTTTTCCAGTACGTCCCGCAACAGAATGCCTTTGTCTGCCGGCTGTGTGACATTCGGGATATTCGTCCAGTAACATCGTTTGCGGTGCTGTCCGGAAACAAGTGCAGAATTTATGGTAATCGGCTCAACACCGAGATGTTTTGAGATCTCATTCTTGATGTTCCGATGAATGGAATGGTTATTCTCATAGAGAAAGTAACGGCATTCCGATTCTCGTAAGGCTCGCACATATTCGCTGAAAAGTTTGAAGCCTTCACCGTTGCTTGTGGTTTCTCTGCCTTGCTTTGCGATCGACCAGTATGTACAGGGAGAACCACCCAAAAGCAGATCATATCCCTTGAATTTTCTAAAATCACCGTCAAACACATTTCCATGATGTCTGATCTGAGGGTAGTTCTTTTCAGATACCGTTACGGCGTACTTGTCAATTTCAAAGGCATCGTAGGCTTCCACGGGAATATCGGCACGTTCCAGTGCCGCCATTCCGCAGGAAATGCCGTCAAACAGGCTCAGTACTCTCATGTTTCTTCATCCTCATCGGTCACGCTGCCGTAGTCATCATCGTAGTCCTCATCGAAATCTTCCACTCCGGCTTTTTTCTTCTTGCCTGGCTTGCCCTTTTTCAGAACAAGAACTGCACCGCCGATCACTGCCAATACACCGACCCCCACCAGAATGAGGACATTGCTGTTCATAGATGACGGTTGCTTGGTAGTGGAATCTTCTTCCGAGCTTTCTGTTTCTCCGGTGGCATCTTCCGCACCGTCCGAAACATCCGCCGTGACACCGCCGCCGTTGGCTGCGTCGGCATACTTCTTTGCCTGTTCCGCAGGGTCTTTTTCCTCTTCGCCGTCATTGCCAGCATAGAGCAGAGAGTAGAGGTCGAAATCATCGACCTTGTTCAGAAAGAACACATTGTCCTCATTGCCCTCCGCCGAATAGTTGATCAGGATGTAGAACACATCGCCGTCCTTGGTGGTGACCGCAATAAACTGCATCTCCTCACTGTCGTAGATGATCTTCTCCTGTTTGATGAGCGTTGCATTACCGTCCGTGTCGTAATGGTCATCGGCATAGTAGTCATGCACAGTGTCATCGATTTCTGCACCGCTGTTTTCTATTGCCATTTTGTTCTGCTGGATCTCGTCCACCAGTCGCTGCATTTCTTCCTCACCGAGTTCCATATTCGCTGCGGAATTGTCAGCCGCCGTAATTGCAGATGTGGTCATATCTGATTCCTCTGCAAATGCAGGAATGGCATTTCCCACACTTGCGAGGGTAAGCACCATTGCAGAAAATACTGCCGCCGCAGATTTTTTAGTGTTCCACATTTTTTCTTTCCTCCATCAATATTTTCTGTTCATGCACCACAGGAGAAGCAGCCGTCAGTCTGGCGATGATCTCCTCCGTGGTCATGCCGTTGTCGTGCAGGAACTTTCTGAGTGCTTCCACTTCCAGCATTTCTCGCTTTGCTTTCAGTTCTTCTAGAAGCTTTTTGTCCTGACCGATCTTTTCTTCTAACTTTGGGATCTTCCTATTGAGAGCGTCCAAAGCAGTTTCTTTTCTTGTCATTTTTCCACTCCTTAGTAGAGTACCAGTCTTGGGTCAATGTAGTCCCAGCCGTAACCGTCCGTATCAATCTCAATATGGAAATTGACATTCGTATTGGTTGTTTGTGCAAACATTTCGCCCTCCCGGATCGTATCACCCTCTGCATAACCGTTCAGAAGCACCGCATTGGCGATCATCACTTCTGTATCTCGCTTTGTTCCGCCGGAACCGTCATACCAATACTGCACATCATCTTTTCGCAGGGTGATCTTCTGATTGGCAGTATCAACATCCTTGATTTTGCAGTCAAACGGAGCATAAAGCTTTGCACCGGTATTGCAGTAATATTTGATTCCCTGATACAGACCGTGATTGGTTTTGTTCCATTCCCACATATCGTAGCCAAACGCCTGTTTGACCGAATAATTCCGAATGGTATCGCCGGAAAGCATATTGTGAAGTGTCTGATGATTTCCATAGAGCGTTTCCGAACCGCATTCCTGACCTGCAAGAAGCTTGTAGTATTCCAGTCGTTCTTCCTTATGGGATTGACTTTTCAGCTTATCTTCGATTACCTGATCAAAGGTTTTCTTTTGTTTGACGTTGTAGTAGAGATTACATTCCGTTTTCCAGTAATACTTTTCATAATAGCCGTACATACAGGCATCATTTATGGTATCATTCCAAATATGCGTATCGGTCGGCGAAACCAAAAACCAAGCATCATTTCCATTCCAGCCCCAGAAAGAGCGATCGTACCGGGTATCTCCGTTCATGAAGAAAAATGTCTGCGTATCATTGTCGATGTAGTAAAACGGTGCACTTGTACCGGAATAATAGCGGTGATCCATAATCATGAATCCTGTCAAAGCATAGTCATCGTTCGGATTCAGCACCCGGTAGTCCGCATTGATGCAGACATAGCCCTCACTGTCAAAGTACTTGCTCAGTTCAGACGTATAGGCAATGGGTTTGAAACGATATTTGTATGGTCTGCCGCTGTAGATAAAGGCATTTTCTTCTGCTCTGTAATATGTGCCAGTTTCTGCATTTCCGCCGCCCCAGTAGTTGTAGTTGGAAAGTTCCTCCCAGCGGGATTTATTGTCATACCAGTAGACAAACGCATATTCTGCGTTGAATATTTCTGTCAGCAGGTTCTCTGTATCACTTCCATAACTCCAATACTTGATGTCGCCGTTGCTGTCTGTATCAAAGTCATAGTAATAGGCACACAGGAACGACCACAGCTTGTACACATCGAAATCATAGACCGGATCCCAATCATAAACGGAAGAACGTCCCAAATACCAATTGTCGGGATCGTCCTTGAGGTTACGCTTGTTTGCTCCAAAAGCGGCAAGACCGTTTTTCCAGTCTGTATCACTGCTGACTTTCAGAATCTTCTCATTCATGTCATAGGCAAGTTTTGTGTAATATTTTTCCGCTTCCGACAAGTCGTAGTCCTGAGCCGCATATGTGCCAAGGACAAAACCCGAACCGCTTAAAATGCCGGAAAAGATCATGAGAATGAATGCCAGCACCAGAGCGATAATGAGAATCGGGACAAGGCAGGCGAGCAGAACGACTCTTGCTTCCTTGTTGTAGATGTTCTTGATAAATTGAAAAGCCTGTCTGAGTGCATTTTTCAGTCTGTCCCCAAAGGAATTCTTGGTCTGCTTTTTCGGCTTTTTTCTGCGTTTTATCTGTTCACCCTTGCTTTTCAGCTTGTCCTCACGCTTTTGCAGACGTTGACGGGTGTCCGATTGCTTCTTTTTCAGTTTCTCTTTCTTTTTCTGATTCCGTTCTTTCCGGTGATGCGGCTGTATTTTTTCCACAGCTTTCTCCACGCCATGCCGTTTGACAGCTTCCACAGCAGAGAGAAAATCATTGTTTTCATCGGCATGAACCGCTTTCTGCCAGCCGCTTGCTGCAAGCCGTTTGCCCGTGTAATTAGCCGGCTTTAAGACCAGCGGTGCAGGACGGCTTAAATCAGCAATTCGCCGCTGCTTTTTGAGTGCCTTTGCCTGAAACTGCTTTTCCTTTTTCAGTTTCTGAGATGCAGTTCTGATCGTTTTAGATTCGATCTGGAACTGCTTTTTTCGCCTTTGGAATCGCAGTACTGCAATATTTTTGCTGAACGGATCAGATAATTGTTTTTTCTTGAAACGTTTGAATGATTTCTTACGTTCTCCGAATATTTGCTTTTTCTCTTTCAGTTTCTTGCGTGACTTCGCCAGCTTCGGCTGATACTGTTCGCCCTTGAAAAGCTTGTATTCCGCTTTTTGCAGGCGGTATCGTGCTTTTTCCAGTTTGAACTGTTTTTTCTGCTTGAAATGCCTGCGAGTTCCTTTCACAGCATCTTTTGCGATAACCAGTGTCGCAATTGTGCCGCGATGCATATCGTCAACCGCTTCCTGCCGATACTTCTGTCTTAACCTGTATCGAACATCACGCTGAACTGCATTGCCGGATTTCAAAGCAACTGTTTCCGCACCAAGTGCCGAACCCTCAGCAGTATGCAAAGCTATATGGGCAGTTCGATTGACCAGCTGTGCCGATCGTTTCAGGACTTTTCCACGGAATGTTTTTGGCTTTAAGCTGTCAAGAGATTTCGTGATGGACGGTTTATCGCCTGTAAACCTCGTTTTGAGATTCACTGTCCTGTGAATCAGACTATGTCCGGTATATCGGCTGCTTTTTTCTCCACGTCGGATACGGGCAGTTGTTTTGAATTTGCCGATTTTACGCTGCTTGCGAACAAACTGAATCTGAAACTGTTTTTGTGATCTGCTGTACTTTCTGAGTTTCTTTTCCGCTTTTGCAAGCTGATGATGTGTTCTTTTTAGATTCGCCATCGCACATCGCTCCTGACTATTTCAGCTGCTGTTCCAACGGTTTTGTGGTCAGCAGACTGTACATCACGGTATCGGTCGGGAAATTGTCCGTAAACGGCAGAATGATCTTGTCGTAACGGATCAGACCTTCACCCGGTCCGCTGTTGGTGACAAACTCCATCTGCTGTGGACTGATATGCAGCTTTTCCGCCAGAATATCACGGTCACCGGCTGCCTGATTCAGCATATATACAAAGTCTGAGTTGTCGAAGATGTTTTCCACCTCTGCACTGGACAGCAAGTCTTTGACATTCTGTGTAATACCCGTCGGCACACCGCCCCATTTACGGAATCGCTTCCAGATCTCAGCGGAATATTTCGCCGTCTGTTCTTCTTTTAACAGAAGATGAAATTCATCGATGTAATAGCGTGTGACCTTGCGTTCCGCACGGTTCAGTGTCACTCTGTTCCACACGTTATCCTGAACGATCAGCATTCCGACCTTTTTCAGCTGATTGCCCAGTTCCTTGATGTCAAAGCAGATGATACGGTTGTTGAGGTCGATATTGGTTCTGTGATTGAACAGATTCTGCGAGCCATCGACATACATCTCAAGAGAATTTGCCACACGAAGTGCAATTTCTCCCTCTCTCATAAGTGCCTGATGCAGATCGGAGAGGATCGGCATCTTTTCTCTGGACGGCTGATTGCGTAGAAAGTCCATATAGATGGCACGGACACATCGGTCGATGACCGAGCGTTCCTCAGCGGTCAATCCATACTTACCGCCCACAATGATCTCACAAAGGGAAATGATAAAGTCGGACTTTGTGGAGATCGGATTCTCGTCCATATTGCCCTCAAAGTTAATATCCATGGGATTGATGTACTGGTCTGAATTGCTGGCAATTCGTACAAGCTGTCCCTGCAAGTGCTGAACCAGTGGAAAATATTCTCCCTCCGGGTCGCAGATGATAATGTCATCGGTCGTTTTCAGAAAGCTGTCGAGAATTTCACGCTTGACAGAAAACGACTTACCGGAACCCGGTGTACCTAAGATCAGACCGTTTGGATTTTTCAGTCTGCTTCTGTTTGCCATGATCATATTGCCGGAAACGGTATTCAGACCGTAGTATGTACCGCCTACCTGAAAGAGTTCCTGTGTAGTGAATGGGACGAAGATCGCAATTCCCGATGTGTGCATTTCACGGGAAACCTGTATCCGATTCACGCCAAGCGGTAAACTGGAAGATAAGTAATCCTCCTGCAAATAGTCACAGGGCATCAGGGTACAGTTGTTCTTCTGACAGATTCGCTTCAAAAGTTCTAACTGCAACCCCAGATCTTTCTTATTTCTGGCATAGTTTCGTATCGTAATGGAGATATGAAACAATCGCTCATTCTTACTGCTCAGGTCGTCCAGCAGCTTCTCCAGATCGGTAATGTACATCTTGATGGCAGGGGGAAGAATATCCGGGTCCGTAGCCTGCCTTGGACGCTTTCTTCTGTTCATCGATCTTCATAGATTCCACGGCGGTCAGCTTCGTCTTGACAAATTTCAATGCCGTGATCTGATCGAACGGGGTCACATGGAGGTTGACACAGAACAGGTGCTGTAATTCCATGAAATCCGAAAGTATGGTATCCGGCAGTTCGCCTGCCAAGATGTTCATGCCGTGGATTGCACCGAACGAAGCACCGATCTCAAAGTTTGCCTTATTGAATTTCATGCCGGACGGAGCGATAAAGTCCTTGGTATCCCAGCCGGCTTTCAGCATTTCGTGCCAGTCAAAGAGAAACGGCTCATTCTGAAACGGGTTCAGGCTGTAGTAGAGGGTTTCCAGTCGTTCCTTGCCGCTGAGTGCCTTTGCTTCCACGCCGAATCCCTTGAACATCTTGATGACTTCAGTCTGGATGTTCAGAAGCTTTGGTTTTGCCTGCTTGTACGACCCGGCTTCAATGGTGAAAGTCAAGAATTTTCTGCATGACTGTCCGTTTTTGCCCGATAGCAGTTTTGCGGTCAGCATTTCGGAGTATTCCGCACGAATATCGTTAAAAGCGTCCTCCTGTTCCGGAATCTGAATTTGCTTTACCAGCCCGTCCTGACTTCGGTTCTGATTTTCAAATGTCAGCTGAAATGTGACTGTATTATCAAAGTAATTGATCAGATCGCAGTATTTTGAGAAAATACCGTTCTGTTCCTCAAATTCCGCAAGCTGATAATTGGTATCAAAGAACTGAATGGTCTTTGAAAATCTATGGTCATCGATCTGGCATACGCCGTCTTTGAACATCTGCGTATAGCCGATCGTATTCTGAGTAGACGAAATATCGTCCTTATATTTCTTGATCTCATGCATTCGTGCGAGAATCACTGCCTTATCATTTTTATCGATCTGTTCTATTGGTTTCTTTGCGGCAGCTTTCGCTTCTGATCGGAGATCTGTTTTCTTCTTATTTTTCAAGCCTACTTGCTCCTTTCTATCTTGTCCAAAAGCTTTTTCAGCTTGGTATATTCCAACTGTCGCTCGATACATTCGTATAGATTGACTGTTCTGTAAGTTCGCTTTCTCGGTCTTTTGAAATAGCGGAACATATTTTTGATGGTCTGCTCGAAAAAGATCCCGTTTTTCTTATACAATCCGCAGATGAGGGCAGGTGCGGCTACCGCACCCATGGCAAAGATTGCTCCTGAAACGCCAAGGGTACTGCGTGTCAGAAAGAAAAGCGGGATACCCAGCACACCGCCGATTCCAAACGAAACCACCTGTCTTTTGGTCAGCCCGAACATGAACTTCTGTTTGATGTCATTCAAGTCTTTTGGTATTTGTACATAATGTGCCATTCATAACCTCCTGAAGATCAATGTGCATTGAAAATAGATTTTGAAACAGCACCTGTACGGAGTACCGTAAAGATCAGTGCCACCGTATATCCCAGAAGCATTGCCATTTGCAGAATAATGCCGTCTGTACTGCTGTTCAGCGATGCAATGGCATTGGAGAACAGCGTCTTGAAGATACCAAGTGCAATGATGATAAAGAATCCCTGAAAGGATAATGCCAGAAGCTGTTTGATCCAGTTCTTTCCGATTCCCGACCATTCACCGCTATCCAGCATGGCTGCCATGGGAATCGGTGCAACGCCCAGATACATGAATACTTCGATGATACGGGAAGCCAGCACGATCACAATGGCAACCATCATGATCATTACGCCAAGATGCACGATCAGCGAGATAAACCAGACCGTCAGCAATTCGCCAAGTCCTAGACTGTTCAGTGCCGATTTTTTCAGTGCCAGATCGGTTGACAGATACGATCCGCTGCCAAAAAGCGATGTAATACCGTTTGCACAGACATCCGTTCCAAAAGAGAACAGAGCCGATGCGATGTAGAACACATTCGACACGAGTATGACACCGCACAGGGCTTTGATGATCCATTTGATAAAGATCGAATCATCGAAATCCTTGAAATTGTTCCCTCGGATAACGGTCTGTATCAGGTCGTTCAGCAATATGATGACCAGAATAAAACCGCCGATGGGAACGACCACATTGTTGCAGAGTGTTTCGATGGTCGACCAGACCGTTGTTCCGCCGCTGGCAGAACCGGAAAAGCTTGTAGGATGACCGGTCAGAAAAGTGGAGATCAGACCGCCGTCCTCCGTCGTTTTATGGAACGTTTCGGTCAGCAGATCGGAAATGCTGTCAAACTGCGACTTGATGCCGTCTTTGAACAGATTTTCACACCATTCCTGCAAGCTGTCGATCGCATCACTTACGACGCCCATCATCTCACCGTCCTTTCTTCGCTGCCCACATACCACCCACCACGCAGCTATTTTGCAATACGGTCAGATCAGACTGCACCTGTCATCATATTCTGGAGGACAGGAACGAGGACAATCGCAAGGAGGATCAAACCAAGACCAGCCATAAGCTGCTTCATGCCCTGGGATTTCGCACCTGGGTTATCGTTACCGTAACCTTCGAGGAGGTTTACAACGCCCCATACACCGACACCTGCACCGATCAGGCAGATAACTGACTTGAGTACCGTACAAGCAGTGCTGATGAAAGAAGATGTATCGACTTCACCGGTAGCGGCAAAAGCCTGTGTGGTACACATCGCTGCCATCGAGGACATCGCTGTTGCTGTGAGAATTGCTTTCTTTGCGAAGCGGCTGCCCTTTGCGAGCCACTTGTGCTTTGGCTTTGTGTTTTCAACCACAGTATCGGAAACTGCGGTCATGATGTTTTCATTTTCCATCGTAATTTCTCCATTCTGTATTGATTTATCATCGCTGAAAACAGGAATCAAAAAGCGGTTTCTATGTTGTGGTTTTTCTTCGGTATTCGCTGCTTTCAGGGAAGAACTTCCTTTCCGTCCGTTTCGTACACGTCCACCTTTGTGGTGCTTTTTAAGGTAAGATAACGTTTTTCCCGTTTTCCGACAAAGGCTGCAATGTCAAACTTTGCTTTCGGATTATCGTCCAGCAAAAGGTGGTAGTGCTTATGTTTCGTAATATCAAACTTATCTGAGAAGAACGGACGGACACCTCTCAGCTGTAAGATACATTTACCGCCGTCCATAACGGCTAATTCGTCCTGCGATTTCAGTTCCTTGCCAAGCTTCTGATAGTTCATACCATAGCTTTCGGACTGACCTCTCGTATTGGATGTATTGAAGCTGTCGATCGTTTCTTTTCCCAGGCTTTCGGAAATCTCTTTTAAGGTGGATTTCTCCTTGCCGCCGAGAAACAGCGTGGTATCGCAGTTGCCCTCAATGGTATCGGCATTGTCCTTGTAGATCGCTTTCAGCTGGCTCTTTGCCTGCAAGATGATACTTGCAGATATTTCACGGCTTCGGATCGTTGCAATCAGCTTTTCAAACTGCGGAATTTCACCGATGTTTGCAAACTCATCGAGCAGACAACGTACATGATATTTCAGCTTTCCGCCCTCTGCATTGTCTGCCTTGGTACACAGAAGATTGAACAGCTGGGAATACATGATCGCAACCAGAAAATTGAAGGTTGCATCGGTATCTGAGATGATGACAAAGAGTGCCGACAGTTCATCGCCCAGCTTATCCAGTCCCAGTTCGTCATAGCTTGCGATCTCTAAGACCTCATCGATGGCAAAAGGAGCTAAGCGGGTAGAACAGGAGATTAGTATCGACTTTGCAGTTTTTCCTGCGGCAAGTTTGTAAGCGTGATACTGCTTGCAGGCAAACGCTCCCAGTCGTTTCTGCTCTTCATTCAGCTGATTGGCTTTCATCTCCTTGAATTCATCGCTGATCTCCATGTCATTTGGAAAATCATCGTTGATCCAGCATTCGATAAATGCGAACAATCGGTCAATGGCGTTCTGGAACGTTTCATCGTCCTCACGGCATTCCGAAGAATTGATCATCTCGATCAGCGTTTCAAAATTCTGCTCTTCCGGCGGATTGATCGTAAAGATCATGGCGATATATGCGGTATATAGCAGTTTCTCTGCCTTTACCCAGAAATCGTCACCGCCGTTTTGTTGACTTGATTGTGTATTCTTGATGAGAACGTCCACAAATTTCAGAATGTCCTTTTCTCTGTTCTTTTTGGAGATGTAGGCAAAAGGATTGTAGTGCATGGACTTGCCGAAATCGATGGTATTGAATACCTTGATCCGATACGGCTGATAGGAAACATTACCTTTCTCATCTCTGACCGGTCTGCCTCGTTCCAGCATCTTTCCGCATTCGATCAGTACTGTCCCTTTCGGGTCTGTAACGATGTAGGAACTGTGCATCTGCATGAGATTCGGCTTTACGAAGAATCTCGTTTTACCGGAACCAGAACCGCCGATGACCAGAATGTTCTTATTTCTGGCGTACTTCGGGCTGGACGGCTTTCCCATGGTCAAGCCTTCGGTCTGTGTGAGAATGACGTTGTTGTCCTTGTCTTTACAGTCCATATATGGCTCGATGTCCTTTTCCGTACCCCATACCGCAGAGCCGTATTCCGTTCCTTGCCGGAACTTCTTCTTGTTGGCTGCACGCATTTTCATGATGAATTTCATGGCAACTCCAACTGCAACACCAACCAGCAGATCGATCGGGTGAAAAGACGGAATGATATGGGCAAACGCCGTGCCGAGATTATTCAGGGCAGGGAGTATCTTTTCCGAAACGTCCTTACCCTCAGCCGTTCGGAACGAAAAGCTGATGATGTTACCGGCATAGCCGAAAATGACATAGGCGAGGTTATTGAGAACGAGTTTCTTTACTTTTTTGGCATCCATTCTCAACCTCCTAATGCGTCATTTCCTTGGACTTCTCACGAACCTTTTCTTTCTTCTTCGGTTCATGGGCAATCTGTTTTGCCATATCTTTGATCTGCTGTCGGGTGATCTCCGCACGGGGTTTCGTCAGTTCGCCTTGTTTTTCGCTGGCGAACTCCTGAAAAGCCCTCTTGAAATCTTCCATTTTACCTGCCTGAAAGAAAACGTGATAGGTATCACTGTCCGGTTCTTTCTTGACGGCATAGTCAATGTCATATTTCTTTGCTACACTCAGAAAATCCCCGATACCCTTGATCTCCACGTTTTCCAGCTTGCCGGAATGTTCCGACAGCTGTTTCATGGACACTCTGCCTTTTCGTCTGGATTTTCCTGAAAGAAAATCCTGCATGGCTGATTTCAGGATATCGGCTGTCAGTTCCTTGCTTTTGACCGACAGATCAATGGTTTTTCGCAAGCCTTTTTCAAAGTCTGTACTCATTCCGGAAATTCAAACACTGCGTCGATATTCTCATGCAGCCATCTGGAAAAATCCGATCTGACGGCATGGAACTTTTCTGCATCGTCATACTCTGCGATTACGATACCGTTTTCCGTATCGCCGTTCAGATAGACCATGAAACCATATCCGCTTCCGTCATCGTACTCACCGCAGGTGATACAGGAAACCGCATTGGAATAGTTGAACACGCTTCTGTCCTGCGAGATAATTGATAAGGTCATACGCTCACTCCTTTCCCGCTTACTTATTTCAGTTTAGCAAAATGAGAAGTTTAAATCTCTCAAGTATTTTCAAGTGCTTTTCAGTTCTCTAAAGTGTTTTATTGCTTTTTCAAACAGATTCAAGCAAAAAACAGGAAAGTTGTGACACTGTACAACTTTTTGAGAATCAAAAAAGGCTCTCCACCTTATCGGGTGAGAGAGCCTTTCTGCTTTCAGAACAACTTTTCAATTTCCTTTTCGCCAATATCAAGGTGATAGTAAATCCCCTGATAGGTCATAAACATCTCTTTGGAGATCGTCACAACCGCTTTATTTTCCAGATAGCGTTTGATCAGAATTTCTCTGCGTTCATTGTTTGGAATCAACAGAATCTTATCCAGTATTTCCTTTTTTACACGAGCAGATTTCGAGATCAGATCTTTCAGTTTGTTTTTCAGATCTGCTATTTCGTCCTGAAAAACATTGCTCATTGCATTCTCTTTTGCAATTTCTACCATACTGTCCAACTGCAGCTTCACACTTTTGATCTGCCGGTCGATCATGATATACTGCCACAAAAACTCTTTACCTGTCAAAATAGTAAACCTCCTGCATTCTCTTGATAAAATATCTTCCGTCCAGTCCGGACAGCAGTCCGAACCATTCTGACAGAAAAAAGCTTTCCAGTTCTGCTTTTCTGCGATATACAGAATCGCTTCGGGTATGGCTTCTGACGGCTAAGAGCGTGTATTTGTAACTTTCTGCTGCCACAGCGACAATGGCGTGAGCAAGCTGTATGTAGCCGTCAAGTGAAGCTGACATCCAGTTCACCGCTTTTCAGCTGTCTTTTCAGATCACTTACCAGTGTGTGATAGAGTGTTTCGCTGTCCGCTGACACATAGCGAAGCATTTCAAGGAACTTTTTGATTCCGAACACTTCCAGATTTACATCGAATACTGCCTTTTTGTCCTCGGTGAAAATATCCAGAATGATTCGAGCAATCTCAGCGGTATCCAGATCATCGAAATTGCCGACATTCACCAGTTCGCCGTTGTCAAGCAGTGCAAACACTGCATAGGGAATCACTCTTTCATCTTCAAGAAAAATTGATCTCTGTGCAAATTCTTTGACCTTTTGCATCATAATTGGTCTGCCGTACTCTGTTACAATCATTTTTTCCATATTTTCCATTGTAAAAACCTCCGTTATTTTCTTTCTGTCATGGTGTAGTAGCTTCCGACATCGTAAACAAGCCAGTTTTCCAGTTTGTATCTGGCGTAGTCACGTTCTTCTTCGGTTGCGTAGACCGCAAGGACAACCTCATCTCCAAGTGTGGTAAATGCAGTCACTGCAAATTCTACAATATCCGGATCAAAGGTGTCATCGATCATTTCACTGATGCTGCCGGTCTGTGTGTTCATAAAAACCGACTGGATCGTTGCGATCACATCGCAGTTCATTGTCATGCCGTCATAAGTTTTGATGATTCTCATTTGTGTTTTCGTCCTTTCTGTTTGTTTTGATTTCTTCACCCAAAAGCAGATTTTTGAGTGTTTCATAGCTTTGCTGTGCCTGTTTCATGCGATAGGAAATCCCTTTCATCGCAAAGGCGAATGTTGCAGGCAGAATGCGGTCAAATGTGCGTTTCTTCTTCAGATCAGTGCAGTTACCCATATCCGTAATGTCGATATTGGTGGTAACAATCATTGGCAGATTGGCGGAGATACGGGTATCCACAAGGCTGTGGACACGTTCCACTGCAAATTCTGTGCCACGCTCTGCTCCCAGATCATCAATGACGAGCAAGTCGGGAGCGGTAATGCTGTTCAGGTATTCCGCATATTCTGCTTCATTACAGAAACAGCTGCGTTCCACGATCTGCATGGAGGTCAGCCATTTGACGCTTACTCCCTGATCTAACAAGGCGTTTGCAATGCAGGCTGCCAGATAGGTTTTGCCTGTTCCCACATCGCCGTAGAGAAGCAGTCCTGTTCTGCCCATTTTCTCGAAGTTTTTGATATAGTTCAACCCGATCTTTTTGGCATCCGAAGATTCCACATCTGCAATGTCCGCTGACCGATAATGTTCGGGAATATTGGCAATTTTCTTGTTTTGTCTGATGACAGAAGCAAGCTGATATTCTGCCTTTTCCCGTTTTTCCTTTGCAGACTGGCAGGCACAGCAGCAGCCAACGATCTCCGGCATTCCCATTTTCGTAAACTGTTCCGGAAGTCGGAACTGCTTTGCTGTACCGCATTTTCCGCAGTGCCAAAGACCGTCCTCAGCAAGATAATCTTCTGCGTTCTTGTTCTTGATGAAGTTCTCTTCTGCATTTTCAGAGAGTGTCCGAAAAATGCTTTTCAGTGTATCATTCATTTTCTTTCCTTTCTGCTGTCAGATGCTCCATGATATGTTCAGGAGCAGTGTTCCAAAATTCCTTTGATACGCCGTATTTCAGCTGCATGATATTTTCCAATGGAGCGGTATCCGGTTCCTCCTTGCTGTATTTCAGGCGAAGAAGATATTCTTTCGTCAGGTCTGAGGAATATTCACGCACGATATAATCAGCTGAAATGTGGTAATGCTCACACAGGATCAGAAACCTGTCCCAGAAGCGAAAAACATTCTGCTGTTTCAATTCCTCCAGAGTATAGATACCCGATAATTTCGCCATTTTCTGAACCGTTTCCGCAAATGAGATCTTTTCGATCTTGCTGACAAATCCAAACACATCACCGCTTTCACCGCAGTGGAAACAGGTGTAGATCTCATCGTGAAAGAGATTCAGGGAATTGGTCTTACTGTGACAGAATGGGCATTTACAGCAGTCTTTCTCGATCACTTCGTATTTTTCCA
>ERZ791840.282-NODE-282-length-38211-cov-4.797489_pt1 | contig 38211 bp, 44 predicted proteins | sample MGYA00510291_ERZ791840 | MGnify/ENA primary metagenome ERZ791840 (study PRJEB30046, sample SAMN00715256) | human gut metagenome | study: EMG produced TPA metagenomics assembly of the A metagenome-wide association study of gut microbiota in type 2... | reverse complement strand
CATGACATTACTGGAGGTAGAAAAACCATGTTAAATATCAGCGGATTAAATGAAGGTATCGTTCTGGACCATATTCAGGCCGGCAAAAGCCTGGATATCTACTATCACTTAGGTCTTGACAAACTGGACTGTCAGGTGGCAATCATCAAAAATGCCCGCAGTAATAAGATGGGCCGCAAAGACATCATTAAGATCGAAGGACCGATGGAGAACATCGACCTGGATATTTTAGGTTACATCGATCACAACATCACCGTTAATATTATCCGTGGCGATCATATCGTTGAGAAAAAAGCATTAAAACTGCCGCAGAAGATCACCAATGTGATCCGCTGTAAAAACCCACGCTGCATCACTTCCATCGAGCAGGAGCTTCCAGATGTTTTCTATCTGGCAGATGAGAAAACCGAAACTTACCGGTGCATGTACTGCGAAGAAAAATATAATAAGAACGTGTAAGACACTTAAAGGGATTGCGTACCAGACGCAATCCCTTTTTCTCTCATCAAACGAATGCCGCAGGCAGCTGCTGACAGATAATCAGGCACGCAGCTATGCTGCTGTAGCGGCAGCACTGGAAACAGGTATAGAATTCAGCAACGCAGATAAAATCCTGAACGTCATCAAAGGCGGTGCAGGTGCGCAGAGCATCAAAGAAATTATCAGCAGTGCCAAGGACAGCACGGAGCTGCAGAGCCTGCTTGCCGCATATCTGCGTGACAGTGCCAAAAACATCGGGACAGTGGCCATCTCTGAGAGTGCGGAAGAAGGCGTGCAGGAGATGAGCAACAGAATTATTTCTGATGTTGCTGCAGCAAACAATCCGGGCGGCGATATTCCTACATACACAGCAAAGGACGTTATCATTGGCGGGCTTGAGGCAAGCTGGCAGGCGCTGCCTGCGTCTATTGGCTTTGGCGCTGGTGCGCATGGAGCAAGCACGGTATCTTTTATGCGTCGTGCATCCGCGGCGCTGCAGCTGAAAAGTGAAGAGCAGAAGGCTAACCTGCGTGATGCTAACGGTATATCTATGCTGAGAAGTCTTGCTGAGGATATCAAAAATAACGCTTTGTTTAAAAAATCTCCGGAAGTATATAACGAGGTACTGAATAATCAGCTTAAAGGCACGGAGCTGGAAACTATTAACATAGATACAGAGTACGTCCTTAATCAGCAGGGCGGCTATGAGCTTTTGAAATCTGCAGCAAAGGCAGCAGGCATAGGCGAACAGTATCTGAAAGACATTATCGACACTAAGGCAGATTTGAAAATCAGTACAGCTGATTATGTATCTAAGCTGCTGCCGACTGAAATCGGTGAGCATCTGGAGGACTACATCACATTCAGCGATATCAGCGAATGCCTGGCACGCAACAGAGAATATGCCGGCAGAATGCGCCGCGAGATGGACCGCATATTGGCATACGAGAACCGCCAGCGAGAAGATGCTTTGAATACCTACCTTGATAATAACTTCCATACGCCGGAAACCCGTGAGATAGCAGAGGCTGTATTGCGCCGCTTCCCGGATAATCCCAAGGAAGGCGTAAAGGAAATCAGAAAATCGCTGCAGGCCAAGATTGACGAGCCGCTTAATCAGATTATCGAAGAGCTGGAAAAGGGTATGGGTAACGGGGTGGCTGTAGTAGAAATTCCCGAATATGATAATCAGATGCGTGGCCGTGGCATCAAGGTAAGCAATAATGACCCTTGGTATCAGCGCTACTATAAAGAGAATAAGCATAAGCCCTCTAAGATGGAGCTGCGCGAGCTGGCGCGTGAAATTTGGACCGGGCACAACGAGTATGGACTCTTTGGCTGGGAAAACCGCACGCCGGAAGATAACCAATGGTATGAGAATAACAAGGCAGCTATGGAAGCAACGGAAGAAGCTATCCGCAGATTGGATGCATTGACTCCTGCTCTGGAAGAAATAGATCCGGGCGAACTCTCTATTACTGAAGGCCTGAGCGAAGAAGGCTTTGAGGTATATCGTAAGCTGCGTGGCAAGCTGGAAGGCGCTGAAAGCAAAGAAGTGCGGCAGGCAGCACAGATGAGTGCTATCCTTGCCGCACGAATGGCAGACCGCATGGCTGAGCTGCATAGACAGGTTGGCCATACTAAATATACTGCGCTTGATTATGCGCGTGGTATTGGGCTTATCAGAAGTGAAAGCGAAGCTGCGGAGCAGAAGTTTAATCAGGCAGTAAATGTAGGTATTGATTTATCGAAGCGATATGAGGCTATAAATTTAGATGAATTAATTGATTCTGTTGGTGATAATAGCATTCACCCGGACGCTATAGACAAAACCATAAATTACATAAAAAATGTTTTAAGCACCAGCGAACCGGTAACTACGGAAGATCTTAGAGCAGTATTTGACTTTTCGAAAATTAAGGATGATTATTATTCACATCATATAGTCCTAGCAAAATCTCAAAACAGAAGAAATAATAATCAAAACAGGCGCGTCAGAAATATATCTATTAGTAATCCTAAAGAAGTATTAAGAAGAGCTATACTGGTAGAAATTGCTCCGACTGAGCATAGTAAGGGAAAATATTTTAAAGAGGATACTGAAGATAGCTTTACCTATAGATTTGTAATGCCGGTAATTTTAAACAAAAGACCGAGAGTGCTAGTTATAAACGCCATTGGTAATAGTTTGGATATACTCCAAAACCTTAATGAAGTTACATTGTACGAAATAAGGGAAAACAAAATCCCGTCATCGCAGGCAAAAGATGGCCTGACCTATGACGGGATTAGTGGAGAAACAAACAATTCCTCCGCGTTCAGTATAACAGAAATGTTGGCTAAAGTCAAAGATTTGTATGGTGACCCTTATATAGATGAAAATACAGGCAAGCTAAGAATAGAAGACCAGATGGCTATTGGCTCTATGAAATTAGACCAGAAAGCATGGCATGGCACGCCTTACGATTTTGAAAGGTTTGATATTGGCAAAATCGGCGATGGCGTTGGTGACCAGGTACATGGCTGGGGCCTGTACTTTGCTAAGGATAGAAAAATATCAGAGGCATACAAGGAAGTGCTGGGGGCTGACGCTGGCGCAGTAATTGTAGATGGGGTTACGTACAAAATTGATGATGAAGGAGATTGGGCAACAGCAGCAGGACAGAAACTCATTGACAATGATCCGTTAGAATTTCTTCTGGATACTTTTGATGCAATGAGCGGAAGCAAGAATAAGGAAAGTGCAATAAAAAGCTTAAAGGAAAGAATTGCCGGAACCAAAAGAACGGCTAATACAGAAAGCTATATTGCTAAACTAGAAGAAGCGATAAACATTATTGAAAAAGCTGACGTGAAGTACGAAAATACTTCACGCCTGCTGAAAGTGGAAGTTCCAGAAAACGATGTATTGCTAGACGAACAAAAGACTTTCATTAATCAGAACAAAAATGTACAAGCGCTTTTGAAAAATACTATAGAATCTTTGGATGAAGAGCAGTCAATGAAGTTCTGGGAAGAGTTGCTGAATTTCAAATTAAGAGCTTTTGATAATGCTGATAAGGTTCAGTTTAAGATTGATGCCTTCAATAAATTAGCAGATGGTATTGGTAAGCTTATAGAGATCCAGCCTAATACATTTGGCTATAGAGCGCTTGCAAGAAGCTTGGAAAGATACGGATATAGCAAAGAAGAAATTGAAAAGCTAAAGTCAGATGGCAAATATCGTAATCAGGAACAAGAGAAGCTCAGAAGCCAGGCTGCTGCTTTAGAAGAATTAGAGCGTGCCAAAGCAGAAGATGCTGCTGCAAAAGAGAAGGTTATCAACCAGGCAAAAGCTGATGTTACCGGTACGCTAGGGGGCATGTTTTCCGGCAACAAGATTTACGATGCTCTGGCAAAGGCTGTAGGGGAAGAAGATTATAATTGGCGTGGCGCGTCTGAGCTGCTTAATGAGCACGGAATTAAAGGCATAGCTTACGAAGGTATGAAGGATGGCCGCTGCTTCGTCGTCTTCGATGATAAGAGCATTGATATCATAGAGCGTTACAACCAAGCAGCTGGCATAAGTGAGAGTATACATATCGGCACTGAGCTTACTGTACAACGTTCAGCGCAGGAAGTTATTGATGCTTATAATGAACTGGAAGCTATGAAACCAGTAACACTTGAATTTGCAGAGCTGACTGGACTTGACGTAAAGGAACAGCGAAAAGCAGCAAGAAGGAAATTTGATGAGCTGTACAAGAAGGATGGTGACTCAATTTATCTTACTAACAGGTATGGAGATAAAATCAACATTCCTACGGCAGTATTTAAAGAAATTAAGAGACACACAGCTAATATTGACGCATTGCAAGTCATTCCGCATATCCAGCAATTGTTAGATAGAAGTATCTATCTCTACACTACTACCCCAGATATAAATAGAGAAAAGCGTATGACGAGATATGTAACTGAATACAGAACATATGGAGCTAAAGTATTCATTGATAACACTGAATACTTTGCTAAGTGCGTTATAAGGTTACAAAAAAATGGAGAAATTATTCTTCATGATATTGATATAAATAAAAAAATAAAGGATGAAACTTCTGACCGAAGTGCCCCCGGTTACTATCCGGGACTTGGGTCAACAAGTTCATCCTTTGTTATAAATAGTATACCATGGTGGCTGAATGAGGTCAAGACTAAGCTGCTTGATAGCAAAAAACTCATGCAGGAAGCAGGCCAGAAGGGCCTTTATAAAATCAAAGGCCAGACAGCATTTAAAACTACCGGCGAGAAGGTTATTTCTCTGTTCAAAGCTGCAGACCAGTCAACCTTTATGCATGAAATGGCTCATATCTATCTGCATGATATGCTGGCGCTGGCAGAATTACCGAATGCTCCGAAGCAGCTGCTGGATGATGTGGCCACGATTAACCAGTGGGCAGCGTGGAATGATACACAATTTGTCAAAGAGTACAAAGGCACTGCTATGGAGAGTGAATTTAAAAAACTCAATGAGCAGATGAAAACTGCAGTTGCCCAAGGCTCCGTTAAAATTGAAGGCAGGGCAATGACCTTGGAACAGATGCAACGGCTCTGGATGCAGGAACGCTTTGCTCGCGGCTTTGAAAACTATCTGAAGAGCGGTGAGGCGCCTACAGAAGCAACGCGCAGTATCTTCCGACGCTTCAAACAGTGGCTGACTAAAATTTACCGTGCATTCAGCCAGATTGGCGGTGCTCCGTCCAAAGAGGTTAAAGCAGTTATGGACCGCATGATTGCCAGTGAAGATGAAATCGACATTGCTATGAGAAAAAAAGGCGTGGATGATTTTGCCGAAAGCGGTGGTATGGACTATCTGGAGGGAAGCACGAAGGACGTATATCGCCGTATGGTGGAGCGTGCCAAGGCTGATGCTGAGGAAAAGGTGCTAAAGATAGCACTTAAGGACGTCAAGGAAGATTACCGGCAGCAGGAAAAGGAACTGTTTGAGCGTGAAGAAGCAGAATACCGTGAGAAGCTGGCCGCAGAACCGGTATTTATTATCCAGGAGCATATCAAGAATAACCCTAATACGAGCAGGTCTGTTATCTGCGAAACACTGGGCATGAACGTGGAGGATTACGTCAAGCAGCTTAAAGAGTATGGCGGCAACTTGGATGCTGCAGTAGAAGCTCATATGAAAGAGTTTAAGGAGGGGATAGATAACAGCGGCATAGATGCTCAGTATTTCCGTGAACGTGCGGAAGAAGTCGTGCAGGAGAGCAAATACCGTAAGCTGGCCACGGCGATGGAGCTGGAAGCGTTTGAGCGTATTGCCAAAAAGCAGCGTAACCTGACTACCAGAATAGAGGCCGAAGGCAAGAATGATACTGCAGAAAAAGGTGTCATTAAGACGGTAGACAAGATGACCAGACAGAGTAAGCAGATAGAAGAGCTTACTGCAGAAACAAAGGGATTGAAGCAGGATAAGCGCGAGCTGCTTGCTAACGTGCGTGGGCTGCGTGATGCAGCGCTTCGTCATTACAAGGACTATGTGCAATTCGTCGAGATGAAGCTGGAGGTTATGCCTATTGAGGACGCCAATAACTACCAGATGTGGCGCAGAAAATCGGCGCAGGCGCAGTACAATTCTGAGCAGTCCCTTATCAAAGGCAACTGGTATAAGGCCGTCAAATACAAACAGGCTCAGCTGATCTATGACATGTTTGCTGACAGAGCTGTCCGCAATGCCAAGCAGATAAAGAAGATTGAAGATGGCCTGAAGCGCAAGCAGCAGACTATCAGTAAAGCGAAGAACATATCTGCAGATGAACGTTATGCGTATAATCATCTTATGTATGTGTTTGGCTTTTCTGACGCAGACGCGCCAGTACCGCCGCATTATGAGGGCATCATGGAAGTGCTGATGAAAGCAGATGCTACAAGGGAAGAAGGCGGCCTTATGCTGGAGTCTCCGTTCTTCGGACCGGATGGCCAGACCAATCTCCCTGAATGGTTCCTGCAGGCGGCGATGAACAGCAATAAACGTAAAGCAGGGCATAAGGATTTGAGCAATATGCAGGTTGATTTGGTGGCACAGGTTATGCATATTATCTATAAGCGCGGCATGGATAATATGAAGCTGGCCACGATTAAAACCAAGGACGGAAGAACCCTGACTGTTGATGAAGCAGTTGCTGAGATTGAAGGGCAAGTGCGCCAGCGCATGATAGAACGCGCTAACGCTGACCCGACTGGTGCCAATAAAAACAGATGGCAGGATGATGCTGCAAACTTTATCGACCAGGCTGACAGGGTACTGATTAAGCCGGAGGTGGAGCTGAAAAAGCTGGGTGATGTGGCGCTGCGGTATATCTATGACCCGCTTAAGGAAGCTGCAGATAAAGAGCTGAAGATGGCCGTGAATATGCAGAACAAATTAAAAGGACTGTTCGATGCTTACTCTCCCGAGGAACTGGCAGATATGCGTAACAAACGCCGCTATAAATTTGGCTCATCGGTTATTACCAAGGAGCAGGCGATTATGATTGCGCTTAACTGGGGCACTGAAACGAACCAGCAGCGCGTTCTGGATGGCTATCACGTCAACGTAGCGCAGGTTAAAAATGTGCTGCAGTATCTGGATGAACGCGACTGGAACCTAGTCAACAGTATCTGGAAGCTCTACGATATACATTGGGACCAGATAAGAGAGATTGAAGCACGCATGACCGGTACCGTGCTGCAGAAGCAGGAAGCCAAAGGCTTTGTTGTTGTCGGGCAGGACAGAAAAATCTATACTTTGGATGGTGGCTACTTCCCTATCAAATATGACCTGCGGGATTTGCGTACGCAGGAGCAGGCTGATGCTGCACAGCAATCGGCAATGAGCAATATTGCAATGTCTATGGGCAAAGGCTTCCTGAAAGAACGTACTCAGCATAAGGTTGAGCGCAGGCTGGATCTTAGATTTGAAGTTATCAGTGGCAGTATTACTGACGTTATTCATCTGGTGGCATTCCGTGAACCGGTACGTGACGTGCGCCGCATTGTACTCAATGAGAATTTCAAAAACCTTGTCTATAATTACCTTGGCCAGAACGCTTACAAAAACCTGAAAAAGTGGACCAGTGATTGTTGGGCGGAAGAACCGATACCGAGGACGGCCTACGAAACGGGCATGGCCAAGCTGCGTAACGCTCAGACAATGGGAACCATGGGCTTCAGGGTAACAACAGCGCTGCTAAATATCGCCAACGCTCCGAGCGTAGCTCATTATATGGGTGCTGCTGAGCTGCTGCACTCGCTCAAAAAGTTTTACAGTGCCCCGCGCCGATATACGGACTTCGTTTTCCAACGCTCTGTTTTCATGGCGGAACGTGCGGAAACCATGGATGCCAGCATCCATGATGCGCTGAAAGGGCCTAATATCCTAGATGGTATTCTGGGCATTGGCAAGGCTGGCGAGGCTATCAAAAACAACGCGTTTAAGATGATAACCTGGACAGACCTAATGCTGGCATTGCCACTTTGGCAGCACGAATACGAAAAGACCTACAATGCAGAGGTGGATGCCGGACGTGCGCCGCAGCAGGCGAGGGAAGCAGGCGTAAATGCCGGCGATTCTGCAGTGCGCTGGTGCTTCGGCTCCGGCCGTACGGTAGATAAAGCTGCTATCCAACGCAAGGGCAGCGAGCTGATGAAGCAGCTCACTATGTACTACAGCTATAACTCTACAGTCTATAATGCTCTCAATTATAAATTATGGGAAGCGAAGGTAGGTTACAAGAAGGATGTAGCGGCAAGCGCAAAGAATAAAAGCATGGCTCTGATGAAAGCTGTAGCTCATGCTGGCGATGCGCTGCTGATGTGGGTACTGTTGCCGGCGGTTATCTCAGCGCTGCTGCGTGCCGGTGCAAACGGTGACGATGATGACTGGAAGATTGAAAAGCTTATCAAGAGCATGGGGCAGGAATCTCTTACAGGCATTGTCGGTGGTATACCGGTGCTGCGTGATGCTGTACCTTACTTTATGGCCAAGGTATTTGATGAGCATCAATTTGCTCCAAAAATTCCTATCCAAAATACCATTGAGCAGACAAACAGAGTTATCCAAAGCGCTGTCAGTGACAAGAAAACTATCAGCGATACGCTCCGGGAGATGGGCAAACTGACAAGTCAGGTTACCGGCGCTCCCAGCACGTTGATAGATAGCTTTACAACAACGCTGCAGTATCTGGAAAGCGGCTTCGATGAAAGCGTTGCGGATTATCTGCGCGCCTTGATCTTTGATAAAAAGCTGAAGAAAAATCAAAAATAGTCATTTTGTACTTTACAAAACGGCCTGAAAGCCGTGGTAAAATATTATTGTCAATAAGTATGTAAAAAGCCCTGGCTGATGCCGGGGCTTTTGCTTTATGGAAAGGAGCAGAAGATGACAGTACAGAAAGACGTTACTAAAAACATCTATGTTGGTAACGGCTCAACAAGGACATTTCCGTTTTCCTTTGAGTGTCCTGCAGAGCATCCGGAATATATTAAGGTATATCTGATGCAGGACGATGGAACGGCGCTGGCCACAAGCGATTATCAGCTGGACATGGATGCAAGGCAGATAACATATCCTAGTAGCGGAACAGCGCTGCCGGAAGGCAAAAAACTGGTTATCATGCGCGAGTTGCCGCTGCAGCAGATGATGAACCTTGTAAACAACGGGCCGTACTTTGCGGAAGACATTGAGACGGCGTTTGATGAATGCGTAATGATGCTGCAACAGCAAGGTGAAAAAATTGGTCGCGTATTAATGATCGCAGTCGATGCAGATATGGACAATTTCAACGGGCAGATACCATTACTGCCAGGACGATCGTTTAGAGTAAATGATGCAGGTAATGGATTTGTTGCTATGGAAAATCCGGAATCAGTCCTTGCTGAAAATAAAGCAACGCTTGAAGCAAGTAAAGCAGCAAGAGATGAAGCAAAAAGGGCAATGGCTACTGCTACAACTGCGGCAACTAACGCAAATGTTAGTGCAGCTAACGCAGCAGATAGCGCTGAGCTTTCTCAAAACAGTGCGACTGACGCTGCAAGAATGGCTGACAAGGCGGCTGGCTATGTATCAAATGTGACTGTTTGGGATAGCGTTACAGAGTATAAACCACCGGATGTAGTTATGACTAGCGATGGCAGTACATATCGTTGTATAAAAGCTAATGCAAATACCCCCCCTCAATCTTCTGCGGATTGTTGGGCAATCACAACAAGCGTAGCAGCAGAGACATTTGAGTATGACGAAAAAGGGGATTTAATGCCATTGATATTACCACGAACATCTAGTGTGTGGGAAGCGATAAATGGTGAAATTATCCCTATTGCATTATAAATAAAGGAGTGATGATATTATGACAACACCAAACATCGTGCCGCGCGGAAACGGCGAAGGCGGTATCGGAACGAATGAGAAATTTTGGAAAAACGGCTACTTTGAGAATTTGCAGACACGTGACGGAACTGTTGCTACGGAAAGTTATGTGCAACAGAAAACAGAAGAACATAACAGTGCTGCCTTGGTACATACTGCTAACCTTGCTAGTAAGGCTGAAGCGGAAGCCGGCACCAATACATCTAAATTCATGACACCTGCGAGGGTTAGCGACGCAATAAAAAACTTTGCTGGTGCTGATTTAACCGGCATGATATTTGCCTTTGCTGGCAACACTTTACCCGACGGCTATTTGCTCTGTGACGGCTCACAGGTAAGCCGTACAACCTACAAAAAACTGTTTGGTATAATTGGTACAACCTATGGTAAGGGTGACGGAAAAACTACTTTCACTCTACCAAATTTGATTGACAGATTTTTGGAGGGTAGTTCCGCAGCGGGGAATTACTTGAACGCTGGCTTGCCAAATATTACAGGTGCTTTGAGTACATATAATGATTCAATCTTAAGCCTGTTTAATAATGTAACAGGGTGCTTTAAACGTGACAAACCAAAGGATTCTTCGCTAACGTATGACAATTTACCAAAAAATACATCACCATATGCAGCAGACTATTGTAAGGGTGGTATATTTGACGCTTCCAAATCCAACGCCATTTATGGTGCATCCAACACTGTACAACCCGCTGCCTGCACCGTTAAAATGCTCATTAAATACTAATATTTTATGAGGTATTTACAATTAAGAGCTGCTGGTTGAACTACCTTAGAGTTTCCATAAACTTTTGAACTTCTTGACGCATCTATTTCGGTTAAACCATTAGTATAAGTGTTATTCGGGGCGGCCTGTATGCTATATGCAAAAACATCACTGATAGCGTTGCGAGTAGTTTTAAAAGCACCGTTACCGCTACTCAGAGCATCTTGGTTGCCGGACATAGCTCGCACAATAAAACTACCCGTGATATTCGGCAGTCCGGCTTCTCGGTAACTCCCCGCTGCATATTAAGAAAGGATTGATAATCATGAAAACAGCATATTTATTTGATGAAAAAACAAAAGAATTTAAAAATGAGGTCAACGCACAGCTTGACCCATTAGAATCTACTAAAGCAGGCAAGGATATCTACCTGTTGCCAGCTAACGCAACATGGGATAAACCTACGCCTAAAGACGGCTGTGTGGCTGTCTGGAATGGCGAAACATGGGAACAGGTAGAAGACCACCGTAAGCAAGAATATTGGCTGCCAGAGGACAAATACGGCGCTCCTGCAAGAGAGATGAAAGACCTTGGCCCATTACCCGAAGGGGCAACGCTGAAAGCTCCAGAACGCACGCTTGATGAGGTTAAAGCTGATAAGGTGCAAAGACTTAAGGCTGAGAGGGATGCAAGAGAGGTAGAACCTATTACCTACAATGGCAACAGTTATGACTACGATGACAAGGCGAGGGAGCGTATCAACGCTGCCATTATTGCCTTAGATGTACAGGGAGCTGATGCATCTATTGATTGGACTACGGCAGATAACGCCGATGTTAAGGTAACAGCCAACGATTTACGTATGGTAATCGCAATGGTCGCAAATCGCTCCAATGCCTTACATATAGCCTATCGCAAGGCTAAGGACAAGGTGGAGCAGGCAGCAACTGTTGCTGAGGTTGAGGCTGTTACATTGGATGCTTAGCAACAAAATAAATAGGAATGAGGTGTTTTATGATTGAATCAACTGTACAGACCGTGATAAATATTATTGCTGGTGCTGTTATCTCTTATCTTTTTGCCTTATACCGTGCGAAGAAGAAGGAAAATAATGCTTTGAAAGCAGGACTGCAAGCTCTTCTGCGTGATAGAATCATCCAGGCTTACAATCACTATGTCCAGGATAAAGGCTGGATACCAATCTACGCTAAAGAAAGCATTGACGCCTGCTACAAAAGCTATGAAGCGCTGGGCGATAACGGCGTAATTGACAGTCTGATGGAGCAGTTAAATGAACTGCCTAACTATGACTTAAAAGGACATGATGAAAAATGCAAGGAGTGTAAGTGTCATGCGTAAATTAATTAACATGTTAAAGAAGAACGATAACACATTAAGCATCGGCAGATTGTGTGCCGTGCTGGCGTTCATCTTGTTCAGCGTAATTTCTCTTTACCTTGCGTTTTTCGTTAAAACGTGGGGCAACTATGAAGCCTTTGCTATGGCGTGCGTATCGTTTATGTTGGCGCAGCTTGGCAACAAGTATGTAGAGACTAAAGCAATGAAAGTGAAGAATGACGAGTAAATTTTGAGTAACGCCACTTGACTTTTTTACAAAAATGCACTTGACTAATTTTCACTAAAAACGCTGAAAGCTAGATGTGGCAAGGGTTTTGAGGTGTAATGATGTTGTTGCAAAAAGTCAAGTGACACAAATTTGACACACATTTTAGAAGATAGGCAACAACTTAACAAACAACTAAAATGTGAAATTAAGAAGTGAAATTAAAGGAGTAATAGTCATGATTATTACCGGTATGGCGCACTTTGAATCCGTGTGCAAAAACAAATTAGTGGAGTGGTATAACCAATCCGACAACATTAACCATGGTACGAACGACGTTCAGCCTATTACGCTGGAGAATGTCTATGTGGTTTGGGCGTGCAAGACGTTGCAGAATTACAAGGCGTTGTTATCAACGACCGTTAGCGGTGACGGTATTTATGCTGAGTATACATACAACGGCGACAAGCAAGAAATGTATGAGGACGTATACAAAAAAGCTTCTAACCGCTGCTTAAAAAGTGAGTGAGGTGATAGTTATGGATTGGAATAAAGCATTAGCAACAGAAATTGCAAAAGGCTTAATTAATACAGGAATTGAGGGCGGCTATGACAGTGTGGCAAAAAGCACTGCATATGATTATCCGTCAATTTCTGTATCTCAATGGGAAGGCAACAGAGCCGATGAGCTTTTAAGAGCTATTCCCGGTGGCGAAGAATTTGTCGGCAGAACATATATTGATATTAAGGCAAGCGGCGAGCTGCCGATGCTGAAAGAACTGCTTAGAAGCGACGCAGGTAAAAAGGCTGCACTTGAACAGTTATCCCGTGACTGCCTGCAATATGTCGAAGTGCTTCAACATGTGCCGACATTGGACGATACACGTTGCATTATCTATGCCGGGATGTGGTGTCCTACATCAGCATACATTGTAAAGCGTTTCCTGGAGAACCGTTTTGATCGTGTCGACCTGCGCAGCCTGGAAGCACTCTATAAACTGTTTAAGAATTACTATTGGATTGCTGCTGATGTTGGCGAGATGTACCGTATTGGTTATGCCAATAGAGCGGAAGCTACGTATCAGTATGTTGCCGGCATTGACTTAACAACACCGTATGGCGTACCTGCGTATGGCTTTGCTGGTAATGGAAGATAAGGAGGTGAAATCATGGAAGAATTAAAAGCTTTTGTTGCTGACAAGAAATTTTTAGTAGGCCTTGTTTTAGGCTTTACTCTCGGTGCGTTGCATCATTACTTTGCTCTCTAATCTGAATATCTAACTACAAGAAGGCGCAAATTGCACAAAAATACTTCGCCTATAAGCGTTTTTAAAATAGTGCCGCTTATGATTTATCCTGTGGCGAGCTAAAGCAGCTTGTAGGCGAAGTTTGTGCTTCTGACACGATTTATTATATTTTACAAATATAGATATTTACATGAGGTAATAATGAAAGATGAAACAAGACGCAAGATTGATAAAGCCGTTAAGATTAGTCTTATTGTTGCTGGCCTTCTGCTTATCTGTAATGACGTGTACTGGCGTTGGCACGGCGGAAGCGGCACCCAAGCAGATAACAATGTCAATCGAACAGTGGAATCAATTCAAAGAGCAAACGAATCTGCTAGAAGCAAAGTTGAATCTGGCAGACGAGAAATTGAAGCAGCAGAAGAACACGTCAACAGAACTGCTGACGCAATTAAGCGAAGCGAAGAAGCAGCTCGCTCTAACGCAAGAAGTACTGATGAGCTCCAAACGCTCATTAGTGAATGCAAAGGAATCGTTGAGAATCAGCGAGAACTTATACGAGAAGTTGAAGCTGCAAATGGAATCGGAACGCCAGAAGGCAAAGAGGGTTAAGCGTCAGCGGAACTTATATGCTGGATGCGTAATCTTCGCAGTTGTTTATGCAGCTGCGAAATAAAAACACGGATGGTGGAATGATGGAAGAAAAGGAACTAGTCCCCGCTGGTATAGTAACAATGCTGCTGATCGGCTATCTTAGAACAATTTATATTATGGCAGCAGGCTGGGTATTGACTACAGTTTCGCTGCTTGGTTACATATTTCTGAGTAGGTGATAACAACATGAATGAGATGCTACGAAAGACGCGCGAATGGCTGAACTGTTCAACGCGACGTTCTTTCAGTGCGGTTCTCCATGAAGCAAAAATTACGCCGCGTCAGATGCAGATCTGTGAGCTGAAATTTGTAAAAGGCTTGACCAATTACCAGATAGCAGCAGAGCTGAATGTATCTGACAAGACAATAGAAAAGGAATTAAACCGTGCTTATAAAAGCATTACAAATGTTTTAAAATCCCTCTAATTAGCCGTCCCTTTTGGGGCGGCTTTTGCTTGCCCAAAATAGGGAATGTATAGGGAATATCAAGGGAACATTTTCCCTCCGCTGCTTTATAATAAAATCATAAGGAGTGAGCGGCTATGAATATCACGGAAAAAAAAACTACAAGTATCAACGTGCAGCAGCCACAGCAATTCTTGGCGCAGCTCGAAGGACAGAACATCTACCAGCTTAACGGCTTTGGCTTTGGCAATAGTAACCGCGTGCAGGTTGGCGTGAGTCTGCAAGCCTATAATGAGCTGAAAGCAATGTGTCAGCAGTATTATGACAAGCTTGTGGAAGTTGGCGTTATCCAAAAAGAAAAAACACCCGCGGAATTGCAGGCTGAACAAGCACAGATGATGGCTAATATGCTGGCTGTCGTGAAGGAATTAAAGTCTGAAGTGGAGGCGCTAAAAAATGAACGTAGGAACAATAGCGAAGTGGTTGAATCTGCCGCCGGAGAAGCAGATAGCGCTTGAAAAGGCGTGGGAGGTAGCTAGTGCAGCGGCGCAAGGAGTTAGCAGCAGAGAGGACGCTATGCGCGTTCTGGCAGAGAAGAATATCGGCGCTGATATTCTTGATAAGGCCTCAGGCTATTTGAATAATCCAATCGCCAGCGTAGCGGCTCAGGCTATGGGTATCAACCTTGATAAGATGAGACAAGACATTAACAGCCTGCGTGGTGCGACGGGCGCTGCATTTAATGCGTCGCCGCCGCAACAACAGCAGCAGGCTAGTAGCTTAGATGCGCAAATGGATGCGCTCCGGAAAGGATTGCAACAGCTCAAATGAGCTGATGTAATAAAACGTTCAAGGAAAGGAGATAAGTACCATGAACGAAAATATGACTATTTCTAATTTCAGCGGTTGGGGTATCGTTATTTTCTTCGTTATCATCATTGCTGCTTTTGCCTGGTTCGTGCGTGACGGCCGCGACCGCTATCCGGGTTATGGCTGCGCCGCAGTTACGAACTGCCAGGTGGAACGTCAAGGCTTGGTTAGCGCGGCGGAGACGAACTACCGCATTATCGACGAATCGCGCAATACTCGCGACGCACTGAGCGCACAGATGAGGGCACAGTGGGATGCACAACAGGGCGAGAAAATCTTTGATTTGAAAATTAACGCACTGGCTATGCAGAACGAATCTAATCTGAAGCTCATGCAGAAGGATGCTACCATTGAGCGCATGACTCTTGCAGCTAACCTGGATGCTAAACTGAACGCTCTTGCAGCAGCTATCGGCAATATCAATTGCCAGATGCTGAAGAAGCCGGAGGTTACTGGCGTAGGGGTATGCTGCCCGCCGCAGGCTATCTTAAATGGCCTTGGCCTGCAAAGTCTTGCACAGTTGCAGGGCTGCCCAACTGCTATGTAATTCCGTCCTAACGGCGGCACAGGGGACGGAGTAATCTGTCCCCTTTCTTCTTATACGTGCGGAGGTATAGCGATATGAAACGGGACGAATCTAATCTTGTTAGTTTGCTTATTGGTATAGGCATAGGCTGGCTAGGCTTTACCGCAGATGGCCAGCAAGTAGTACGGAACGTACTGCACACGGTAAAAACGAAGTATCAAGTCGTTGGTACTAACGAAAAGAAAGAAGGGAACGAAGATGTTAAAGAATCCGAATAACTGTCATTATAAATCTAGCCTTGATGTGGCTACTACTAATCAAGCAATTTTAGCTGATGGCCTTATCAGTTTTGATATTATCAATACTAATACTGGCGTGAGCATTAACTATTCCACCGGCAAGATTGTAACCTTAAAGCAACCTGGACTGTATCACGTTGACCTGCAAGCCACGGTTGCACCGACGGCGGCTGGATTGGTTACCATGAATCTACTGAAAGGCGGCGTCGTTATGCCTGGCAAGACTCCTGCTGCGGTACCAACGGCGGCAGGCAGCGCTGTAAGCTTGACCACCGCGGCCGATATTTATATCCCGTGCTGCGGCGTTCCCGCTACAATCAGTGCGCAGATTGATGTAGCAGGTACTGTGGTTAGCGCAACTATGGTAGTTACAAAGATGGCGTGAGGTGAACTATCATGCACAAGAGGTTTAAACATTACTTGGAAGAGGCGCAGGGCAGCGACGTTAAAGAGCAGGAGCTGACGGATATTGTCTGCGACGCACTGGACGAACTGCGGATGCACTGCCCACGGCTTTACTGGGACACCATGTATAAGATGCACTGCGCTGTATACGGTCCACACTTTGACGAGTGCTTGGCGAAAAAGGCTGTTGCAAAGATGAAGAATGTGGACGGCACGCACGGCGAGTACTGGACATATGAACAGACTAGTCAACTTGCAGAGCAACAGGGAATCAAACATAAAGCTGATTGGTATTACGTTATGAATATGTTGCACTCCGACTACTCCGAAATTTACGGTAATGACATTAATATGTATATCCGTGTAGCAAAAGCTTACATGAACGATCCAGACGCGTCGGAAGGCAAAGTGCTTGACATGTGGTTAGCGCAGATAGTATAATAACAAAAAAAGACTGACACGATAATGTGGCAGCCTTTTGTAAAATAAGCGCTATATGAACGATTAGTATTTATGCAGCTTTAGTATCTATTGATATACTAAAATTATATGCGCTCGGCTGTGTCCGAGTCCGCGGCACCATTCAAATATATACAAATTTGAGTGGAATTGAATATAGAGAAGAATGCTGATTGTACTTGAAGAAGTCAATCAGTTTTTTTTTGTGCGTAAAAAAGCAGGAACTGCTATACTGTGGAAAGTATGGCAGCTCCTGTCTGCTTTGGAAGATTATTTTTGAATCATGTTAGTGATAGCATCAGTGGAGAGCTTGATATCAAGCCGTTGATCAGTAACTACGACTTGAACGAGAAAAAGGAGAGGCTTGACCAATATGACCTGGCGCTTGAAGAATCTACGTATCCAATATAGAGAAATTTGACTTTGCACTAACAATGTAATATAATTGTAATGCAAGGGGGCGATGATATGGATACTAATATGACGTTTAGAATGGATTCCGATGTTAAGGCAAAAATGGCGGAGATTTGTGCTGGAATAGGGATGAGCCAATCTACTGCTTTTAATATTTTTGCGAATGCTTTTGTTCGTGCCAAGGGTATGCCGTTTCCTGTAACTTTAGAGAAGGGTGAGGAAAAAATCTCTCGTGCGCAGATGTTGTCTGATGCAGATAGCATATTAGATGATTTTGCTGCTGATTATAAGAGGATGGCAGAATGATTTTGGTTAGTGCAGATGATGTTATTGCACTTCATAGCAAAATCATAAAAAAACCGGTGGTATTGATGGGGTAAGAGATAGGTCTGGTTTAGAAGCTGCTGTAGCAGCACCGCTTCAATCATTTGGTGGTGAAGATTTCTATCCGACAACTATTGATAAAATAGCTCGTTTAGGTTATGGTTTGGCGGCTAATCATGCTTTTATTGATGGAAATAAGAGAATTGGAGCATTAATGACTCAACTATTATTGCAATGGAATGGCTATCGTCTTGTATTAAACAGAGGCGAATTGGCTGATATGTTTATTGCCATTGCTGATGGTTCTGCTGGTGAAATTGAATTGTTGGATTGGATTAACAAGTGTATTCATAGATAAGCAAGATAAGTAAAAATAGAAGGCTGACGCTTCGCATTTACGCAAGGCGTCAGCCTTTTTGCTGTTCAATATGAGGGGAGCGGTTAAGCCTTAAGGCCGAGCTCGTAAGCCTCCTGCAGCTTGCTGCTGCCGCTGATTTCGCCTGCAGCATTGACTCCGCCGCAGAAAAGGCTGCCGGCTAATTTAGCCTTTTCGAAGCAGTCAATCCAGCCGGTTAAGCCTGCCAGTGCACGCTCAGGGGTATAGCTGCCGTTGTCCGCAGCAGTTGCCAGAAAGTATACCTCGCGGAATTTGTAATCCTTAGGAAACATGGAATTCATGCAGTCAATCAGCACCTTCATCTGACCGGCCATTTCATAATAATAGATAGGTGTTGCCCAAACAACTACGTCGGCATTCAGCACAGCCTCGGTTATAGGCAGAGCATCGTCGTTAATAATGCAGTGCCCCTTGCTTTGACAGGCCAGGCAACCTATGCAGATGGCAATGCTTTTACCCTTGAGCGATATATATTCAACCTCATGGCCTGCGACCTCGGCGCCTTTGACGAATTCCTTGGCTAAAGCCTCGGAATTGCTGTTTGTTCTTAAACTTGTGGAAATAACTACAACCTTTTTAGACATTTGTTATCCGTCCTTTCCTTTGACTAATTTCCTGTTGTCTCTAGTATAATACTTGGAGTACAGTCTAAGTCAAGGGGGAGGAGGTTAATTTGCGTTGAGGCTTTCTTCTTAAAGCCAGCTTTTACTGTTCCTACTAGCGTGTTATAATTAAGCTAACGCTAATATGAGGAGCTGATATTATGGGCAAAAGAGCAATCTATTCCTGCATTACGCTGCAAAAAGAGTTGGAAAACACCATTAAGAAAATAGGCTTTGAGGGCAAGGTCACATATCTTAATGTTGCGCTTCATAGCATTCCGCAGAAGATGCATGAAACATTGCAAAGGATTATAGACGAAAATACAGAAGCAGAGGAAATAGTTATTTGCGTTTCCGGTTGCGGCAAGGCTACGTGTGATTTGAAGGCCACAACCTGTCCTATTGCTGTGCCGCGCACTATGGACTGCATTGATGTTCTTCTGACCGGTTCCGGCATAAAGCGTCCTGACGGAGCGATTTTCATAACTAAGAGCTGGATGAACTTTATGAAAAACTCTACAATTGACTATGCCAAGCTTGTGCAGGAGCGTGGTCAGGCAGAAGCGGAAACCTTCCTGAAGCAGCTGTATAAGGGATTCACGGATTTTTATATCATTGATACAGGGACGTATGATTTGCAGGAGGTTGAAGCTTATATTATGCCTTTGGTGAAGCTTTTGGGAGGAACGCTTACGCGTCTGCCGGGGCCTTACAAGGTGCTGGAAAAACTTGTGTCTGGCAAATATGATGACAGCGTTATTGCGATACCTAAGGGTGGAACGCTGAGCATTCATGAGTTCGATGGCCTGCGTCCTTGTACGATTAAGAAGTAGGGCATGAAGCACGGAAGTGAAATAAAGGCTTAACGTAAAGTCTATGCTTTAGCTTTTAATTATTTCATGGTAAAATGTATATAGATATAATTAAACGGAGGTTAAGCCATGCGTTATCCCATAAGCATTCAAACATTTGCAACAATTAGAAACGGTAATTACGTATATGTAGATAAAACGGATTTAGTATATCGCTTGGCATAGGAGCACGTATGCTTTTTGTCGCGTCCGCGTCGCTTTGCAAATCTCTGCTTATAAGTACGTTGGATGCTTATTTCTCCGGACGCAGGGAGTTGTTCCGTGGCTTAAAAATGGAAGCGCTGGAGGATAAATGGGATGTTTATCCTGTTTTTAGAATTGATTTTGCCAAGGGACGTTTTGATCTTGCTGGTGAACTGGAGAAGGTTCTGGAAGAATATGTGAGCAGTTGGGAAACTATATATGGCAAAAGCGATATATATACAACTCTGAGCAGTCGTTTTCAATATGTTTTGGAGCAGGCATCGGCGCGAACAGGGCATCAAGCAGTTATTTTGATAGATGAATATGACAAACCGCTTCTGGATGTACTGGAGGAAGACTTAGAAAATGTGAATCGCAGTATCCTGAAGGATTTTTATGGTACCTTTAAGGCTGCTGATGCCAGCCTGCGCTTTGTGCTTCTGACCGGTGTTACGAAGTTTAGTCAGATTACGGTTTTCTCGGGCTTTAATCAGCCGAATGATATCAGTATGGACAGCAGATGCTATTTGCGGTATTACTGAAGACGAACTGTACAGTGTTTTTGGTGAAGTAATCAGTGAAATGGCTTCTAAATTGAATTATACTGTTGAAACTATGAAAGCAGTATGATGGCTACCATTTTAGCAATGCTCTACTTGATGTTTACAATCCATTCAGTATTATCAATGCGTTCAATAAGATGGATATTGACAATTATTGGTATAAGTCAGGAACGCCAACATATTTGGTGAAGCTGTTGGAAGGGCATCATGTGAATATGCAAAAGCTGACCAGCAGGCCATATGAGTCGCAGTATTTTGTCGATTACAGAGCGGATGCGGAAAATCCTCTAGCGATGCTTTATCAGAGCGGGTACCTGACGATTAAAGGTTACGACAGGCATTATAGGGAGTATACTTTGGATTATCCTAATGTTGAGGTAAGAAAAGGCTTTGTAGCTTTGATGGCAGAGGCGAATAAGTGCTGCAGCTAAGTAAAGCAACATGTCATAATTGCAAAATAAAAGGATGAGCTTTAAGCCTTGACTGTTCCAATTAGTAACAGAAACCAGGGCTGATAAGCTCATCCTTTTTTGAAGTGAATCCGTATCAAGGCAGGCGTCGGAAAAGACGTCGGTTCCGTGGGGCCTTCACTACATATACCTAATATTAGCTTTATTTGCTAAAGATGTCAATTGGTTTCACCTATAAGAGCATTATAAAAAATGAGACTAGCGGCTCCGGAAATGGTGGTGCTGATTACTAATCGGCGTCAAAATCGGACCAACTATTCTCTGCTAAGCACAGTATAGCATTATAGCTGCTATGAAGTCAATGATGTAGTAAGCTGTAAACTTTGATGTAGCGAAAGTAGTACAAAGCATAGTGTTTGTAGTATAATATTAGGAAAGTGAAAGAATACTTCTTTGGGGAGGTGTAAAAATGCTGAGTATTTACTTGGGTGATTGTGAAAACGAGATATACAATCCGCCATTATACTTTATAAATCAATATGAAGACTTTTGGTTGGAATCTGAATTGGCCAAAAAGATGATTAAGGATGTAGATAAATCAGAAGTAATAGGCCCGCATTTGATTCAAAGTCCGGTGCTTGGACCAATATCGCCTCGCGAGTTGTCCGGTGGTGTCAAAACCTTGCTGCTATTAGCTTTTGACAACAGCGGAAAAATATTTAATGCAACAGCATGCGGTGATAACTGTGCTAAATGGATTCTGGAGATTGCCGAAAATAAGGATTTAACAATAAGCCTGCATCATAGTATGAATTTTGGCGATGCTGAATATGCCATTAAGATATTAAATAATGGTGTTGTCGTACATAATCAAGAGGAATGGCTTGATGTAGTGTATGATTTTTTGTGAGGTAGAGCATGAAGGGTAAGTATAGTGTTTTTGTACAAAATAACAGACTGCGCTATGAATTTACTATCTCCAGAAATATTACTATTATTCGTGGTGATAGCGCTACCGGTAAAACAACGCTTCTCGATTTATTAAATGCTTATGACAGAGATGGAGAGAGCAGCGGTGTTTTAGTAAAATGCGACGTTCCCTGTGTCGTTATCGGTGGACAGCGGTGGGAAGATAATCTGCAATTTATCCATAACAGCATAGTTTTTATAGATGAATGCAATAGATTTATTAAATCTGAGGATTTTGCTGTACGTGTTAAGGAGTCGGATAATTATTTCGTTATAGTTACTAGGGATGATTTACCGAATCTGCCTTACAGTGTCAAAGAAATCTATGGCATTCGAGAATCTGGTAGATATGCTGGAGTGAAGCAGGTTTATAATGAGTTTTATTGCTTATATGGAGAGCTGGAGAATACTGAGCTGGCACAGGAGAGTCTTGTGATTGCGGAGGATTCTAACGCCGGTTTTGATTTTTTTAGTAGTTTATGTGATGGAATCGTAAACTGCATTAGTGCTAACGGAAAGTCAAATGTTTTTAAAGCTTTACAGGAGCATCGCGAAGAAAAGGTTTTGGTAATTGCAGATGGAGCTGCCTTTGGCTGTGAAATAGAAAAGGTTATGCAGTTAATAAGAATCGGCAGAAAAATAGCGCTATATTTACCGGAATCGTTTGAGTGGCTGATACTTAATGCGGGAATCTTTGATGATAGCGAGTTAAAGGCTATTTTAAACGACCCGAGTGAATATGTAGATAGTAAGGAATTTTTTAGCTGGGAAAGGTTTTTTACTGATTTGCTTGTGAAAAAGAGCCATGGTACATATCTGCAGTACAATAAACGAAGCTTAAATAAGGCATATTTGCAGGAAAAAATTAAGAATAAAATTGTTAATACTATGCCTTCTATAGAATTTTGAAGGACGTTTCAATTTAAAATTTTTCGTGCTAACAAAAAAGGCAGCTATTACACAAGCATGAAGCTTGCTGATAGCTGCCTTTTGTTATGCCCAATTGACAAACCGCTTTGACAAATATATCATATAGACCTTCGTCTTACGTAATCTACGGTTTCCGATTTATTCAGCCACGCAGAAGACAGGTCTGAGCCTTCGGGAGCGACCCTGAGCTTCCTGCCCCTTTTGCCTGCCGCGGGAATGGTTACCCGCAAATTTCACCCATCTTTCAGAAAAATGTTTTCTATCTCTGGTTTTCAAGACCAGAATAACTTTTGGTATTGAGCTACTTTTACCTCAGAATTCTGTTATACACGGATTTCTCCGCTTCACTACCAACAGCTTGCTTCGGAGTTTCCGCTAAGTTCGCTGCAGCATCCCTGTTGCAGGTTTCACGGATTTTTCTAGCCTTTCGAGCTAGCGTCTATTGTCGCTGCCAGAATCCTTTGCGCTTTAATCGGCACCAAGATCCGCACATACCGTTCTGTGTTGCCTTTTGGGCTTCTCTGTCAGTCCTCGCGGAGCAACAGAAACCTCACTGCCGCAGTATCCCGCAGGCAGCCTGGTCACAGCTTCCGGTATTCTCGGAGGGGTTGACAACCCTTTAGTGCACCGAGTTATACGATATATTTGTCAAAACAGTTTTCAAGGAGCGTGTCGGTGTTCAACCGATGAACAAAGTATAGCATATCTGCGTGAGTTAATCATGGAAAAAAAGTTGCGCGTTGCCTTTTTACATTGGCGGAAGAGAAACTGTTTAAAGTTATTTGTAGAAATAAAAACAGCGTTGTTTTTGTAGATAATAGATATCAGGAGAAGGGCTCTGTGATATTGAAAAATAGTAGGCATTGCCTTATAATATATTATAGAATAGATGATAAGGAGATGATTTTTGTGAGCATACGTGAGCTTAGAGAATGCACTGGACTGAGTCAGAATAAATTTGCAGCAATGTTTGGTATTCCTGCTGCAACAGTAAAGGATTGGGAGTATGGCAGACGCAATCCTCCGAGTTATGTGGTGGATATGATAAAAACGATTTTAGAATATAAGGGAATTATCATTGACAGTAATTATGTTGATGAGTGTGAAAAAAGAAGAAAAAGTGTTGAACGTGCATTGGCTGTAGTTCTTACTGCTACAGAAGGGCCTAATGAAGAGTTTATGAATGCGCTTGAGTTATATATTAATGGTAAGCTGACTCTTAGCGAAATCGAAAACAAGGTTAATCGTCTTGAGTACATAGGAGCGTAAGGTATATGGATAATGGAAAATATTGCTATCCTAATAGTGATGTCTTAATCAATAATTACAATATACATGATAAAGCTTTACTTGAAGAGCTAGAAATACAAAAGGTTACTGTCAAGCTTTTAGGTTTGGATATCAGACCGGAGCGAATAGAGGCAACGTTTGATATTCAGCATCTGATTGCTATACACAGGTATTTGTTTTTAGATTTATATAATTGGGCAGGACTTTTTCGTGATGAAAATTTGTATAAGAGCGAAAGGGTTTTAGCAGGTGGTTCAGCAGAATATGCTGATTACAAAGATATAGAGGCAAAGCTTAAAGCCTTTTTTGACAAATATGGTGAGATTGACTGGAATAAAGAAGATAAAGCTTTGCCTTCGATAGTAGTAGATTTTCTTGTAGAATTGTGGAGTATTCACCCATTTCGAGAAGGAAATACAAGAACCTGCGTGACATTTTTATGGCACTATTTGCAAGCTCACAATATAGAGTTTCATATTGAGTTAATCAGAAATAACCCAATGTACGTCAGAGATTCTTTAGTGATGGCGAATTATGAGCAAAAGGAGTACCTTACTCGTATTATAACTGACGCTATATTGGGAATTAAGAATGCTCATGAATCTGTAAAAAGTAATTCTGAGAATAAAGAGAGCTATAGAATTGCAAAGTCGGATTATGATGCATTCAAAGCAAAGTATTCTGTTAAAAAGTAGGCAATGTATTGTGCCACGTGCGCAGAAGCTTTTGCCTATATATTTTATAGTTCCTAGTGAAAATTGTATAAGTATGGACAAAACCAACAAAGGCTGACGCTTCGCATTTACGCAAGGCGTCAGCCTTTTTGCTGTCGTTGAGGGTTAGTGGTTGAGCATGAAGGCCGAAGCTGAATTTTGCTTTAGGGTTGCTTTGGCTGGCGGTTACGCTTGAGCTTTCTGAGTTTAAGATAGCCGTTGTAGGGATCATGCTCGAGCTTGGGATTGTGCCTGATGCGGATTTTTTTGAGCAGCGATTTGACGATTTTAAGGTCAACTCGAGGACTTTTTCCTCTTTCGATAGCAGTAGTTATCCTGATAGAGCAATGCTCTTTAGCGGCGCTTTGATGTTCAACGTTGGTATAAGGATAAGGAATATAGCCTTCCGCATCTAGAAGGTACTTAGCGAGCCAATAGATTTCTTCTTCTATCCTGCTGCTGAGGGTGAATAGAAATGTGTCGTAGTAGAGCTCTAAAAAGTCATTGAGGGATATTGCAGAGTGCTGCGCAAGGCAGGCGTTCAGCTCCTTGTCATTATGGATGATGCGTAAGTCTAGGTCAGGGACACTTGCTATAAGACCATAGGGGGTTCGTTTTATAATAACATTATAGGTTAGGTTCATGGGATGCTCCTTGAAAAAATTTATTATCTATGTAAAGAGAAAGCTGAGGCCTCTAAGGATTTCGCGTGTTGTTTGCTTAAAAATGCTATGAATGCAGCATATAATGATAGGTGTACATGTGATTTGTTGAAAGGGTGAGAAAAATGCAGAAAAAGCATGCTTTTGAAGTAATTCCGAGGGCATTGGTTAAAACGGTGAGGTTTCCTGAGGGACAGGCTTATGAAAATGTGCAGGATGCTGTGTTTGGTACAGCGTATGCACTCGCCATGAGGCTTAAAGAGAGACGCCTTGAATGCTACAGCGTAGATTTGCTGGTGAACTACCATGATGTGTTTAGCGATGGCAAGCAAAGCTATTATGACGCAATTGAACTGTTCGTGGGCGTGAATAATGCGATGGAAATTGTTAAGCTGGTTATGGTAATGTATGAGAATCATATCAGCAGGGAGACTTTAATTGATGGTATTTCAATCGCACTGAGAGAATTGAAGAGGAAGGCGAGAAGTGACTCCTAGAACGGAAAAATGTTGGCAAAGCGAATAACTTTTTGTTAACCTTTTGGGTGCTATAATATCCTCAATGAGTAAAAATTGAGTAGAAGTTGAGTAGAATTTAAGTAGAAATTGAGTAGTTTTAACACATTTGGAGGTTTAATATGACTAAAACGATTTCTTTTAATATCCAAAAGGGCGGCGTTGCCAAGACTACATCTGCAGTTATTACTGCAGAAATTTTGCAGCAGCGTGATTATGATGTACTGCTGGTTGATTTTGATCCGCAGCGCAACCTGACGCATGGGCTTGCAGTAGATAAGCCTAAGCGCCCTGTTGCCTATGTGCTTACCGGCAAAACTAATATTAAGGATGCCATCTTGAGAACTGAAGCTGGTTTGGGACTGTTGCCTGCTGACAGATCCCTGTTTGCGCTGCAGGCTGCTTTGGAAAGCAATGCGCTGGCAAAGGTGCTGGCGCCGGTCAGCGGGTATTTTGATTATGTGATTATTGATACGGCACCGGCATTGTCGTCGCTGTCTGTTAATGCGCTGGTAGCTAGTGACTTGGTTGTTATTCCGGCGGTTCTGGGCGATTTTTGTGATTTGGCTATCAGGGATGTCCTTAATACCATTGATACTGTTAGACAGCAAAATAAAAAATTGGCAGTCGCCGGTATCTTGATTACTATGAGCAAGAAAAGATATGTGCTGGACAGACTGGTTGCAGAACAGTATCAAAGGCTTGCAGATAGTAAGCATATCAGGCTGTTTACATCTAAAATCAGGCAGTGCCAAAAGGTGAAGGAAGCGCAGATGCTGAAGATCAGTTTGCTGGAATATGCACCGCGGTGTAACGCTGCTCTTGACTATCGTAATTTTGTGAATGAATTATTAGAGCTTTAGTAATAGCAGGTCAGCAGCTGATAGCGTGTTGGAGGAGATTTTATGGGGGACTTTGTAAGCAGTTTAAAAAAGGCAGAGAAGAAAACTTCGGCTAAAGACAAGGTTACAGGCTTCTTCCTGAACAGAAAGGATGAATGCTTACAAAAGGAAAGTAGCAGAAGAATTACAGTTTCTGCTCCGGATGCTTTGTTTAAAAGAATCGAGGCAGCCGCCAAAGAAAGAGGACTTTCGAAGAATGCTTTTATCCTGAGCTTGGTGCATAAGGAACTGGATGAGTAGCTTTTACTTAGAAAATGAGTAAAAGCTACTCATTTTTTTGCAATTGCTGGTTCATTTATTCTAATTTAAGCTCTTCATAAATCCTTCTACGGCAAAAGCTGCCAGCCGTTGAGCAGCAGGCAGCTTTTTGGCGTATTATTTCTTCTTTGAAAAAGTTTAGGAGTTATTTAGGTTTTATGCTCTATAATATGAGGGAATTGGCTGATGCTTTTACAAAGACAGTACTTTAACCTCTTGTTCAGGCTGTATGAAATTATATGCTAGTTCTAATTGCACGCATAAGAAGTAGAGTATGGGTGCTGGAGAGCGACGTGGAACAAAGGCTGCTTATATTAACGTAAAGTACTTGGTTTAGGTTTTAATTATTTCATGTTAAAATATAGGTAGATAAGTGTTATTGCTAAGTAAAGCAGTATGTCATAGTTGCAAAATAAAAGGATGAGCTTCAAACCGTGGCTGCTCCCGTTACTAACAGGAACCAGGGCTGGTAAGCTCATCTTTTTTAGGTGAACAGAGCTGTAGATGGAGAAGCGGTGAAGTGTTCTAGCTTGGTAACTGCTAAATGTAATAGCCAATATATTAGTTAAAACTTGCAAAAGCAATACTTTTAAGCTAAAATATTAGCTATGAATATGTTTGATTTTTTGGAAGCTACCCCAGATGAGATTAACAAAGGAATTGCAGCTCGCGTTCGTACTGTACGTAAACGGCGCAAAATTTCACAGGTTAAATTAAGTGAGAAATCAGGAGTAAGCTTAGGATCTGTGAAGCGCTTCGAGAGTACAGGTGAAATTTCCTTATTATCTCTGACTAAAATTGCTATTGCATTAAATGTTGAACAAGAGCTAAAGCAGCTTTTCAGCAACGTGCCTTATATGTCACTTGAGGAGATAGAAAATGAAAGAAATCAACAAGATAAAGGTATCTTATAATGGCAAGGTGGTAGGCTCTATAATTAGGTATCAGCGTTATCTGACCGCCTTTGCTTATGATCCGGAATGGTTGAGTAATGGATTTTCTATAAGTCCTTTTTCGCTGCCTTTAAGAGAAGAGCCTTTTATTGCTAAGCAAGAGCCTTTTGATGGTTTGTTTGGCGTTTTTGCAGACAGCTTGCCTGATGGATGGGGCAGACTGCTGCTGGATCGTTTATTACTGAAAAACAAAATAAATCCCCATAGTGTAGGTAATCTTGAACGTTTGGCGATTGTCGGCGCATCCGGTATGGGCGCTTTGTCTTATGAGCCTGAGTATAATATTTCTGAGAAAAGCGGTTTTGCTGATTTGGATAAGCTGGCTGAAGAGTGCAGTTTAATACTGTCTTCTGAGTATAATGATAATATTGATGAACTGTTTTCTTTAGGTGGCTCTTCAGGTGGTGCAAGACCTAAAATACTTACAGAGGTTGATGGAGAAGATTGGATTATAAAGTTTCCTGCTTCTATGGATAAACCGGATATAGGCTTGCAGGAGTACAAGTATTCTCTTAGTGCCAGAAAATGTGGGATAAGTATGTCAGAAACGCATTTGTTTCCTTCGGCGCGTTGTGAGGGTTACTTCGGTACAAAAAGATTTGATCGTGTGAAAACTTCTGAAGGTGAAAAAAGAATTCATATGGTTTCGGTAAGTGCTCTTCTGGAAACGTCACATAGGATTCCTAATCTTGATTATATTATCTTGGGAAAATTAACTTTGACGTTGACAAAGGACTATCAGGAGCTTGAAAAACTGTTTAGGTTAATGTGCTTTAATGTTTTTGCGCATAACCGCGACGATCATTCTAAAAACTTTTCGTTTATATATTCTGATGATGAGAAAAAATGGCTTTTATCGCCTGCCTATGACTTGACGTATAGTTATTCTATAGGCGGAGAGCATGCTACAACGGTTGCTGGTAATGGCAAAAATCCGGGCATGAAGGATATATTGGAAGTTGCGAAGAATCTTGGTATGAATCTCAAGCGGGCTGAAGATATAGCGCAGCAGGTTCAGGCTTGTGTCGAAGATGATTTAGGAGAAATTCTTTCTAAAAGATTTTAAGGTTTAATATTTAAATTTCAAGAAACAAAATTTACGTTGTAAACGTGGCGATTTTGAATTGCAAATATATTATACGAGATGGTTCATTATATAATGAACGCATAAAAATAAAGGATGAGCTTCAAACCGTGGCTGCTCCCGTCACGAACAGGAAGCATGGCTTGCAGGCTCATCCTTTTTTGAAGTGAATCCATAACACGGCAGGCGTTTGAAAAGACGTCGGCTCCGTGGGGCTGTGTTCTGATCCCTTGATAGAATTCTGTTAGCAAGAAGCGCTTGCTGTGTGCTATAATAGTTGTAAGCAAAGGATAAACGGCTTTAAAATGTTTCGATTTGTCATGAACCGGTTCCGCGGCACCAACATAAATTATGTTGGAACAATATATAGAATGAAAATGCTGATTGTACTTGAAGAAGTCAATCAGTTTTTTTGTGTTTAAATTTAAATGCTCATTGTATAATGATATTCTGTTTAAAATTTTTCGTGCTAACAAAAAAAGCAGCTATTACACAAGCATGAAGCTTGCTGATAGCTGCCTTTTGTTATGCCCAATTGACAAACCGCTTTGACAAATATATCATATAGACCTTCGTCTTACGTAATCTACGGTTTCCGATTTATTCAGCCACGCAGAAGACAGGTCTGAGCCTTCGGGAGCGACCCTGAGCTTCCTGCCCCTTTTGCCTGCCGCGGGAATGGTTACCCGCAAATTTCACCCATCTTTCAGAAAAATGTTTTCTATCTCTGGTTTTCAAGACCAGAATAACTTTTGGTATTGAGCTACTTTTACCTCAGAATTCTGTTATACACGGATTTCTCCGCTTCACTACCAACAGCTTGCTTCGGAGTTTCCGCTAAGTTCGCTGCAGCATCCCTGTTGCAGGTTTCACGGATTTTTCTAGCCTTTCGAGCTAGCGTCTATTGTCGCTGCCAGAATCCTTTGCGCTTTAATCGGCACCAAGATCCGCACATACCGTTCTGTGTTGCCTTTTGGGCTTCTCTGTCAGTCCTCGCGGAGCAACAGAAACCTCACTGCCGCAGTATCCCGCAGGCAGCCTGGTCACAGCTTCCGGTATTCTCGGAGGGGTTGACAACCCTTTAGTGCACCGAGTTATACGATATATTTGTCAAAACAGTTTTCAAGGAGCGTGTCGGTGTTCAACCGATGAATAAAGTATAACATATCTGCGCGAGTTAATCGTGGAAAAAAAGGTGCGCATTGATTTCTTGCTGCTTGGTATGAGGGGGATTGATTAAGTCCTTTAGTTCGAATATGCTTCCTGCAGTTTGTTGCTGTTGCTGATTTCACATGCAGTATTAACTCCGCCGCATAAAAGCAGGTGATATAACTAAAAAGAAATCTCCGCTTTAGCTATCATAATTCCTACCGTTGTAGTATAATTAAGTTGACAAGAAACAAATTTTTTATACAAGGATGGTGAAGTAATGGAGACTTTCATGGGAATTCTTATTCCATTTATCGGAACAACACTCGGTTCGGCGTGTGTGTTCTTTATGAAAAAATCGCTTAGCAATATGGTGCAGCGCTCGCTTGCGGGCTTTGCTGCGGGTGTTATGGTTGCAGCGTCTATCTGGAGCCTGCTGATTCCTGCTATCGAGCAATCCGAAAGTATGGGAAGGCTGTCCTTTCTCCCTGCGTTTATCGGCTTTTGGATTGGTATATTATTTTTACTCATGCTTGACCACTTGATTCCCCATCTGCATGTGGGAAGTGAGCAGACTGAGGGCCCCAAGAGCAATTTGAGCCGTACTGCGATGATGGTTCTGGCAGTCACGCTGCACAACATACCTGAGGGAATGGCAGTCGGTGTAATATATGCCGGCTTTCTGGCGGGGAATACGCCAATTACGGCAGCAGGGGCGCTTGCCTTGTCCATCGGTATTGCTATTCAAAACTTTCCGGAGGGTGCGATTATTTCTATGCCGCTTCGCGCAGAGGGAGAGAGTAAGAACAGAGCATTTTGGGGCGGTGTGCTTTCAGGTGTGGTGGAACCAATCGGAGCTGTGCTGACGATACTTGCTGCTCAGCTTGTAATACCGGTCCTGCCGTATCTTTTGAGCTTTGCTGCCGGTGCGATGCTTTATGTTGTTGTAGAGGAGCTGATTCCTCAAATGTCGCAGGGAGAGCATTCCAATATCGGCACGATTTTCTTTGCCGTGGGATTTAGTGTTATGATGGTGCTGGATGTTGCGTTAGGGTAGAGAACAATTTCGGTATATCAGAATGCTGCATTTCACAGTAATCTCTCTTTAATTAAACAGTTTATCTGGCATATCTAACATCTTCTTTTGCAGATAGACAGATTCTGACGTACTCATGGCTTATAATATACTTGTATCTGAGAAAAAATCCTGCTGATAACCATAGAAAATTGAATTTACGGATATATAGGAAAAAGCTGATACTACGGCAGGTCGCAAGACTTGCCGGGTATCAGCTTTTTAATATGAAGGGTATGAACAAGCATCCTTATCCTGCATCAAGTTATATAGAAAAAATATTCCTTATTGCTTGCACGGGTATTTTTATGGTGGTAGACTAGATTAAACAATACTCGGAGGTCTTAACATGAATATAACAGTATATCTTGCCTCATCCACAGGCAATAATCCTAAATTTGAGGCTGCAGTTAAAGAGCTGGGCACTTGGATTGGTGCGAGCGGTAATACGTTGATTTACGGCGGTTCAAAGACAGGCCTGATGGGAGAGCTGGCACAAAGCGTTTTGCAGGCAGGCGGTAAGGTTATCGGCGTGGAGCCTCAGCTTTTTGTAGATGAAGACTATCAATATGAGGGACTGACGCAGCTGATAGTTACCAAAGATATGGCAGAGCGCAAGACGAAGATGATTGAGCTTGGCGATGCCTTTATTGCCTTTCCCGGCGGCGTGGGAACGCTGGAGGAAATCAGTGAAATTATGTCTAAGCTGTCTTTGGGACAGCTGCATGCGCCGTGTATCTATTATAATCTTGACGGTTATTATGATGATATAAAGCACTTTCTGCAGCAGATGATTCTTAAAGGTTTTTCTTCAGCGGAAAAGCAGCAAGGAGTATATTTTGCGGAAAGCTTGGAAAAAATTAAGGAATTATTGAAATAAAAGAGTTGATGAGAATATAAAAAGGCTGACGCTGTGCATTTACGCAAGGCGTCAGCCTTTTTGCTGCCTTAAATATTCTGTGCTTAAGCAATATTATTCATATCCGGAAACACTTTTGCAGTGCGTTATACTCGCCTAATGCCAGCATTGTTATATCGTCGGATAATATGGTATCGGGCGTAATTGAGACGTCAGTTTTTCCCAAGTGCTTTATGCCAAGAATATTAATGCCAAACTTTTTGCGGACATCCAACATACCGATGCTTTTACCAACCCATGCTTTGGGCACCTCTACTTCAAAAATAGCGTGCTGCTTGTCAATCTCTATATAATCGAAAATATGGTCTGCAGTGTAGCGTTTGGCTGCCCATATAGCCATCTGCTTTTCAGGATAGACTACATTATCTGCACCGTTACGAAGCAGAAACTTTGCCTGGACATCGCGTTCAGCACGAGATACTACACATTTTGCTCCCAGTTCTTTTAAAAGAGAAGTAGTTTCCAGCGAGTTTTGAAAATTACCGCTGATAGTTACGAAGCAAACGTCAAAATTCCTGATGCCGAGAGCACGTAAAAACTCTGCATTGGTGCTGTCACCGATTTGTGCTTTGGTGACAAACGGCAGTACATCGTTAATTCTTTCCTCATCAGTATCAACTGCCATGACCTGATGCCCTAATTGTGAAAGCTGCATAGCGATATGTCGTCCAAAATGACCTGCTCCGATCAGTAAAATATTTTTCATAGGATATCCACTCCTTTTGTTTAGCCAATAGTGATTTTTTCCAGCGGCAGTTTTGAGTTAACTGCTTTTTTGCCGGATAATGCTGCGTACATGAGCGTAAGGCTGCCTACTCTGCCAAGATACATAAGTAAAATCAGTATCAGTTGTGAGGGTACATGCAGCTGCGGTGTAATTCCTAACGTCAGTCCGACTGTTCCCAATGCCGATGCTGTTTCGTATAAGCAGGATGACAGTGGCAGGTTCTCATAGGCACTGATAAAAATTCCTCCGCTGAAAAACAGCGTAATATACACGGTGAGGATAGTTGAGGCAGTTTTGATAGCGTTGCAATCGACTCTGCGATCAAAAAAATGGGCACTGTCCTGTTGGCGATAGGTCGCAACAATGTTGGCAAGCAGGACGGCAAAGGTTGTCGTTTTCATACCACCGGCAGTTGAACCCGGTGAACCGCCAATCAGCATCAAAAGTATCATAATGCCTTGCGACGAGCCGGACATAACAGATAAATTTGCAGTGTTGAAGCCCGCTGTTCTTGTTGTAACCGACTGGAACAGGGACGCCTGAAGCCGTGCTTCCATGGGGAGAGATGCAAAATCAGCAAAGAAGAAAAAAATTGCCGGGAAGATAATCAGAATCAACGTAAAAATGAGGATTACTTTACTTTGCATTCTGTAGCGTCGGAACTGCAGCTTGTTTTCACAAATGTCCTCCCAGGTCAAAAAACCGATACCGCCAATTATGATAAGCAGCATAATCGTTATATTTATCATAGGATTCTGCGCGTAACTGGTAAGGGAGGGGTAGATGTTGTCTGCGGTTCCCAAAATATCGAAGCCTGCATTGCAAAAGGCAGAAATAGAGTGAAAGGTTGCCAGCCAAATACCGTGCCAGCCATAGTCGTGGCAAAACACCGGCAGCATGGCAAGTGCACCAATCAGTTCAATCAAAAATGTTCCCCACAGGATAAACTTCGTAAGCCGGACGATACCGCCTACATTTGGCGCTGATATTGCGTCCTGCATGGTAGTGCGCTGCATCAAAGAAATTCTTCGCCTGGACAGGAGTGCAAATGATGCCGCTACAGTGACAACACCAAGACCGCCAATCTGTATCAGCGTCAGAATGATTGTCTGCCCAAAGGCCGACCAGTAGCTGCCGGTATCATGTATTACAAGACCGGTTACACAAACTGCGGAGGTTGCGGTAAATAACGCATCATGAAACGGTGTTACACAGCGTTCTGCTGCGGAAATTGGCAACATCAGCAGTAATGCACCCAGCAGGATTACTCCCGCAAAACCTAATATGATAATTTGAAAAGATGAAAGCTGAAATCTTCTGCTAATCATTTCTTCTGACATACCTACACCTTCTTGTTAATCTGTTTATACATTCATTGTGCTTGTTGCGGACACAATGTAAAAGCCGTATATTGAACACTGCTTTGCTTGTTCCTATCATAGCATTTTTTCGGTGTAGATTTGGTAAAGAAACGAGCGTAGAGCATCAGTATCTTGTGATAAATCTTGAAGCGCTTTTGCTCGTGAAGTATAATGAAGTTGTAAAAATAATTAGGAGAAGCATTATGAAGCATCAACAACGAAAAGAAGATATTTTGTTTTCGGTCTGCGTTTTTTTCGGCGCTTTTGCCATTAATCTTTTGATTCGTAAGCTCTTTACAACGCAAACGCTGGTTCCTATGATTTTTGTATTCGGCGTTTTTCTGATATCGCTGAAAACGCACGGGTATTGCTATGGTATTGTTTCGGCTGTCTTAAGCGTATTTGCAGTGAATTTTGCCTTTACTTATCCTTATTATACTTTGGATTTTTTCGTAGAAGAAAGTATATTATCCGCTATAATTATGCTGCTTGTTGCCGTTTCTACCAGCACTTTGAACATTCGGATACGCGATCAGGAGAATTTGCGGGCAGAAAGCGAAAAGGAGAGGATGCGGGGAAATCTGTTGCGGGCAATCTCTCATGATTTGCGTACGCCTCTTACATCAATATACGGCTCAGCTTCTACGCTGATTTCCAAAAAAAATGCACTTTCTGAAGGACAGCAGCTAAAGCTGTTGGGAGAAATTCAAGAGGATAGTGAATGGCTTATCCGTATGGTCGAAAACCTGTTGGCTGTTACAAGAATCGACGGTGCAAAGGTCAAGATTGTGAAAACGCCAATCGTTTTAGATGAGCTGATTGACTCAGTTCTTATGAAATTCGCCAAAAAACACCCGAATCAGAAGGTGATTACGCAGATACCGGCCGACTTTGTGGATATTCCTATGGATTCTATCCTTATCGAGCAGGTGTTGCTGAACTTTTTGGAGAATGCTGTGTTTCATGCGAAAGGTATGACAGAGCTGAAGCTGTCGGTTTCCCTTGCAGGAGATAAGGCCGTATTTGAAGTTGCCGACAACGGATGCGGTATTCCGGAGGAGATTTTGAATAAAATTTTTACCGGATGCTATAAAAAGTCTGCAGCACCGATAGACGGAACGCGCAGTAATATGGGCATCGGTATTTCGGTTTGTGCTGCTATTATTAAGGCGCATGGCAGCGAGATTTTTGTGGAAAATCGGAAGGGCGGCGGTGCTGTATTCCGCTTTTCTTTGGCAAGAGGGTGCGATGATGAGCAATAATAAATTCAAAATTTTAATCGTAGAGGATGAAGCAAACATCCTTAGCTTCATCAAAGCCAACTTGGAAATAAGTGATTATCAGGTAATCTGTGCAGAAACATGTGCGCTCGGCATGATGATGTACGCTTCTTATCACCCGGACCTCATTGTTCTGGATCTCGGGTTGCCGGACCGTGATGGCTTGAGCTTGATTCAGGATGTTAGAGAAGCGGATACTGTTCCCATCATTGTCCTTTCTGCCCGTTCCGGCGAAATGGATAAGGTGGAAGCCTTAGACCTTGGCGCGAATGATTATATTACCAAGCCGTTTGGAACTGAGGAACTGATGGCTCGTATCCGTGCAGTGCTTCGCAGTCATCGTTACAGTGAGAAAAACGAGGGTAATCACATCGGTAAATTTCAATTTCAAGATTTGATGATTGATTACGATAAAAGGCAGGTTTTGGTCGATGGAAAGGAAATTGAACTGACACAGACAGAATATAATATTTTGACTTTCCTCTCCATCCATGCGGGAAAGGTGCTGACGTATTCTGCCATAATCCAAGCAGTATGGGGTTATTCTGATTATGGGAGCGTCAAAAAGCTGCAGGTAAATATGAAAAATATCAGGAAAAAAATGGGTGTGACACCCGGAGAAAAGCGCTATATCGTCAATGAGCTTGGTGTAGGCTATCGTATGCTGGCAGAAGATGAAGAATAAGATTTGCCGGAAAGTGTACAGATGGCTAATATCATGATAAACTAAAATCCGTCCTTATGCTTTCACAGCACAGGGGCGGGCTTTCTTTTAATATAGGTGTTATGATTTATACGAGCATGGTATAATTAAAACAATAAAAAAGAAGGAGAATGCTAATGAAGCTCGTAGTCCTTGCAGATAACAATACATATATTGATCAGTATTATCTTGCTGAACCGGCTTTAAGTATATACATAGAAAATGGCGATAAGAAATATCTTTTTGATACAGGTTATAGCAATGTGTATTTGCAGAATGCCGCAAAGCTGGGAATAAACCTTGAGCGTCTTGATGCTGTAATCATCTCGCATGGACATAATGACCATACCGGTGGTCTTGCTTTCTATCCCCAGATGAAGCATAAGCCCTTGCTGATAGCTCATCCGGGAATAATGGAGACTAAAAAAGCAGACGGCCTAAGCATTTCGCTTCCCGTTTCTGAGGCTTATCTTCAGGAAAGGTTTGTCTTCAGGCTGACAAAAAAACCGCTGTGGCTTGATGAGCAGCTTGTGTTTTTAGGTGAGATTCCCAGAGTAAATGATTTTGAAAATAAAAAGCCTGTGGGAGAGCATTGCCTGACTGACGGCTGGCATGATGATTATGTGCTGGATGATTCGGCGCTGGTCTACAAGCAGAAGGACGGAATTTACATAATAACAGGCTGCTCGCATGCCGGTATCTGCAATATTGCTGAATATGCTAAGCAGGTAACAGGTTGCAGTGTGATTAAAAGCATTATCGGCGGCCTGCATCTTTTCAGCGGACGTTCGCAGCAGACCTTAGCGACTGCAGAGTATCTGAAGCAAAATATTGAGGGCGTAATTTATCCTTGCCATTGTACTAATCTGGCGGCGAAGTTTGCTTTGCATAAGGAGCTGACTGTGAAGGAGGTCGGTGTTGGCCTGACCTTGGAGTGGTAAAGAAATGACAGAAAAAATAAATGCGCAAATTTTTTTCAATGATTTTTTTGAGTCCGTATTGTAAAATACTGTTAAAGATAATTGATGGCGAGGTGTAGTGGCAATGCGGGAAGTAATCATTGAAAAGCTAAAGCAGATAGAACAACAGGAAAATATTACGATTCTTCACGCGGTTGAATCCGGCAGCCGTGCGTGGGGCTTTGAATCACCGGACAGCGATTTTGATGTGCGTTTTATCTATGTGCGCCCCAAAAATTATTATTTAAAATTAGAACAGACGCGGGATGTGCTTGAATTTCCTATCAACGATTTGTTGGATGTAAACGGCTGGGATTTGCAGAAGGCATTACGGCTTTTGCATCGCTCCAATCCGTCGGTATTCGAATGGTTCAAGTCGCCGGTTGTTTATAGGGAAACTGCTTTCAGCCATGAGTTTATTCCTCTTATGGAAAACTATTTTTCAACGAAGAGCGGTCTTTACCATTACCTGAATATGGCAGACGGAAACTATCGGGAGTACCTGCGGGGAGAAATGGTGCGAGCTAAAAAATATTTTTATGTTTTGCGGCCTCTGCTTGCCTGCAGATGGATTTTTAGGACTAACACTCCGCCACCGATGCGTTTTGCGGAACTGATGGCCTCCGATTTGCCTGCGTATCTTAATGAATCCGTGCAGGAGCTTTTGCGCATTAAGATGGAAGTGCCCGAGCTGCAATTTATTCCCAAAGCAGATGTAATAAATACTTTTATTGAAGAGGAAATTCCGCGACTTAAAGAGAAAATCAGGAGCTTGCCTGAGGAACGCAGGCAGGGGTATGATGAGCTTAATACACTGTTTTTGAAGTATTTGCGGTAGAATTGTTCATAAGTTTTATGATATAATTTGAATACGAAATTGAGCAACATATCGGAATTTATAAAGGAGAATATCGATGAAAATATTTTTATGTTCGCACTTTTCAAGTGTAGGAAGTCTGATAAAGGAAGAAATTGA
>ERZ791840.274-NODE-274-length-38885-cov-15.924594_pt1 | contig 38885 bp, 38 predicted proteins | sample MGYA00510291_ERZ791840 | MGnify/ENA primary metagenome ERZ791840 (study PRJEB30046, sample SAMN00715256) | human gut metagenome | study: EMG produced TPA metagenomics assembly of the A metagenome-wide association study of gut microbiota in type 2... | reverse complement strand
AGCTGCGCATCCTCGCGGAGCGTTTTTTATTTCATAGGAAGGTTCTGCTTTCACACATGAAGGCAGCACGGTATTTCCTATGAAATGAAAAAAGCTGCCGCTTCACGATTTCTCGGTTATGCGACAACTTTTCTCTGCTCTCTTTGTTATTTCGCGTAGTCGGTTACTCTCGATTCACGAATTACATTTACTTTAATCTGTCCTGGGTATTCCATTTCCGCTTCAATCTTCTTGGAAATATCACGTGCCATCAATACCATATCTGCATCGCTGACCTGTTCTGGAACAACCATAACTCGAATCTCCCTGCCTGCCTGAATAGCAAATGACTTCTCTACGCCCTTAAATCCGTTTGAAATATCCTCTAACTGTTTTAATCTGTTTGAGTAGGTCTCTAATGTCTCTCTTCTCGCTCCAGGTCTTGCCGCACTGATCGTATCAGCCGCCTGTACAATACATGCAATCAGAGACTCCGGCTCCACGTCACCATGATGTGCTTCCACAGCATTGATGATAATCGGTGATTCCTTGTACTTTCTACACAAATCCACACCAATCTGAATATGGGAACCTTCCATATCATGATCTACTGATTTTCCAATATCATGCAGTAAACCTGCACGTTTTGCAGTTCTGACATCCACACCGATCTCAGCAGCCAGCAATCCGGATAACTGGGCTACTTCGATGGAATGCTTCAATGCATTCTGTCCATAACTCGTCCGGAACTTCATTCTGCCGAGCAATCGGACAAGTTCCGGATGAATTCCGTGAACTCCAACCTCTAAGGTTGCAGCCTCACCTTCTTCACGGATCATTGTCTCGACTTCCTTCTGTGCCTTTTCGACCATCTCCTCAATTCTGGCCGGATGAATACGTCCGTCCACAATCAGCTTCTCCAAAGCAATGCGGGCAACTTCCCTTCTGATCGGATCAAATCCAGATAAGATTACTGCCTCCGGTGTATCATCGATAATCAGATCCACACCGGTGAGTGTCTCGAGCGTGCGGATATTACGTCCCTCACGTCCGATAATTCTACCCTTCATCTCGTCATTCGGAAGCTGGACAACCGAAATGGTTGTCTCAGCGACGTGGTCAGCCGCACATTTCTGAATCGCTGTCACCACATATTCCTTTGCCTTCTTGTCCGCCTCTTCCTTGGCTCTGTGTTCCATTTCTTTGATCAATTTTGCAGTATCAAGTTTTACATCTTCTTCAACGGTTTTTAAGAGATATTCCTTTGCCTGTTCGGAGGTTAATCCGGAGATTCTTTCCAGTTCCTGTAACCGCTCTTCATTGAGCTTTGCGACCTGCGCTTTCTGTTTGTTGATCTCTTCTTCCTTTGCAGCAAAACCCGCTTCGCGTCTCTCGATTGACTCAAGCTTCTTGTCCAGATTCTCTTCCTTCTGTACAACACGACGCTCGCTGCGCTGAATCTCTGCCCGGCGTTCTTTTACTTCCTTATCCAGATCGTTCTTCACACGAATGGATTCTTCCTTCGCCTCAAGCATTGCCTCGCGCTTCTTGGTCTCCGCTGTCTTCACCGCCTCATCAATAATCTCTCTTGCCTTCTCTTCTGCGTTCCCAATCTTGGCTTCCGTCACCTTCTTATGGTAAGCAGATGTAACAAAATAGACCACGATGGCAGTCACTGCGATAGCAACAACAACAGCAATCACTGTCTCCACAGGAGCACCTCCTTTATTAAGTTTTCATTGTACATATAACACATATAACATAAAAACATAATCGTTATCTGTCATAAATTACAACACATAAATTTTATTCTATTTCATGAATTATGTCAAGTGAATAACTGTACAATATGCATAATATTGCATTTCATTTTTACAAAAATACAAGATATTGTACTGAAATTTATTTTAAAATTCGTCGGAAAAATGCTCTTCGCGCATCACTGCAAGAATATCACTGCTCTTAAAACCGCGCCTCATGAGGAACTGATACATCCGCTGCTGTTCCCTGCGGTCTGCCTGCGCCGCATCGTAGTGCCGCTTCTCTAAAAGCTCCGCAATCTGTGCCCGCTCATCCGACACAAACTCCTCCGCGAGTGCCTGCTCAATCTGCTCCCGCCCTACCCCCTTTTTCATGAGGTCCATCTTTAAGCGCTGGCTGCTCTTCTTCTGCTGGTGATAGCGGATATACTGCTTCGCATAACGCAGGTCATCGATATAGTGATACTGCTTTACATACTCCACCGCCGCCGCAACACACTCCTCGGGATAACCGTTCTGGCGGAGCTTTTCACAGAGTTGCGACTCCGTGCGGTCCATGCGCTCCAGCAGAAACAGTGCACGCTTTTTGGCTCTCTTTCCGACAATCTCCGTCAGAATCTTCTCATATAGTGATACCGGCAGATACACATCCTCCGTCATCAAAAGCGTGCTCTCCGCCTGCGGCAGTCCCCGGATCTCGCTCCGGTAGAGTGTAAATTCGGTTCCGTTGTCAAACCGGAAAAACACCCGTCCCTTCTCACGTCTGGCTACTTCCTTTACCTGGACTTCCTGCATGATCTGTCTGTCGCACTCCTATCCTTATTCTGCCGGCAGTTCTTCCGGAGTACGTCCTGTTGTCTTTCCCGCACTCTTCTCATCCGGCTGTTCTGCAGCCTCATCTTCCTCAGGGCTGTACTTTGCACGTACCTTTGCTTCCACTTCCTCACAGATCAGCGGATTCTCCTTCAGGTAGTTCTTGGCATTCTCACGTCCCTGGCCGATCTTCTCGCCGTTGTAGGCATACCATGCACCGGATTTGTTGATGATGCCGGCATCCGCCGCCAGATCGAGAATATCTCCTTCCTTGGAAATACCCTGTCCGAACATGATATCGAACTCCGCCTCCTTGAAAGGCGGTGCCACCTTGTTCTTCACAATCTTCACACGCGTATGGTTGCCGACAACCTCGCCGCCCTGCTTTAACGCCTCCACTCTCCGCACATCCAGACGCACCGAAGAATAGAACTTCAGCGCACGGCCGCCGGTCGTCGTCTCCGGATTACCGAACATAACGCCGATCTTCTCTCGCAGCTGGTTGATAAAAATGACGATACAGTTCGACTTGCTGACAATCGATGTCAGCTTACGGAGCGCCTGGCTCATCAGGCGCGCCTGCAGTCCCACATGGGAATCTCCCATATCGCCGTCGATCTCCGCCTTCGGTACCAGTGCAGCCACAGAGTCCACAATCACAATATCGACTGCTCCGGAACGCACCATCGTCTCTGCGATCTCAAGCGCCTGCTCCCCGCAGTCCGGCTGTGATATGTAGAGGTTGTCGATGTCGACACCGATATTCTTCGCATAGACCGGATCAAGCGCATGCTCCGCATCAATAAATCCGGCGATGCCGCCTCTCTTCTGTACCTCTGCCACCGCATGCAGTGCAACCGTCGTCTTACCACTGGATTCCGGTCCGTAGATCTCTATGATACGTCCCTTCGGCAGACCACCGATTCCAAGCGCCAGATCAAGACTCAATGATCCGGTCGGAACCGCCTCCACATTCATGTGTGCAGAATTATCGCCCAGCTTCATGACCGATCCCTTGCCGTACTGCTTCTCAATATGTGAAATCGCCGCGTCAAGCGCTTTTAACTTCTCTTCCTTTGTCGTAGGTCTCTCATCCCTTGTCAGTTTATCGTCCTTAGCCATTCTCTTTCCTCCATGCGAACCGTCCGCGCGCGAATTGCGAACTTATGTTCGTTTTTTCTGTTCTAATAGTAGTATACTTCCGGGAAAATGTCAACCACAAACCCGAAAAATAAGTAACACCTCAATGAATTCCGTGGCGGATACCGCCTGATGACCGCTCCAGCAGCCCTGATTGCACAGCAGGACTTCCCTGCCTGCATGATTTGATAAAAAGACGCCCCTCAAAAAAAAGCGGGTATGCCTTATACTACCATATCCGCCCCATATCCGCAATCACAAATTACCGGAAAACCGGACATTTTCTCACATTGCTTTTCGTTGTATTCCTGCAAATCTGTGTTATAATGACCTCTGACAAAACTACGATCTGATTTCTGGAGGTATCTATGGAAAAACTGTTGTTCTTCGGACTTACCGACACTGAATTTCAAAAGATAAAACCGGTTGCATCCCGGCTGAAACTGCACTGCGAGCAGATTCCCGTTTCGATGTACCACAATACGCTCGGCATAATCGCATCCGGCCGGGCGGTTCCTGCCGGCATCCCCGCCGCTCCCGGCACACCTGTCCCCGCCAGCCTCACGGCTGCTTTAGGCGCAGATGCCCCTGCCGGTGCCTCCGCCATTTCCGCTGCCTGCGGCATACCCGAAGCCGGCAGCACTCCGGCAGCCGTCTCCCGCGACCGTCTGCTCGTCATATGCCAGCTGCCCGAGCGCCGGATGGACAAGCTGCTGTTTGAACTGCGCCGCATCGACGCCCCCATCGACTACAAGGCTGTACTCACGCCCACAAACGCCGGATGGACGATTCCGCGTCTTCTCATGGAAATGCACGCAGAAAAAGCTGCTTACACCGGAAAGAACCTTTAAAGGGACTGTCTCAATAAGCATATCGCGCTTTGCGTTGGTAAGTAATATTACAAGAATTAGATACTTAAAAGTTCCAGATAAACATACGGAGGCAAATTCTGAGCGCAAAATCCGGTATTTCTAACCATGCCGTAACTGGCATCCTCGATGATCCGTGTCTTTCCAAGTTTGGACACTCCGTGAGTGTCCAAACGTGGTCAAGACACGGAACGGGATGCCAGCTGCGGCACGGAAGAAATACGTGAATTTTGCTTCAAAGAATTTGCCGCCGTCTGTTTATTCTGGAACTTTTTTGTTCTCAGACCTTCTAATAATATTACTTATCACCCAAAAAAATCTATGCTTATTGCGGCGCTTCCCTTCTCTGACGCTTTGTTATCTATTCTGCTTCGCAGCATGCAAGCAGATCTAAGATTTCCTCTCTCGTCTGCAGGCCGATCGCTTTTTTCTTAAAAATGCCGTACTGCATTACAACGAGCATCGGAATGCTCATCACCTGATACTTTAACGCAAGCGCCGCCTGCTCGTCCACATTGACGCTTCCGAACTTCACCTTTCCGGCAAGTTCCTCAGACAGCGCCTCAAATACCGGCGACTGCATTTTACACGGTCCGCACCACTCTGCCCAGAAATCCAGAATGACCGGCACCTTTGCCGCCAGCACCTCGTCCTCAAAATTTTCATTTGTAATCGTAACAACTGCCATATTCTGCTTCCTTTCTGTGCATTCCGCCGGCACTGTTTTCTGCCGGCAGCTGCTCTGACCCACGCTCTATTCCCTGCCGAACTCCGAGAGTACCAGACCTTCGTTCCGGTCTAATACCATGCCGACACTCCATGCATTGACAAACAGTAACAGCGGCCTGCCCTTCAGATCCTGAATCTTCTTCATATCCGAGGTTCCGACCAGCTTATCCATATCGATGTCCTCATTCTCAATCCACCGGATATGCTCATACGGAAGCGTATCCATGCGGATTTCAACATTGTACTCATTCTCGAGGCGGTATTTCAACACATCGAACTGCAGTACACCGACCACGCCGACGATGACCTCCTCCATTCCCATATTGTACTCCTGGAAAATCTGGATCGCACCTTCCTGCGCAATCTGCTGCATACCCTTCATGAACTGCTTGCGCTTCATCGTATCCACCTGCCGCACTCTCGCAAAATGCTCCGGTGCGAACGTCGGGATTCCCTCGAATTTGAACGGCTTCGCTGTGGTGAGTGTATCTCCGATGGAAAAAATACCCGGATCAAACACACCGATGATGTCTCCCGCATACGCCTCGTCCACGATATGACGCTCCTGCGCCATCATCTGCTGCGGCTGCGAAAGCTTGATCTTTTTATTGCCGCCCTGCACATGTGTCACTTCCATGCCGGCGGTAAACTTGCCCGAGCAGATGCGCATAAACGCAATTCGGTCACGGTGTGCCTTGTTCATGTTTGCCTGAATCTTGAATACAAACGCAGAGAAATCCTCACCAAACGGATCAACTTCTCCGATATCCGCCTTGCGCGGCAACGGCGAGTAAGTCATCTTTAAGAAATGCTGCAAAAAAGTCTCCACACCGAAATTCGTCAATGCCGAACCGAAAAATACCGGGGAAAGCTCTCCCTTCGTCACAAGTTCCTGATCAAACTCCGCGCTCGCTCCGTCCAGAAGCTCGATCTCCTCCATCAGCTTATCATACGCATCCTGTCCGATCTCTGCAATCAGCGCCGGATCGTCCACGGAAATATGCTTCTCCGTACCTTCCTTGGTTCCCTTTAATGTATCGGAAAACGTCATAATCTCTCTTGTGTTGCGGTCATAGACACCCTTAAAATTCTTACCGGAACCGATCGGCCAGTTGATCGGGCAGGTCGCAATGCCAAGCTCCTTCTCGATCTCATCAAGAAGATCAAACGTGTCGTTCGCATCGCGGTCCATCTTGTTGATGAATGTAAAAATCGGAATATGGCGCATTACACAGACCTTGAACAGCTTTCTGGTCTGCGCCTCGACACCCTTGGAACCGTCGATTACCATGACGGCAGAATCCGCCGCCATCAAGGTACGGTAAGTATCCTCCGAGAAGTCCTGATGTCCCGGTGTATCAAGGATGTTGATGCAGTAACCTCCGTAATTGAACTGCAGTACCGATGACGTGACGGAAATACCTCTCTCCTTCTCAATCTCCATCCAGTCGGACACTGCATGACGCGCCGTCGCTTTTCCCTTGACGGAACCCGCCAGATTGATTGCTCCTCCATAGAGCAGGAACTTCTCCGTCAGCGTCGTCTTACCGGCATCCGGGTGGGAAATAATTGCAAACGTACGTCTCTTTTCAATCTCTTTTCTTAAATCAGCCAAACTATCTATCCTCCAAAAAACAAATCACTTCAAAAATGCCAACGCAGCAAAGCCGAAACTTTGCATACGTTGGCACTATAACATAATTTTATGAAAAATGCAATTTACTCCTCATCCAGTTCTGCATCAACTTCTTCCATCAATGCCCATGGATCATCCACCCCATACTGTTCAATGATTTCTGCCGCTTCCGTTGTCAGACCTTTATAGATTTCACAATTTATATAATAATTTAAAATGGTATAGCTGTTGTATGGCAGATCGGACGCAAACCCCATATCAAAAATTTCACTTATTATATCATCCATTGTCCGGATCGGTTCATTGGAACCACTTCCCACAGAAGATATTGCAATAAACTTGGCATAGGATACAATCACCTGACTTGGCGTTGTAAGTATACTGGTATCAAATCCATTCTCTGCAAGCACCGCCAGTTCTTCCGAAAAGTCATTCAACGCATCTACATTCTGCATATCCTGTACTTCACCTTCCGAAGTTTCTCCCAGATCCATCATTGCATAAACAATTCCAAACACCTGGCCCTGACTGTCAACATCTATTGCAAGCATTCCCTGTCCGTTCATGTCCATATAGCTTTTTCTCACGCCACCCTCAATCTCGGATTCATCTATAAAACTATATTCTTCTGTCAACGGTTCAACGCTCTCAAAAGATGTGTTAATTCCATAACCTTTAAACGTATTTTGAGAATCCGCCTTATTGATCATCAATGAATTAACCTGCCCATCTATACAGAGCACCGCCGCATGCTCTTCATCTGGATATGTACTGTATTCATTCTTCTCAAAACCGGTTTCACTTAGGAATTCATCCTCCGACATTCCAATATAATCCGATAATTCCAGTTTCTCATTATCAGAAATATCTTCCAGCTTGTGATCCTGTACATTATTCTGATAATCCTCAAAAACAGTTGTTATAATTGCTGCCGTTGCCAGTTCTGTCTGTGGAACATTATTCATGTCAAAATACTCTGCGGAAAATGTTCCTTCCTCTACATCCAATATGAACTGTATTGTGGCAGTGACCTCATTCCCCTGATAGGTGCAGCCACCCGAAAATTCAACAACATCTTTTTCATCGGTAGACACAAAGTATGTCCATGTCGGATCCGAAAAAAAGCTGTCAAATGCCTCTCCGTAAGTAATGTCCGGATATGAAAGCGGAGAACCAGTCTTTACAAGTTCCACATACTTATTTTTACTGCCGGACGATACGGCAGCTCCGATTGCCAGTATCAAAACAATAACAATCCCCACGAGAAGAATTATTTTTTTCTTGGATTTTGGTTTTTTAGTGGGCATTCCTGAGAGCTGCCCCATATTGCCGTTTCCTGTATTGAGAGCATTTCCTACAACAGCCGCGCCACAATTCTGGCAGAACTTTTCCCCTTCCCTTACCTCTTTTCCACATTTCTGACAAAACATTTCTCTTTCCTCCCATCTTTTACCTTCAATTATTTACGGCACTTCCACACCCTGGGCAAAATTTTGCCCCCTTTGCAAGTGCGGCACCACATCTTGTACAAAATTTCTTATCCTCCACCTCTGCATTTTCTACGTTCCCGTCTGTAGCATTCTGTGTAAAAGCAGGAGCCGGTCGATTACAAATTTGCTGTACGTGATAACCGATAATTCCCATTGCAGCTACAATTTTCCGATATCGTCCAATATAATCGACCTTCAAAAAAGCCCGCGCCACGTTTACTCTCCACCAGATCGTAAAGACATCTTTTGTCTCATCATACGTCACATCGTAAATAACTCCCTGATAAGAAATTACCGGACTCCCACCTTTATCACTCGATTTCTCTATCATCATTCCAAGAGGCAGCAATACCGGAATCAATTCTGTTATCAGATCCGGATACGGTATTTTATTTTGGATTTGAAATTCCTTATATCGCAGAGAAGTACTGATCGTATTTAACAACCAATTCTTAACCAGCCATCCAACACACAATCCCAAAACAATGCCAAATACAACGCCCATAAAGCCACCGCTTATAAATGCAATTCCCAGAATCAGAGCACACACGAAATAAATAAAATTGTATTTTCGTCCTCCATCGTTGATCGGCTCCGTCGAAGTCAACACCAACGGCACCTCATTTTTTGTTTTTTTCATTTTCATCATTCTCCTTTTCTTTTTGTTTTTGCCACATAATTTTTCGCATACTTTCGTAGCCATATGCTATATATTATCACTTTTTGTAGCTAATGGCTAGTTATTTTTTGTAACCATTAGCTATATTTTAGATTTGGGACATAATCAATAAGGGAGCTTATATATGAATCAGATAGAATTAGGACACAGAATACGGCAATGCCGCAAAATGAAACACTTGACGCAGGAAAAACTTGCTGAATTGATATCCGTTTCTCCCCATTACATTTATGAAGTGGAAAAGGGGTTAAAATCCATGTCACTTGCAACGTTTATCGATCTGTGCACCGTTTTGAATGTTTCTACCGACTATCTGCTATTCGGAACCACCACTTTATCCGCGCAGGTTGATGACAAATCACCTTCTCTGGATGAACTAAGTGTCTTATTGGAAAACTTGTCACCTCAGAAGCGTGACGATCTTGCCAATATCTTATCAACATTACTTCCCTATCTGAAATAAAAAAGCATCTGCATATCAAACATGCAGATGCTTTTTTTATTTTTAGCAGTTATTCTCTTATTTGAATACCGGAATCGCCTCGCCCGCGCACTCCGGAGTGAGATCAAAGTAGGACAGAATCGTCGCTGCAATGTCAGAAAAGCTCTTTCTTGTTCCGAAATTCTCCCCTGCCCGCACCGGTGCTCCGTACAACACAAGCGGCGTATACTCTCTGGAATGATCCGTGGACGGTGTACTCGGATCGCAGCCGTGATCTGCCGTGATCATCAGCACGTCCTCCTCACCCATCGCTGCTAAAAGTTCCGGCAGGCGCTCATCGAAGTACGTCAGTGCTTTTGCGTAGCCCTCGACATCATTGCGGTGTCCGTAGAGCATGTCGTAATCCACCAGATTCGTAAAGCACAGTCCGTTAAAATCCTTCTTCATATAATCAAGCGTCTTGTTGATGCCGTCCTCATTTCCGGTCGTGCGGACATACTCCGTGATGCCCTTCTCCGCGAAAATATCGATGATCTTGCCGACAGAAAGCACGTCAAAACCGGCTCCCGAGAGCTGGTCTAACATCGTCACTTTCGGCGGCTGTAAGGAAAAATCATGTCTGCGGGTCGTGCGGGTGAAGTTCCCCGGCGTTCCGGTGAACGGTCTTGCGATCACGCGGCCGACGCCATGCTCTCCACGCAGCATATCTCTCGCGATCTGGCAGTATTCATACAGCTTCTCCACCGGAACGATGTCCTCATGTGCAGCCACCTGGAACACGGAATCCGCTGATGTATACACGATCAGATCTCCGGTCTTAAGATGCTCCTCCCCGTAGTCGCGGATGACGTCCGTACCGGAATACGGCTTGTTGCAGAGCACGCCCCTCCCTGTCTTTTTGGAAAATTCCTCAATAATCTCCTGCGGGAAACCGTCCGGGTAGGTCGGCAGCGGCTTTGATGAGATGACACCTGCAATCTCCCAGTGGCCGATCGTCGTATCTTTTCCCTTTGACACTTCCGTCATGCGGGCAACCGCTCCGGTAGGAGCTGCCTCCTTTTCCCCAATCTCCACACCGTCGATATTAAAAAAGCCAAGCTTTCTCATGTTCGGCATGGAAAAATAAGGGCTGGTGGAAGCGGCTTTGATGGTGTTGCTTCCCGCATCCCCGTAATCTGCAGCATCCGGCATCTCGCCAATCCCCACGCTGTCCAATACAATCAAAAATACTCTCTTCATCCTATCTATCTCCCTTCCTCAAAAACTGCATGATCACATCATAGTTCTCCGCCTGATGTGGAAACGTGCACTTCATGCAGGACTTGATCTGTACTTCGCTTCCATCCTCCCGTCTGCTCTTAATATACTCTGGCTTTCCCGGACAATGACGTCTCTCATAGAGCGGACAATAACAGAACAGGCAGTTCATCTCCTCAATGCCCTCATGGCACGGATAATACTGACATTCCCGGTTGGAAAAAAAGCGATATGAATTCTCTGTCATTATACCACCTCTCCCTCATCTTTGACAATAAGCGTCGTAAGATAGCTTCCGTTCTCCTCGAGCGCCTCCGCTCCCAGGCGGATCCGCTCATCCGCCATCCCGCAGTTCTCCACGCAGTAGACGGACAGTTTTTTCTCCTTCTGCTGTTCTTCCAACAGCGCTTTCAGCCGCGCGAAGCTTTTTCCGGATTTCATATACACCCGGGTGCCGGAAAGCGCCATCGTCTCCTCCACCTCGTACGATCCCGGAATCACATGGATCTCATCCCGGTTATCCCCGAGCGATATTCCAAGACTCGCCGCAGCCGCGCAAAAGGACGGCACGCCGCTTATCATTTTAACATTCCCGCCCCACGCCGCGACCCTGCGGTGGATATAACCGTATGTGGAATAGACGGACGGATCTCCGATCGTTAAAAATGCCACAATCTTTCCTTCGGTAAGATAGGAAACAATCCGCGTAAAAATCTCCTCGTGCGCCCTGCGCAGCTTTTCTTTTTCCTTTGTCATCGGAAACGGCAGGCAGACAAGTTCCTTTTTCTCAATCCCGGGGTACGCCTGCCTTGCGATCTGATACGCATGACATTCCGCCGCAGCCGCCGCCGGAAGCACGATAAGATCGCTCTCCTCCATGCAGCGGAGCGCCTTTACGGTCACCAGCTCTGGATCGCCGGGACCCACGCCGATCCCGTAGAGGTTTCCCATGCAGCGCCGCAGATGTCTGAAATAGCACTCTCTCACCGGCTCATACTCTCCAATCCCCTTCAACAGGCAGACCGGTTCATATCCCGCCTCGCGGAGTGCGGCAGCAAAGGAATCCTCCTCTCCTGCCATATCATGATTGGCATGATCTCCCGCAACCAGCATAAACGGCGCCACAAGCACACGTCCGCTCTTATGCCTTGAGACCTTCATCCTCCCGATCACATCGTCAATCGTAACGCTTCCCTCCACGGTCGCCACATAGACGTCGTTCTCTGTCACCTGTGCAAGCACACATTCCAGACGCTCGTAGCTCTCATCCGCCGCATGCTCACTTCCATGACCCATAAAAATCACCGGCGAAGATCCCGCCTCCGCCGCCACCGATTCCCAGAGAGCCTCCGCCGTTCTCTGATAATCCTCCGGTGTCTTAAGCAGCGCATCCGCAATCCGAACGTCCTCAAACCACGGTGCACAGTCTGTTACCTCCTGCTTCATCCGACGGTTCTCAATCCCGTCAATGATGTGGGTCGGAAATACGATCACACGCCGCACCCCGGCATCGCGCATCCGGCAAAGCGCCTGCCTCACATCATCTTTCGCGATGCCGTCCCGCTCTCTTAACACCTTCCTCACAGTGCTGCTGGAATACGCCTCCTCCACCAGATAATGCGGATACTGCTCTCTGACAAGCGCCACCATCTGATCGATATTCTTTTCTCTTGTCTCCTGATAAGTCGTTCCAAAGCTCACGACCAATATGCCACGCTCCATCGCGCATCTCTCTTTCTCTGCCGCCGGTACACATGCCCTTCCCGATGCATTCACCGTTCCGGCACACCTACTGTCTCCAAATTCACACGCCGTCTCCTGCAGTCAACCGCCATTTCAAGTTCCTTCCAAATGATGCAGCGCCTCTGCGGGGATCAGCTTTCCGAGTGTTTTTGCATACTCGCGCAGCGCGCGGTTCGCTTCGTTGTAAGGTCCAAAGGTTTCCGCACAACAGACACACGTCTCACACGTCTTTATCCACGACCTCGCCTCCGCGATCTCCTCCTCTGTGACCGGGAAAAACGGCTTCACGGAAACCACCCGGCTTGCCGCGGCACACGAATCCTGATATTCCACATCATTTTCCATCAGAATTCCCGCCGCAAACGGCACATTTTTCCGCTGTAAGGCATGATAGACCGGTATGCCGCTGCCAGCCCCACCGATCACAAAGATCTTTGGCCGGCTTTTATTTCCACGCAGATACACGGCGCCTGTCCGCGGATCAAAACACTCTGCATCCACCCCGTATAATTTTTGAATATAATCGCCTGAAAATACTTCCTCAGGCGTCCCGGTTTTTCCGATGTGGTCTCCCTCCACACAGGCGATCACATCCGATACCTTTAACGCCAGATCCAGTTCGTGGAGCGACATGACAACCGCCATATTTCTTTCTGCCGCGAGTCTTCGGATACTGGATAAAATGTCGATCTTGTAGCGCATGTCCAGGTACGAAGTCGGTTCGTCCAGAATCAGAATCCGCGGCTCCTGGCAGATGGCGCGCGCTAACATCACCCGCTGTCTCTGTCCGTCGCTGATCTGTGAAAAATTCCGGTCCGCGGTGTCCCTGGCATGCACCAGCTGCATGGCGTCATCCACAAGCTTCCAGTCTTCTGCTGAGAGAATCCCGAGCCTTCCGGTATACGGATACCTGCCGGTCGCAACCACCTCGCGGCAGGTCATAAATTCCGGATGAAGCCGCTCCGTCATCACCATCGCAAGCGTCCGTGCAACTTCCTCTTCCCGCATCCGGCTCATGGATGTCCCCTCCAGAAAGATCGTTCCTCCAAGCTCTGCAAGCTGTCTGGTCACGGTTTTTAATATCGTGGATTTGCCCGCACCATTCGGTCCGATCAGCGTCAGGACATTTCCCGGACTTACATGCAGTGAAATATGGTTAAGCAGAGGTTTTCTGCCGTACCCTGCCGCCACATCCTCAAGCCTGATTCCAGACTCTTTTTTCCTCTGTTCCATCACACGTTCCTCCGTTACCTGTCCTCATTCCTGCGCAGCATCATCACAATCACTACCGGCACCAGAAATACGGCTGTCACCGAACTGATCGAAAGCTCCGTCGGAGCAAACACCGTCCTCGCAAAGCCGTCGCAAAACAGCGTGATAATTGCCCCGCCCAGAAAACAGCCCGGTATCAGCAGAAGCGGTTTCGCCGTCTTCATCGCCGTCTTCACCAGATGCGGAACCGCAATTCCCACAAAGGAGATCGGTCCGGCAAAGGCCGTCACGCAGGCAGACAGCAGACTCGACAGCAGAATCAGCAATACGCGAAGCAGACGGATCTTAACGCCCATGTTTCTCGCATACGCCTCGCCCATCTGATACGCACCGATCGGTTTTGCCAGAAAAAAGGTCACTCCCATCGTGACTGCCACCACCGCTGTCATCATCCGCACATTCGACCAGGTCATTCCGGAGAGACTGCCCATCGACCAGTTGTGAAGGTTCACAATGTTGGAGTCATCCGCAAACGTCACGCAGAAATCCGTGATTGCCGAACAGATATAGCCGATCATAATGCCGCATACCACAAGCATGGACATTTTTTTTACCCGGCAGGAAATTAAAAGCACGAACCCCATCGCAAGCATCGATCCGGCAAACGCCGCCACAATCATGCCGAGCGAACTGATGTTCCTGCCCATTTCCAGAAGGGCGATCATCGTCAGCGCAACCACAAGCTTCGCCCCGGATGAGATGCCAAGCACATAGGGACCCGCAATCGGATTCTGAAAAAATGACTGTAACAGAAATCCCGCAACAGAGAGCGCTCCCCCCAGAATAACCGCCGCACAGATCCGGGGAAGGCGGATCTCCCAGACAATCTGACGCGCCGTCTCATCCGCCGTGCCTCCAAAGCGGCGCAGCAGAATGTCCGCAATCTCACTTCCCGTCATCTTGACACTTCCGGAACCGATATTAAAGAAAAACAACCCGCCAAGCAGCAGGATCATCGCGCCAAAGGCTATCACATACCGTTTCATTCTTACCTCACGTGTTTTAAAAACCGATAATTCTCGTCTGTCTCATCCGCAAGCACCTTGTGCAGATCCTCAATGAAATCGCAGGTTCCCGTCGATTCCTGAAAGAAATTGCTTCCGGTACAGTATACATTTCCCTCTTTTACTGCCTTAAAATCAGAAAACAGCGTGCTTTTTGCCAGAAGTTCATCGACACTGTAAAGCTCCCCCTCGATCGTACTGTTGTAGATGAGGATGTCGGCGTCCTTCGCTGCCGCATAAAAATCCTCCATCTGCATGTTCATCGTAGACAGGGCATTCTCCTCCGCCGAAAGACGGTCGTTTAGGACGTAGGTACCGCCGGCGAGCCCGATCATCTGCGCAATATAGTCATTCGGCTTGCGGACATTGACCGCTCCGTTCGCCGTGATATAAAAAAAGGCCACCGTGCGGCCTGTATCTTCCTTTTCCATGATTGGTTCTATTTTTTTAAGCTGTTCTTCATAAAATGCTCCGGCTTCCTGTTCTTTTCCATACAAAAGACCATATAACCGGATCCACTCCAGTCTTCCGAGCGGATGCTCTTCATAGCTGGAACGTTCCACCATGACCGGTATGCCAAGGCTTTCCAGCTTTTCTTTTACCTCCGGATTATGTCCGATCATTGTGTTCTCCAGTGCAAAGTTGCACCCTTCCTTTAATATCAGTTCATAGTCCGGTTCATTATATTTTCCTGCGTACAGCATGCTGCCGCTTTTCATGGCAGATGCCGCTTCTTCTATATACCAGTCAGACTCTTTCACTCCCGTAAGCCGGACATCGGAAAGCGCTCCGATCTCACGGATCATATCCATCACCGAGGAGGACACCAGATAGGTGTGATCCAGCGGCTGTTTTAACACAACCACATCCTCCGGCACATGTTCCGGTACCGGAACATTCTCCGGCACCAGCAAAAACCGGCTGTCAGCGATCGTAATCAGATCATACTTCCCGTACTGCTCCACCTGGTACTGCGTGGCATAAGAGAGATCCCACTGCCCCGTCTTCGTCAGTTCCGAAAAGTCCGTCTCTTTTAACGTAAATGACAGCGTGTACTCAATCTCATGCGGCACGCTCATCGCCGTCGTATCTCCGATCACAGAGATCTCACACGGCAGTTTTTCAAGCGGGATCGTAAACGTCGAGTTCTCTCCTGCTTCCGCCTCATTGTAATAGGTCTCATCCTCTACCATCATGTAATCATAATACGGGCTGCTCCACACAATGGTGGCATATATTTTGCCACCCTCCACCGTAAGCGCCGCCGGTGAGTCCACCGTCGCCCTGCCGCTGCCGCCGGTGAGCGTGACGTCCGCCTGATAGGTTCCGTCCGCCAGTTTTTCACTCTGCGGCGTGTGGCACGCTGTGAGAAAACAGATTACAGACAGCAGACATACGATCAGTTTTGTTACTTTCTTTTTCATCTCTTACTCCGCAACCGGGTCGGATACACTCACCTTGTGATCGTACCACACACCCTTGGTTCCAATAATTGCCAGATCAAATTCCTGATCCAGTGCTTCCACCGGAATATCGAATCCGTACACTTCCTCGGATGTTCCGTCACTGTAGGTTACGGTATCCTTCGTCGGCTCAAGCAGCTTGGCTCCGCTCTTCTGCGCGTCCTCGGCGGTTCCCGGATACAGATTCACAATACTCTGTGACACAAGACTTACGTGAATGGTCATCTTGCCATCCTTGACGGTAAGCGTGCCGCGTCCGTCATATGCCTCATTGACATGGAACATACTGCTGTCAGTGTCGAAGACGGCACTGTACGTGCCGTCCTCCAGATCTCCTGCTGTGGTTGCTGCTGCAGTATCTACGCTGCCGAGCGAATCGATCGCATCCTGTGTATGGGATACATACAGCTGCTCGATCGTATCGATTCTTCCCAGACCTGCAATCTGGCATGTGACGCTCTCAAAAGATCCGTCTGCCTCAAACATGCTCTTCCAGGAATCATCATCCTCCCCTGCCATATCGTTGTTGGCATGATCTCCTGCCACTACCATGAGCGGTCTTAACACCACTTTCGTGTAACCAGCTTCCTTGACTGCCGCAATCACTGCCTCGCATGCAGTCTCTTCCGGCTCCCCTTCTACGGTGCCGATGAAGACATTCGCGTAGTTTAAGTCCTTCATCACACTTGCCATCTGGCTGTAGCTTACCTTCGCGGTATGAGCGGTTCCATGTCCCATGAATACGAATGCGGTACCATCCTCTGCTGCCGCATCCAGGGAGTCATAACCTGCATCTGCCACAGCCTCTGCCGTGATTGCCTTTGCAACGGCTTCCTTATCGTCATTGATCACGGTTGCATCTGTGCCAACCTCACCGAGGAGCGGTTCTGCAACTGCAACGGATACAAACTGATCGCGGTACTTCTCCACTGCTTCCATCAGCTCGTCATACTCTGCGCCATGCATCAGATGGGTCGGCTGAATCACAAGGTTCTTCACCCCGTTTGCCACCGCGCGGTCTAACGCCTGGTCTACATTGTCGATCTTCTCATCGTCTCTCGCCTGTACATGGTTGATGATAATCTGTGCGGTAAACGCTCTTCTTACCGACCAGTCCGGATAAGCCTCCGCGATTGCTTTTTCCACACCGCCGATGTCCTCTGCGCGGCTGTCATTGAAGGATGTACCAAAACTTACGACAAGGATCTCATTCTCGCCGATCTCATCCTCATTTAACGGATCGTCCTTGGAAGCGTCGCCGGTATCTCTTCCGAAATAATCCGGATCTGCGTTCTCACCTTCGACAAGTTCCTTCTGTGCGTCGGTCAGTGCATCCCATGCCGCCTTTGCCTCTGCACACTGCGCATCGGTCTCATCCGTGCGCTCCTGCACGTAGATTGCATCGATCAGCGCTGCAACATGATCTGCCGCATCCTGATCGGATACTGCCTCTGTCCCGGTCTCCGCAACAGCCTCTGTCTGTGCTGTCTGCACGTTCTCCTCTGTGGTTGCCTCTGTCTTACTGCCGCATCCGCCGATCATGCCGGCTGCAAGCGTACAGCTTAATAAGAGTGCCAGTGTCTTCTTTTTCATAATTCCTCCTGCTGATGATTGTATATTTCCCATAAAACAACAGAAAGAAACTCCGTTCTATGAAACATAGAAACGGAGTAGCTGATCAACACACAAAAGTACGACCAATTACTCGTGATCCGGAATCTCTTCCTGTACTATCATAACTGGCAGGTTTCCTGGCTGATAGATCCTCATGCAGCTACTTACCTTCCCGGCGCATATGCGCCAGTGGCGTAAAGCTTTCGTATCTGCACTCCCTAATCACAGTGACGAGATCGTACAGGATTCCCACCTGTTTCCCTTTTAACCGGTACAAAGGCTCATCTGTGCATCTTCTGCACACACCTTTGCACCGGCACCAGTTACTTTTTTATGAAATTAAAAACATATTACCATTGCATGTTTATTTTTTCAAGTAAATTCTGTCCGCCGCTTTTTTCAGGAAACGGTACGCGTATTCCGGATTGGAGTAATAATATAGATGCGGGAATCCCATCCATTGCGACGGACTCTCATGAACGCACTCCCACGATCTTCCGTTTACCGGCTTTTTGGCCACCGCATCCGCGCCGTTGTCCGTGCTGTCATAGTAATGGAACTCATGTCCTGCAATCTGCGTGCCCGCCGGGAGGAAATTTTCCTCCTTCTCCACAAGCATCACGTAGCCGAATCGCACCAGTTTCCCGGTATTTTTAGCCGACGCAGGAATCACTCCCGCCATCGGATAACACACTCCCTCATCATCGCAGAGCGTCTCATGCAGATAGAGGAATCCGCCACACTCCGCGATCGTCGGCAGACCGTCCGCCACCGCGTCGTGCACCGCTTTTCGCATTGGGGTGTTTTTCGACAGCGCTTTTGCATGCAGTTCCGGATATCCGCCGCCTAAGATCAGTCCTGCAATCCCCTCCGGCAGGCTCTCATCCTGTAACGGAGAGAACGGCACCAGCTCGGCTCCCGCCTCCCGCAGCAGCTGCAGATTGTCCTCATAGTAAAAACCAAACGCCGCGTCTCTTGCAATTCCGATTCTTACATCCGCAATCTTTTTTTTCGGCACCGGATCTGTCTCCAGCGCTTCTGCGGATGCGGCAATCGCAAGAAGCTTCCCGCAGTCAAGTGTTTTTCCGAGCGTATCCGCCACCATCTGCATCTGCTTTTTCACATCCGCAATCTCTTCGGGCATCACAAGTCCTAAATGTCTGCTGTCCCAGTGCAGTTCCTTTAATTTCGGCAGACACCCCAGCACTGGAAGCGACAGCTCGCGCTCTATTTCGAGACGGATTGTCTCACAGAATGTTACCGACGTCTGATTTAAGATCACGCCCCGGATCAGATGATGCCGGTCATAGTCCAGAAAGCCCCTTATGACCGGCAGAATGGAACGTCCCATTCCATGCGCATTGACCACCAGAATCACAGGCGTCTTCGTTACCTCTGCCAGATGGTAGGACGATCCCTCCTTACGGATTCCACCGAGGCCGTCGTAAAGTCCCATCACGCCCTCCATTACCGCAAGGTCTGCGCCCTCTGCCGCGCGCGCAAAAAGGCTTTTCGTCAGTCTCTCCCCAGTGAAAAAAGTGTCCAGATTCCGGGAAGGGACGCCAAGCACCGTCCGATGGAACATCGGATCGATATAGTCCGGCCCGCACTTGATGGCACTGACGCTTTTTCCTTCCTGTGAAAAAAGCATCATCAGCGCACAGGAGAGAAGCGTCTTGCCGCTCCCGCTTCCCGCCGCCGCAATCATGATTCTGGGAATGTTCATCTTACCTCTCCTCCCGTCTGTCCGTTTTTTTTTCTTCCCTCTGGCCGTTCTCCGACAGGCAAAAAGAGATCACATAGATCGGATTCTCCGCCTGCATCAGATGATGGGAACCTGCCTTTTTTGCACGGCTGACCGCAATCTGTGTGATCTCTTCCTCACAGATCAAAAGTTCCTTCCGCAGTGCCACAACCTCGGCGACCGTCTCAAGCGAGACGGCATTTAAGACAACGCGCACGTTCGGATTTTTCTCCCAGAGTGCCAGAAGAATCTCCCGCAGCCTGCCGCCGCTTCCGCCGATGAACGCGTGCGTCGGCACCGGGAGTTCCCCAAGACATTCCGGTGCCTCCCCCTTTACGACAACAAGGTTCTTCACGCCTGCACGCGATGCATTTTCCGCAATCAGTCCACAGGCTTCCTCTCCATGTTCCACGGCATACACCCGCAGCTGTTTTGACCGCAGCGCCGCCTCCACCGCAATCGAGCCGGTTCCGCTTCCGATATCATAAAATACGCTCTGACTCTTTAACCCGAGCCTGCACAGAGACAGCCAGCGGATCTCCTCCTTCGTCATGGGGACTCGTCCACGCACGAACCAGCGGTCAGGGACTCCCGGAGCGAGCGTCTCCCCCTGTGCCCCTGGATTTTCAATCAGGCAGGCATAGAGTCCATCGTCCTTTAACGTCCGGCACACTTCCGGCGTTCCGTGCCAGATCCGCTCTTCCCTGTAGGAGAGCTGGTATCCGATGGTAAGCTCCACCCCGGACAGTCCCGCCGCCTCAAGTTCTTCCCCAATGCGGATAAGATCGCTTCTGCCTGAAACAATCAGAAATACCTTTTTCTCCCTGCGCACACACGCTGTAACATCCGCCTCTCTCCCGTGTGTGCTGACTATCTTCGCATCCTGCCAGCTTTTTCCTGCGCGCGCCGCCAGATAGGAGAGCGAGGAGATTCCAGGACAAATGGTGATCCCGGCCTGTAATTTTCCAAGGCGCACTTCTTCCTGCAATGCCTTATACACCGCCTCTGCGCCGCTGTAAAATCCGGTATCACCGGAAAATAAAATGGCGATTCGCCCGATTTTTCTTTCCCCGCAGGAATAAATATACGGAAGAAGATCTGCGGGAAGGTACGCCTCCCGTTTCTCTGCATCCGGCGCGATCAGGGTATCCGCCGCGGCAAGCAGCCGCTTCGCTCCGCAGACCGCCTTCGCCTGCCCAATCGCCTCCCTTGCCTCGCCGGTGAGCAGCTTTCCGTTCCCCATCCCGATGCCCACGAGAGAAATCTGCAGCAGCTGACGCTTCGTCCCGCTCTTTTTCCCGCAGAGCATTTCAATTTCGGACAGGACGTCTTCCATGCTCATCCCGCCCGCCTGCTCCGGATTCTGAATCATGACCACCGGGATTTTCGTGTGCTCTGCCACGCGGATCTTCTCCGGAAATCCGCCCGCCTGTCCGCTCTCCTTGGTTACCAGCACGCCGATGTCATACTGCCGGATCAGCGCCTCGTTGAGCTCCGTTCCGAAAGGTCCCTGCATGGCAATGATCTGTTTCCCCGGGATCTGTTCTCTGTGGCAGATTTCGATGCTCTCCACCCCCGGAAGCACACGCACAAAAAGCCTCTTGCGGATCTCTTCCCGGGCGGCATATGCGTGCAGTTCCTTGCTTCCCGTCGTGAGAAGAATGTTCCCCGGCAACTTAGACAGCAGTTCTACACATTCCTGCGTGTCCGCCACCGTGTGTATCATCCACTCGTGCTCTGCGATCTCACGCTCCGCTGCCGTGCTCCGGCTGAGTCTTAAATAGGGAAGATTGGTCTTTTTTGCGCTCTCTTTGATGTGCTTTGTCACCTCCACCGCGTAGGGATGTGTAGCGTCCACCACCGCAAGAAACGCGCCGGTTCGCATGAGTTCTTCCATCTCCGGTTCGCTCATCCGACCTTCCCGGATCACAAGATGCTCCTGCCGGCGCATCACTTCCCTGCCGTACTCGGTCGCCACACTCGCCACGCAGTCGATCTGTCTGGCGCAGAGTGCCTCCGCCAATTCTCTTCCCTCCGTTGTCCCGGAAAAAATCAATATTTCTGCCATATTCTCTCCATTTCCAGACCTCTTATCCGCGCTCCTTCGCACGCGCCCTGGCGTCTGTCCCGATCTGATAGCCGCGCTTTGTGACAAGCTTATCTCCCATGATGACCGACTGTGAGTTGCCGATAAATACCGTGGTAAACATATTCACCTGAATCTCACGCAGTTCCCGCAGTGTGCAGGTGTGTGCTGTCTCCCCGTCTCTTCCGATGTTTTCCACATAGCCGCAGGCGCGCGTTTCCTCCGCCCCGGCATCCAGCAGAATATCACAGGCGCGCTGCAGATAATCTGCACGCTTCCTGCTCGACGGATTGTAGAGTGCTATCGCAAAATCCCCAAAAACGGCTGCCCGAAGCCGCGCTTTAATCTGCTCCCACGGAGTCAGAAGATCGCTTAAGCTGATCACGCAGAAGTCGTGGTTTAACGGTGCGCCGAGCACTGCTGCCCCGCTGCTTGCCGCAGTAATTCCCGGTATCACCGTAAGTTCGCAGGACGGATATTCTGCGCTCATCTCATACATGAGCGATGCCATCCCGTAGATTCCGGCATCTCCGCTACAGATCAGCGCTACGCGCTTTCCCTTCTTAGCCTCCTCATAGCACATCCTGCACCGCTCCACTTCCTGGCGCATCGGAGTCGACAAAAACGTTTTTCCCGAAAATCGTTCCCCGAGAAGATCCAGATACACCGTATATCCCACAATCACCTCACAGGATTCCAGCACTGCGAGCGCTTCCTGCGTCATATCTTCCTCCCTGCCCGGTCCCATTCCGACAATATAGATCTCATGTTTCATCAAAACTTCACACTCCATTTTTTCTCTGCTATGGCAAGCGTCTTGCCCTCACATGCCGTCTTTTGCACCAGAAGTCTGCCGCCTTCCCCCGCCGCGCAGACCGCCGCGCGCTCACACACATTATCCACGCCGACCTGTTGCGCCACAAAGCCGGATGATGCGAATGTACCGTCCACACCCTGTAGGCGCCCGGCCGGATAAGTGAGAAAAGGAACCGCTAACTGCTCTGCCAGTGCCAGAATTCCTACCTCATCCGCCTTTACATCGACCGACGCGATTCCCGCCACCGCCATGCTGGAAAGCTTCTCTTTTTCCAGGGTCTCCCGCACAAACGCTTCCAGTTCCTCTTCGCTTTTGCCCCTTCTGCACCCGACGCCAAGCAGCAGGCAGGACGGAATCAGCCATAAGCTGCATCGTTCCCCGGCTTCGCACTGCGGCGCGACCAGCACATCCACCGGCTCCTTTGGCGGATACGGTACCAGTCTTACCTCCGGCGGAATCTCTCCTTCACATTCTCCGGCGACGGACATGGTAAGATACCCGTCGCGCAGAAGCCCGGCGGACACCCGGGCGATTCCGTCATGACCGGCAACGGCAAGACAGTTTGACGCTGCAAACACATCCACCGCAAAAAGCCCGTTCACATCCGTCGCCGTGGTGAGCACGGCAGTCGCACCGAGGGCTCTTGAAAGTTCCCCGGCAAGCCGGTTGGCTCCTCCGTAATGACCTGCAAGAAGCGGGATCACAAACTGCCCCGCCTCATCCGCCACGAGCACCGGAACATCGGAAAGCTTATCTTTTACATGCGGTGCGATACTCCTGACCGCAATCCCGCATGCCCCGATAAACAGGAGCGCATTTCCCGCCGCAAACTGTTTTCCTGTCCATTCGGCAAGTGGCTGCTCCACGGGTATGCCGATCCCCTCTGCCCGGGCGTCGCTGCATTTTGTATATAATTTACAGGGCCATACGGCACCCATCACTTTCTGAATGTGTTCTGCCAGTTCTGCCCCCCTGTAAGTAAAGCTGATGACAGCTATGTCCGTCTTCTTCACTTTGTCTCTCCCTGTTCCTTTTTTGCCTTCCGGTATCCCGTGGTAAACCCGGGATCATACAGCTTCGAGCGCTCATACCCCGGCGCTGCCAGCACATCTCCCACCAGAATCAGCGCCGTCTTCGTAATCTGATGCTCCACCGCCACCGCAGCAAGCGTCTCCACCGTGCACACGTACGCCTCCTCGTCCGGCCAGGTCGCCTTGTAGACGATCGCTGCCGGCGTATCCGGCGCATACCCTCCGTCTATCAGTCTTTTCGACAGTTCTTTTACCATTCCCGCACTTAAGTAGACTGCCATGGACGCCTGATGTGCGGCAAAACTCTCGATGCTCTCCCGCTCCGGCACTGCCGTGCGTCCTGCCATCCGCGTGATAATCAGGCTCTGCGAGATCCCCGGCAGCGTATACTCCAGATTCAGATCCGCCGCCGCGCCAAAGCATGCGCTGACGCCAGGACAGCTCTCATAGGAAATCCCCTCCGCTGCAAGTACATCCATCTGTTCACGCACCGCCCCGTAGAGACTCGGCTCCCCGGTGTGAAGCCGCACGGTGGTAAGCCCTTTTTCCTCCGCCTCCCGGATGACCGCAAGCACTTCCTCCAACGTCATTTTTGCGCTGTCATAGATCTTTGCCCCGCTTCCGGCATAAGAAAGAAGCTCCGGATTCACGAGCGATCCCGCATAGATAATAACATCCGCCTGCTCTAGCAGTCTCATTCCGCGGACCGTGATTAAATCCTTTGCTCCCGGACCCGCCCCGACAAAATATACCATACCGTTTCCTCCTTAAACTGCGTTACTGCAAATGTTCTTCTTCCTCGCGGATTCGTCGCAGAAGTTCTACCGCACCGTCGCTTCTCGCCAGCTCGCCGTACCCGTTCGCATAGAGAATACATTCCACACGCAGTTCCTCTTTCACCCGCTTCTTTAAATAAAAAAGAATCTTTTTCATTAAAAGTTCCATCGTCGCGGAAAGACATCCGTCCTGCGCAATGTAGGCGAGCGCCTCCTCCGTCACAAGACAGTCTAAGATCTTCCCCAGCGTATCGGGCGCACACCCGGCGCGGTATGCCGCAGCCATCAGAAGCTCCATGCGCGCGTCCGCCTCCCTGGAATGTGTGTCCATAATTCCGCCGGAGAGCTTTACCAGCTTTCCGATGTGTCCGGTCAGAAGCACCGCCTCAAATCCGAGCTCCACCGCCATATCCATCGTCTTCCCGATAAAATTGCTGCACTTGACGCTTCGGTCCAGGTCGAACCCGTAAGCGCGCTTCATATATTCCAGGCCGTAATTTCCCGGTGAGATTGCCGCAAACCGGTGTCCCTCTTCGCGCTTCTGCTTAAGCTCCACATAGATCGTGTCAAGGAGCGCCTGACTGCTCATGGGCTCCACAATCCCGGTCGTTCCAAGAATTGAGATACCGCCCACAATACCGAGTCTCGGGTTGAACGTCTTTTGGGCAAGTTCCTCTCCCCCCTGCACCGAAATCTCCACCAAAAGGCTCCCCGCATAATCGGTAAGCGCACACACTTCTTCCACCTCGCGGGTAATCATCTCCCGCGGCACATGATTGATCGCCGCGCTCCCGACGGGCTGGTCTAACCCCGGTCTTGTGACCGTTCCGACACCCGCGCCTCCCGTAATAAGAATCTGCGGTTTTCCGCAGTCTTTTTCCTGTTTCTGCTCCTGCCAGGATACTTCCGCAAAAATCAGGGTTCCCGTCGTGATGTCCGGATCATCTCCGCCATCTTTTCTGACAGCACAGCACACGGAATGCTCCGTGCGGCTGATCTCTTCCATCCTGGCATGGTAGAGGATGCCTTTTGGCGTGGTGATGGTAATCTCGTGCTTTTCTCTGCCGGTAAGAAGCATATAAGCCGCCGCCTTTGCCGCCGCTGCGGCGCAGCTTCCCGTCGTAAATCCATAGCGCATGGGCTCACCTCCCAAGCTCGTAGAGAATCGCATTGCAGATGGCAGCCGCGACATTGCTGCCGCCCTTTCTTCCACGGTTTACAATATGTGGTATCTTCGTCTGTAAAATCAGTTCCTTCGCCGCCTCCACATTGACAAACCCGACCGGAACGCCGATGATGAACGCCGGGCGGTAGCCCTCCTCTATCATCCCGTATAGCTGGATTAAGGCTGTCGGCGCATTTCCGATCGCAAAGATGACCGGTTTTTCGATCTTTGCCGCCCGTTCCATGCTCACAGTGGCGCGGGTAACGCCCCGCTCCTTCGCCTCTCTTGCCACATTCTCGTCCGCCATAAAGCAGTGTACCGATCCGCCGTAGCGTGCGAGCACGCGCTTGTTGATGCCGGAGAGCGCCATGTTGGTGTCCGTCACAATGTCCGCGCCCTCTGTGATGAGCCTCTTTGCCGTCTCCACCGCTCCCGCGGAGTAGGTCATCGTCTGCGCATAGGAAAAATCGGCGCTCGTGTGAATCACACGCTTCGTGACCATTGCTTCCTCCACAGGCAGCGTAATCCCCCGAAGCTGCAATTCTTCCTCGATGATGGAAAAGCTGCGCTTCTCTATCTCCTGCGGCATCACATACTCGATTCCGTCGGGCACTGCTGCCGGCTTTTTATCATCTTTTCCATTTTCCACCACGCTGCTTCCCGTCACCTGCGCCAGCGCCGCAAGCAGGCGTTCATTCTCCTCGCGCCGTCTGACCGCAATCCGGTAATATCCCCCGGAAAGTCCCCGGTAGTTGCTGCAGTCGCGGATCAGAATCCCCTTCTTTAAGAGCTCTTTTGCCAGCGGACGCCCGTCCTTTATCATCAGGAAATTGGCGTTTGACGCAAACACAGTGATGCCAATTTCCGACAGCTGCTCCGTAAGCCAGGCACGCTCCCTGCAGACAAATGCCACCGAGTGCTCCACATACGCGCGCTGCCCGCAGGCCACACATCCCGCCTGCTGCGCAAACGCCGACAGATTCCACTCCGGCAGATCGGCTCTTATCGCTTCCGTAAGAGCAGCATCGCTGCAGACGAGATAGCCGAGCCGCACTCCCGGCATGGCATAGAGCTTCGTAAATGCCCGCACGATCACAACTCCCGGATAATTCCGATACTTTTTTAAGAAGGAATAGCGTTCTTCCGCTCCGGTGAACGTCACAAAACATTCGTCCAGAATCAGGGTCACACCGTGCCTCTTGCAGCGCTCCGCAATCTTCTCCAACAGTTCCGGCTCCACCACCGTACCCACCGGATTATTCGGGACTGCCAGAAAAACCGCATCCACGTCCTCCCCGATGGCAGTAAGGAAGCGCTCCGTCACCGCATAGCCGTCCGCCTCAAGCAGCTCGTGGCAGCAGATCTCTGCTCCCACGGACTTTGCTGCATGCTCGTATCCGTAAAATGACGGCACAGCAAGCAGCACCTTTTTTGCGTGAACCGCTCTTAAAATGGCGGGAAACAGTTCTGACGCACCGTTTCCGCACACAATGTCCTCAGGCGCTATCCCTTTTTCCCCGGCAATGGCATCCCGCAATGCCTCCGACCGGATATCCGGATACCGCTCACACCATGCCACCGCCGCCTCAAGCGCCTCACGCACTCTCTGCGGCATCCCGAACGGATTGACGTTCACGGAAAAATCAAGCGATACCTGATTGCGGTATATGTCTCCTCCATGTATGTTCTGCTGCACCATCCCGGTTCTTCCTCCTGTTCTGTCTCTATGCTACCACACAATGGCTGTCACGCACAACCAGACAGCCATACAAATTCCCCATCCGAGAAATGCCATCCCGTACAGCAGGCGGTTGGCACGTCTGATGTCCTCTGTCTCCACTGCTCTTAGCGGATCACCGATGTAGGGCTTTTTTACGATTTTTCCAAAATAGCTGGCATCCCCCGCCAGTCTTATGCCGAGTGCTCCCGCACATGCCGCCTCAGTCTGTGCGGAGTTCGGGCTGGCATGCTGATACCGGTCCCGCTTAAAGATTTTCATAGCATTCTTCTGATCGAATTCTTTTCCTAGGAAACAACAGGATAAGATCATGAGCATGGCGCTGATGCGCGCCGGAATAAAGTTGACAACATCGTCCAGCTTTGCCGCCGCCGTGCCAAATGCGTGATACCGGTCATTTTTATATCCTACCATCGAGTCCATGGTGTTGACCGCCTTATAAGAAAAACCGCCCACCGGTCCAAACAGCGCCAGATAAAACATCGGCGCGATCACTCCGTCGGAGGCATTCTCCGCCACGGTCTCGATCGCCGCCTTCGCCACGCCCTCCTCATCCAGACGTTCCGTATCTCTGCCGACGATCATAGAGACCGCCTTTCTCGCCCCGCGCAGATCATGTTCCGAAAGCCGCCTGTACACCTTCATGCTCTCCGTCTTTAAGCACTTCGTGGCAAGCATCTGGTAGGTCATAATGCTCTCTGCAATGATCCCCGCCGCCGGATGGATCTGATACGCCGCAAAAAGGACTACTGCCGCAAAAAAGAACACCAATAGAAGCACGAACGCCACAAGCCACCTTCCTTTTTTTCTCTCGGCGGCTTCGTCCCGCACCGCGCCGTCTGTCTCTCCAAGCAGCTTTCGATCCAGCCAACCGATCAGACGCCCGATCCACCGGATCGGATGCGGCAGCCAGTACGGATCGCCGAACAGAAGATCCATCACAAATCCGATTGTAAACGCCGCCATATGATATACCGAGAGCATGTCATTCCTCCAACTTTCTCACATCCGCAATTTTTATCGTATCCCTTAAAACATTTCCTGCCACATCAAATTCCACAGACAGCCGTCCTTTGTATCCCTTCGCATTTGCGCACTGGTAGTCGTAATAACTGCCCTCCGCAAAAGCGTCCAGAAGCGCCATGATCGTTCCGCCGTGCACGACGAGCGCAAGCGACGACAGAGACCTCTCCCGCGTCCACATTTCCTTAAGCAGCTTACAAAATCCCTCCACGCACCGTCTCTGGAACTGCTCTCTGCTCTCCCCCTGCGGGAACGGCAGCGTTCCGTTACTGTCGATCCATGCCTGGTAGCGGGCATCCGCTTTCAGTTCCTCATAGTTATGCCCTTCAAACGCGCCAAAATCCATCTCCCGGAACTGATCGAAAACGCATGGCGCCTGTCCGGGATACAACAGCTCTGCCGTCTGTCTGCAGCGCTCCAGCGGACTTGCCGCAACGCATGCTGCCGCCGGATAAACGCCTTTTTTCTGCAATGTGAGAAGCTGCTCTCTGCCTTTTTGTGAAAGCGGCTCATCCGTTCTTCCGATATAGCGGTGCTCTTCATTCCCGGGCGTCATACCGTGACGGATCAGTGCCATGTCTGCCTCATACCTCATTTGATCCGCTCTCCGATCCCGCACACAATGCGCTCCACGCGGTCTGCCTTATTTGCCAGTTCACACAGCAGCCTGCCGGTCAGCTCCCGGTACTCGCGCTCCTCATGCTCCATCGGCACGATCCCGTTGCCGATCTCATCACTGATGATGATGCAGTCCGGGTGTTCCAAAAGAAGCTGCCCGGTCAGCGCTCTTACATCCGCTCCATCCTTAAGCAGCCTCTTCACCCACAGATGATAGTGGTTGCAGACCGGCGCCTCCTTCGATGTTCTCCCGGTAAATGTCTCTGTGGCTCCATCCCACACCGGATGTTTTTCCCCCGGATGCCTGTCTGTGACATAAGTAAGCTTTCCCTGTGCATATCCGCCAATGTATAGTTCCATGTGTTATCCTTTCTGATGCGTCATCCCGCAATGCTTCATTCCTAGCCGATCAGCCCTGCCGCCACAAGCACCGCCATCACACCCTCGCACAGCGTCACAAAATACCCCGCGAGGTCTCCGGTAATACCGCCAAATTCCCGGTAACTCTTCTGTCTGTAGTACGCGTAGGTAAGCCCTGCTGCCGCACACGCAAGAGCGCCGGTTTTCACCGATACGGCAAGCATCAGCCCGACGCAGAGTACAAGCTGCAGATACAGCGCCGTTAGCACCACCCGCCGGTGCGCCTCGCTCGCGAACTGATAGAGCATCCCGTTCGTCTTGGCACAGCGCAGGGATACGACACCGATCCCGCTTAAGGTGCGCGACAAAAAAAAGCCTGCGGCAAGTACTAAAATCTGTTCTTTTTCCGTGATCATGGACACTGCTCCCAGATAGATCAGCTCATACATCACAAAACAGATCACGGCAAACGCGCCGATGTGGGAATCTTTTAAAATCTCCAGTTTGCGCTCCCTGTCGCGGTAAGAATGCAGCGCGTCCATGGTGTCCATAAACCCGTCCGCATGAAATCCGCCGGATATTGCAAGCGGCAGAACCGCTCCGACCGCCGCCCGGGCAGTGGACGGGATCCCATACACGCCCGCAAACCGGTTCCACAACAGGAAACACAATCCGATCACCGCTCCGACCCACGGGAAGAAGCACAGCGTATAGCGCATGTCCTCCTCCTTCCACGCGAACTGCGGCACCGGAATTTTAGAATAAATCGAAAATGCTATAAAAAAAGACTTTATCACGGACATGCCGGTGCTCCTTTCTGTCTGTGTCCCTGTTTCTCTGCCGCCGCTGCCGGAAGCTTTCCCTTTCTTGCAACGGGAATTCCCGCAATCACTTCCACCACAGCGTCCGAACGCTCTGCCAGTCTCACATTGATGCTGCCGAGCGCCCGGAGATATTCCATGGTGGAAGTATCATAGACGATGCCATCCTCAAACACATTGTTGGTGACAATGACAAGTTCTTCCGTCTCCTGCGCCAGCACGCCAATCTGCGTGACAATCTTATCCGCGACCTGCTCACTGCCCGCCGGTTCTTCCGTGTCAAACATTTCATTGGCAGCCAGATTCGACATGCACTCCAGGAGCACTACGCCGCCACCGGTCTCCCGAAGTGCGGGAAGGCACTGCATGATGTCCGTCGGCTGCTCGATCGTCACAAAGCCTTTGCCTGCACGCAATTTTCTGTGGCGCTCCACCTTTTTTTGCCCCTCCTCGCCGAACACATGCATGGTTGCCAGGTAGAAGTGCCTTTTCTCTTTTTGACACTCCAATGCCACTTTTTCCGCATAAGCTGACTTTCCGCTGCCGCTTCCGCCGATCACCAGAATCATGTCCTACTCCTCTCTGAGGCTACCCGAATCTGTGATACGGTGCCACATCAATATCCGCAAACGTGGTGCGCTCGCCGTAGATCGTCCGCGCAATGTCCAGCAGTCCGCACATCATCACAGCTCCGGTTCCCTCTCCCAGCGCCAGTCCCGCATCTAACACCGGGCGGATTCCCAGTTCTTCCAATATGCGCTCCGCCGCCGGTTCCCTGCTCTTGTGTGACGGTATCACGTAATCGCGCACGCCGGGAATCATCCGCTCCGCCGCAAGCGCAGCCACCGCACTGATGACTCCGTCAACAACCACCGGCACATGTGCCAGGGCACCGCCGATAAACACGCCGGAAAGTCCGGCGATATCCAGTCCGCCCACTGCGCACAGCACATCGAATGCGTCCGCCTGATAGAGTTCATGCATCTGGATTCCCTCTTCGACTACCGCAATCTTGCGTAAAAGCGCCGTGTCACTGAGTCCGGCTCCCTTTCCGGTGATCTCCTTCGGATCGCAGGATAACAGTGCCGCCGCCACCGCACTGCTGGTCGTTGTGTTGCCGATTCCCATCTCACCGGTCGCAAGCAGCTTATAGCCCTCGTGTGCAAGCCGCTTCGCAAGCTCCATGCCAATCTCAATCGCCGCCAGTGTCTCCTGCTCCGTCATCGCCCGTTCCTTGATAAAATTTCTGGTTCCGCGACGCACTTTGCACGGCAGCACGCCCTCCGGCGATCCCTCTTCGTTGATTCCGATGTCCACCGGTATTACCTCGACGCCGGCTGCTTTTGCCATCCGGCAGACGGAGCTCGTCCCTCTCCCCATGGCTGCCGCCACCTTCGCCGTCACATCCTGTCCGGACTGGCTGATCTTCTCCTCCACAATTCCGTTGTCCGCACACATCACAACCACTGCTTTTCTGGAAATATCAAGGGCGGGATCACGCCGGATTGCTCCGATGCGGGCAAACAATTCCTCAAATTCTCCCATCCCGTCCAGCGGCTTTGCAAGCGCATCCCAGTTGCCGAGGACTTCCTTATAGACCGCCTGATCCGGCGGCTCTATCTTCAACTGTCTCATCTGCTGTCTGTCTAACATCCCACACACCTCTCTCTTTTGTCACTCATATTCCCGCATCATCTTATAGACCGCATCGAGATCCAGATACTTGCGCAGCGTTGCCGCCAGCTTGTCGTACTGCTGCTCCTTGAACAATCCGTAGTCCACGCCGTCCTCCCCGAGCACGAGTCCCTTCCTCTCTGCGAGGTGCCGCACGATCTTCCCGGCGATTGAGCCATGGTCAAAAATGCCGTGCACGTAGGTGCCGCACACATTTCCCGCAAAGACGCCGTCCGTGCGCTCCTTCCCGGTAATCTCGTCGCGGATCCTGCAGAAAGGTTCGCAGTCCCCCTCCGGTCTGCTGATTCCCATGTGAATCTCATAGCCGCTCAGTTCACATCCGTCCAGCATCCCGCCAAGAATCTCTCCGCCAACCCGGGTTCGCACTTTCTGTTCCCCCAGCTCTGTCGTGACCGGAAGTAATCCCATTCCCCGGATCACACCGCCCGTCTCCACGCCGTGCGGGTCCGCAATCTGTTTTCCGAGCATCTGGTAGCCGCCGCAGATTCCAAAAATGAACGTCTCCGCGCTTCTGTGAAGAATCGCTGCCTCCAGACCGTTCTGGCGCATCCATTTTAAATCCTCCATCGTATTCTTGCTTCCCGGCAGAAGGATCATATCGGGATGATGCAGCTTTTCCACCGAATCGACATAGCGCAGCGACACATCCTCAAACTGCTCAAATACCGAGAAATCCGTAAAATTGGAGATGCGCGGAAAACGTATCACTGCAATGTCGACCGCCGCCTCCTGCCTCGCATCAAACCGGGTCGTCAGACTGTCCTCATCCTCGAGGGAAATCTGCATGTACGGCACCACCCCGACGACCGGAACGCCGCCGCGCTCTTCCAGCATCCGGATTCCCGGCGCAAGAATGGACACATCGCCCCGGAATTTATTGATGATAAATCCTTTTACCCGCCTGCGCTCCGACTCCTCCAGAAGAAGCTGTGTCCCGAGCAGCTGCGCGAACACTCCGCCCCGGTCAATATCTCCAGCGATCAGCACCGGCGCATTCAAAAGTTCCGCCAGCCCCATGTTCACGATATCATTCTCTTTTAAGTTGATCTCCGCCGGGCTTCCCGCGCCTTCGATCACAATGATGTCCGCCTGCTCCTCAAGCCTGTGGTACGCCGCAAGAATGTCCGGCACCAGTTTTTTCTTATAAGCAAAATAATCCCTGGCACTCATATTCCCGATCACTTCGCCGTTCACAATCACCTGGGAACCGATGTCGTTGGTTGGCTTTAACAGGATCGGATTCATCGCTACCGTCGGTTCCATCCCCGCCGCTTCCGCCTGCATCACCTGCGCCCGCCCCATCTCAAGCCCTTCTTTTGTGATAAAGGAATTTAACGCCATATTCTGTGATTTAAAGGGTGCCACCCGGTAGCCGTCCTGCCGGAAAATGCGGCAGAGTCCCGCCGCGATCAGGCTCTTTCCCGCATTCGACATGGTCCCCTGTATCATGATGCGCATTGCCATAGCTTACTCCAATCTAAAAAAATCTCCATGCCTCAAATAGCATGGAGATTATACTACATATCCGCCTCTTTTACCAGTATTTTAAGCTTATTCCCCGCTCTCATCCACCACAATCGGGGTAATGACAATCTTATCCGCCGCAATGTTGGTCTTGCGTTTTACAATATCTTCCACCTGTGCCCGCTTTGCATCCGTCACCTCTCCCATATTTAAGACAACGTCGCAGTTATCTTCCGTGATGCTCACCACCACATCGGAAAATCCCTTTGCCTCCAGCAGCATTTCCGCAGCTGCCTCCCGCTCGGCAATATCCGTCATGGCGATCATCTTGTTGACAGCATCCTGCTTTAAGCTCTCATCGATCGTCGTATTGTTTACAATCTCAAGCAGGGATTCCTTATTCTTGGAGCGGATCTGCTCGCGGTTTAATTTCATCTCCGCCGCATAATCGAGGTTCGCAATCGTCGTGCTTGTAAGCACCGCCTCCCCAGGATTCTCGACGTCCGCGGCACCGTCCGTCATCTGTGCCACATCCCCGGACTGCGTGGCATCCACTGCTGCCGTCTCCGTTCCTTCCACAAGCGCCAGTTCCTCCCCGGTTCCCTCATCGGTAAAGATCTCCTGCTCCGCAAGCATATCCTCCTCCGATATGTCGTATGTATCCTGCACCGTTCCCGCATCCGCGCTCGCTTCCGCCGTCACCTGGCCATCTTCCATATTGTTGTTCATGTAGCTGAAATATCCTGCCACCGCAATCATAAGTGCCAATGCTGTTATCACCAGCTGGTTTTTCCGAAATATTTTCTTCACTCCGATTCCTCCTTGGAACACATCTTAACTACTCTAATCCTATGCGGTTCCACCTTTAATAATGCCTGCACGGACTCTGAAATCTCAGAAACCGCCGCCGGGTTCCCGCCTCCCTCTGCGACCACCACAACGCCTGCCACCGTCGGCAGCGTCTCTTTCTGTACATACGGATATTTTTCATCTGCAGTCTCCACGTATACCGTCGAATCTTCCCCCGCCTGTTCTGTCACACTGCGCTCCCCTCCTCCTGAATCACGCTCGCCCGTCGAAGAGGAAGTTGTCTTTTTGTCCTTCTCCACAATCTGTTCGCCCCCGTCTGAAACGGTAATCATGACGTCCACTCTGCCCACCCCGTCCATCTGCATCAGAATATTCTCGAGCTTCTTCTCCAGATATTGGACATATTCCTGCTCTCCCTCCTCCGATGTCTGGCTGCCTGACGCCGTCCCTCCACTATCTCCTGACGCCGTTCTTCCGCTGCCGCCTGACGTCTCCTTTTCCTCCTGTGCCGTGTTATATGCCTTTTCTGCTGTGCCATCCCCACTCTCCACCGGCAGTGCAATCACAAGCAATAATATCCCCGCCAGCGCGAGCAGCAGCCAGTCGCTTTTCTTCCAGCTGCGCCACTTTTTGTTCTGTAAGATCCGTTTCAGTTTTTCAGGCATTTACGTTCCTCCCACATAATTCACCCGTATTCCGGAATCCTCCATCCCGTAGTACGCCGCCAGTTCTTCCTTTACTTTCCCGCAGACCTCCTGCCCCTCCCCGGACTCTGCCGCATCTGACACACTGATTCTTCCGACCGAAATCTCATCCGCGTTCTCATCTGTGATGTAAATACAAATCTCCTGCATCGTATGATCCTCCCCCAGTTCCACCGTAACGCTCTGGGTGCCAAGCCCGTACTCCTGCAGCATATCATCCACCTTCTCCCTGATATTTTCCGCGATGACATTCTCATACTCTGTGCGGTATCTGTCCTGATTCAGATAAGCGATTTTCTGCGTATCGCGGGAAAATTCCGACAGTTTTTCCATGCACTGGGCATATGCCATTTTTTCATAAAACGTATCTTTTCCGCCAAACAGTACAAACAGCGGTCTCAATGCTGCAAGCACCATCAGAAGCTGCGCGTAAAAACGGATATATTTCCGGTATTGTTTCCCCGGCGGCAGATAACTTAGCAGCACCAGAAGCACAAACAGAATGACAAATCCTCTCATATATGCGTTCATGGCACGTCCCCCTATGCATGTGATGTGACTGCCGCCGTCTGCAGCGCAATCGTAGCAAAAAACAGTACAATGCCATAGCAGACCAGCTTCAGATAAAGCACGCCTCCCTGCGCCATGCTCTTAATGCATCCGACAATCCTCTTATCCGCCACCGGCTCCGCCACCGCCGCCGCAAGTTTATAGAGAACTGACATACAGGCAAGCTTTAGAACCGGGATGCAGCCCACCGCAAGCAGCACGATCAGTGCCGTCACCCCCACACAGTTTTTGATCAGTATTCCGGCGCCGAACATAAGCTCCCCGATTCCTCCAAGCACATTCCCCACCCCCGGAATCATCATCGCCGCACGGCTGACCGCTCCGTTTAAAAGGCGGTCCTTTGCCGGTGCAAGCAGTCCCTGCATGACGTTTAATCCGAGCACCGCCATCATCGCGCTCTTCATCCCCCAGGAGATCACTCCAGCCAATAATTCCGTAAAATTCTGGAATTTTTCATCCTCAAAAAAGTGATTGAACAGCTCCGTCACCACATACACACGGATGAAGGGAAGCAGCACCGAAAGAAAGAGCCACTCCACCAGATAAATGACCAGAAACGCCAGCTGATAAAAGGCGGCGGAGCTCTCCGCCCCCGAGGAAAACACCATGCTGATGCCAAACGCCGGAATGAGTGCCTTCATAAAATCGATGCTGCCGTTTAGCGCTTCTTCCGCTACCGTTCCATAGATTTCAAAAGACTTTAGCAGCAGCACACAGAGCACGCCGTAGACCAGCAGGAAACAGATGTCGGAAACATAATTTTTCTCAAAGGTTCCCGAGAAATTCTTAATCATGGAAAAACCCGCTGCAAGCAGCACCACCTCCAACAGAATTGTTTTGCCGGTCTTTATCTCATACAGCAGGGCATCACACAGCCACTGTCCGATTTTTTCCATGGAGGTCACTCCGATTCCATCCGCAAGCAGTTCCTGCACCATCACGGAGAAGCTGAATTTTTCCCTCTGCTCCGGAAACAGCTCCTCTTTGGTCCACGTATCCAGTTCCGCAAAGTCCAGATCTTCCAGAAACGTTTTTAAATATGTCTCCTGCGTCTTCTCCGCGCTCCCCGTCCCGCCGTCATAATCTGCCGCCTGCACAGTCACAGGCATTCCGGTCAAAACCAAAAACATGCACACCAGACAGAAGCTCCTCTTTCCCCACTCTCTCATAAAAAACTCCCCACCGCGTCCAAAAACGCCCCAAACACAGGCACACTCACCACCAGAATGGACAGCTTTGCAAACATTTCAATCTGTCCTGCGATCGCAGAATAACCGGAATCCCTGCACAGGTTCGCCGCAAATTCCGCCACATACGTGATTCCCACCATCTTTACCACCAGCCCGATGTATCTGCCATCGACCGGAAGCTGCGACTTGATGGAATCCACAAAGAGCAGTACAGTCTCCACCTTTGTGAGCAGATAGATAAAAATGCAGATTCCCACAACCATTGCAACAAACGTACTGTACTCTCCCTTTTCTCTCTTGAGCGGAATTGCAAGAAATACTCCCGCGATGCCAAGAACCGCTATTTTTACAATATCCATCGTTTTCTCCCGGCTTACAGCGCAAACAGCGACTGCATCGTCTCAAATAATTCATAGATATACGGAACGATCCAGAACAGCACAATGATAAGCCCGGCCAGGCTGGTCAAAAACGCATGCTCCTCCCTGCCGCTGTGCTTTAAGACCTGTCCGATCACTGTCACAAGAATCCCGACTGCCGCTATCTTAAAAATCAAATTCACGCTCATCGTATTTCTTTCCTTTCTGTTTTGCTTTCCTGCCGTCTAAATCAGAAGAATGACGAGCATTCCCCCCATCACCATACTGACAGTCGCATAAATCTTCTGCTTTTCTCCAAGCTCTCCCCGCACGGTTTTGATCCTGTCATCCAGCTGTTCTAAAATGAGCGTGAGTCTTCTGTGATTTTCTTCTTCGCTTCTCCCGAAAAGCGCGCCGCCCGCCTCCTCGATGAGCGCGCTCTCCTCTCCGGTTAAACACAGTTTTTTCCGATATTCCTCAAAAACCCTCTTCCACACCTGTTCCCCGTTTTTCTCGTTTTTCTCTATCAGGCAGTCTGCAATCTTCCGACAGATCTCATTTAATCGTTCATCCGGCGTTCTCACAAAGCATCCCAGCAGAACTTCCACCGGCTGTCTGGTTCCATTTCCGTAGCAGGAAAGATCCACCAGAAGTTTCCGCAGCGCGTACAAAAGTGCCAGATGGTCTGCCAGTTCTCTTTTGTATGTGCCTGCCATCCCCGCCGCCGCGGCAAAGACCAGGATACTTCCCATGATTTTTAACATATCCGCTCCATCCGTTCATCGTAGATTGTGGTGCTGCGCTCCCCGCGAGAATTCCGTTCAATCAATATGTAGCGCCCGAACAGCTTCTGTGTGACGCATGCCTGCAGATACGGTTTGTCCAGAAGCTCCTGCACACAGCCCGCATGCACGGTCCCGAGTACCCTGCACCCGCAGCACAGTGCCTGTTTTACCGCCGCAAAATCCTCCTTTCCACCAAGCTCATCCACCGCCAGAATCTGCGGCGACATGGAGCGCAGGAGCATCCGGATTCCCTCCGTTTTCTTACAGCCGTCCAACACATCCGTGCGGGGACCCAGATCGTTCTGCGGAATTCCCAGGTGGCATGCGGCAATCTCGGAACGCTCGTCCACAACCCCCACTTTCATTCCGGGTGCACCCGCATCCCCCGCGGACAACTGCCGGATCAGATCCCGCAAAAACGTCGTCTTCCCGATTCCGGGCGGCGAGAGCATCAGTGTATTATAGATACCGTCCGATCTCCTGATATGCGGAAGAATGTCATCCGCGCAGCCCCGTTTCTCGTGTGCAATCCGGACATTTAAAAAGGTGATATGGCTAAGACCCGTCACTTTCCCATCCTTTTTTACCACCTGTCCCGCCATTCCGATTCTGTGTCCTCCCTCAATGGTAAGATAGCCCTCCTTCACCTCCTCGCTGTAGGCGTAGAGCGAATAATCACTGATATAGTTGAGCATCTCACGAAGATCCTCCGGCGTCATCCGATAGCCGCTCTCATATCCGCAGGCAGAGGGCAGTGCATACGCGCCCTCCCGCCCCGGCAGGTAGCGGCTCTCCCCGCCATAAATAAATTCAAGCGGACTGCCCACCCGGACACGGATCTCCTCCAGTCCCGCCTTCCATGTATCGTTCGCCAGCGCCTCTCTTATATGCACCGGGAATATTTTGACGATCTCCAAAGCCATGCCCCCTTTCCGGCTATGTCTAATTCTATGACCTGTCCGAAAAAATATGACTGGTTTTTGCGTCGGTCATAAAAAAGCGCAAAAAAGAAGGGGCTGCCCACTTGAAGCAGACAATCCCCTTTTGATGAGAGAAGTAATATGCGAAAAAGACCATGTCCTTCGATTTCTGATGGAATGCAGATGGAAATTCGTTGGAGAAAAATGTGAGCATTTCTTCCAGCTAAATGTTTGCATCGGATTCCGTGTCTCTTCCACGTTTGAACAATCCGACGGGTGCATGTCCGACACACCGGAGACAATGGGCGGACTTTCTGGT
>ERZ791840.267-NODE-267-length-39633-cov-4.003815_pt1 | contig 39633 bp, 32 predicted proteins | sample MGYA00510291_ERZ791840 | MGnify/ENA primary metagenome ERZ791840 (study PRJEB30046, sample SAMN00715256) | human gut metagenome | study: EMG produced TPA metagenomics assembly of the A metagenome-wide association study of gut microbiota in type 2... | reverse complement strand
ACTATAGACAATCGCAAGATCACCATCCCCAACGGCAGCCTGTCCAATGCAGTCATCACAAATGTGACCGCCCAGCCAAAGCGCCGTGTAGACCTGACCGTTGGCATCGGTTATACTTCTGATCTGAAGAAAGCCAAGGAGATCCTAAACCAGATTTATGCAAATGATCCTCTTATTTTAAAAGAAGACGGTATTACCGTCTATGTAGATCAGTTAGCAGACAGCTCCGTTATCCTGGGTTCAAGAGGCTGGACAAATACCACTGATTACTGGACTGTACGCTGGAGAATACTGGAGCAGATCAAACTGAAGTTTGACCAGGCTGGAATTGAAATTCCATTTAACCAGTTAGATGTAAACGTAAAAAACGCTTCTGTAAACGAAAAAAAATCTTAAAAAAGTCTTGACAAGGTCCAAAAAAAACATTATAATGTCTATCGTGTCATTCAAAAACGCATAGACATGCGCCTTTAGCTCAGTTGGTAGAGCAGTAGACTCTTAATCTATTTGTCCAGGGTTCGAATCCCTGAAGGCGCAGTATCAGCACTGTTTTTGATGAATTAGCATCGGGGACGGTGCTCTTTTTTTAGAATCTGTTTCTACAGATGGAGACATATGTAACAGATGAAGACATATGTAAAAGTAATCGTTTATTTCATTTGTGGAAAGTTACTGGATCTGTGGAAAAATAAAGGAAAATCTATTTCGTGTACTAAAAAGGGGACTATTTTAGTCCCCTTCTACTACATCTTGCATAAAATATTGATTGCATCCTTGTTCAGGAGGCATTTTTCATGTTCATTCAGATAAGCTTCAGAAATTGCATCTTTTTCGACCATGCCACCGAATTCACCGGCGGATACGATGCGCTGAGCCTTTTTATTGCCGTCTTCTGTATTCGGGAAGTCTACCATCAGGTAGTAGACACCGTCATCTTTATACAGACGGCTTTCTGATGCCTGGCCGTATCCAAGGATCTTGCAGAAGTCGATTGCATTATCCAGACTTGGAAAGAGAATCTGCCAGCGAACGGTCTCTTTCTCACTGCTGTCAGGCTCAATCAGCATACCGGAAGCTTCAGAACCATCTTTTTGGATGGATTCCAGAGAATTCTCAGCCTGGCAGGAGATCGACAGCATCAGGCTCCGGTCAGGAAGAAATGCACCGTAAAATCCCTGGATTCCATTGTCTGTGTTAAGCCCAAGAACTTCTTTCCCTTTCTTGAGAAGAAGATTCAAAAATTCTTCGGTACGCTCCCTGTCCTGTGTCAGATCTTCCAGTGAGTAGCCAAGTGCGGCAATCTCTGCTTCTGTGATAAGGCAGTTCATTCTGGTGTCGGATACTTTCCAAAAAGTCATATGCTCACCCCCTGATTTGTAAAATCTATTGCTTTTGTAATCTTATTTGTTCTATAAGTTATATAACAAAACGGGTGTAGTGTCAATATATTTTCTATATTTTATGATTTTTTCAGAAATATTATTTGTTTTTCATTCGTTTGATCACTTTCAGTCGGGTAAATTCTTCCCGTTCCTTCTCTTCCAGTGCATTTGTAATCGTATATACGAGATTGTCATACATCGGAATCGTAATATTTTTCAGGGCATTTGCCCTTTTCTGTGTCTTTTTGATACTTGAAGCCAGCCGGTACGCTGCATTTTCTACCTCAGAAAGCTTGAGTGTCAGCTCTTTAACACGGCAGAATGCATCACGGGCGATATCGATGGATTCTCTGGAAGTACTGAATGCATAGGTTGGTCTGGTATTTTCTTTTTCGTACTTCACTTTCGGGATTTCTGTTCCCATAATGCTTCGCGTCTGGATGCGGATAGAATCCTCGATCGGAACTGTATAGGCAAGTTCTTCTACTGTACTGATCCCGTGCTCGATATTCGCCCTCTGAAGGCACTGATAGGCATAGGTGAAGGTTTTATCGATTTCTTCCTGAATATCCTTTGCTTCGTCGATTAAGCCCATCAGCTCGCGGATCAGAATGTTCCGCTTCTTGTCCATCAGCTCATATCCCTGTCTGGCAAGTGTCAGTGAATTTTTCGCAAGTATCAGATTTCCCTTGGTGGGAAATGAACGTGGATCCATAGACTTCCCTCCTTAGCCTTTGTAGTATACGTCAAGAATCTTGGTATCGACACGGTCAAGTTCTTCTTTTGGAAGGATTCTAAGCAGTTCCCAGCCAAGATCCAGGGTTTCCTCGATGGTACGGTTTTCATTCGGTCCCTGGCCGATATAACGCTCCTCGAATGCCTTTCCAAATTCCAGGTATTTCTTGTCAATCGGAGAAAGCTCGTCTTCTCCGATAACGGAAGCAAGATTCCGAGCCTCTCCTACTTTAGCATATGCAGAGAAAAGCTGGTTTGCCAGGTCCTGGTGGTCTTCCCGGGTATATCCTTTTCCGATACCGTCTTTCATCAGACGGGACAGGGACGGAAGAACGCTGATCGGCGGGTAGATTGCCTGTCCGTGAAGATTCCGGTCAAGTACGATCTGTCCTTCGGTGATATAACCGGTCAGGTCAGGGATCGGGTGGGTAATGTCATCATTTGGCATGGTCAGGATCGGGAGCTGTGTGACAGAACCATTTACTCCTTCTACGATTCCTGCACGTTCATATAAGGTGGCAAGTTCACTGTACAGATATCCCGGATATCCTTTACGGCTTGGGATTTCTCCTTTGGAAGAAGAAACCTCGCGCATGGCTTCGGCAAAGGAAGTCATATCGGTAAGAATGACCAGAATGTGCATATTTTTTTCAAATGCAAGGTATTCAGCGGCGGTCAGCGCAACCTTCGGGGTGATCAGACGCTCGACGACAGGATCGTTGGCAAGGTTCAGGAACATTGCCACATGGTTTGCAACACCGCTCTCCTCAAAGGTTCTGCGGAAGAAATCAGCTACGTCATGCTTGACACCCATTGCGGCGAATACGATGGCGAAATCCTCATTCGTGCTGCCACCCAGAGAAGCCTGCTTTACGATCTGTGCGGCAAGCTGGTCGTGCGGAAGACCGTTGCCCGAAAAGATCGGCAGCTTCTGTCCACGGATCAGTGTGGTCAGTCCGTCAATCGCAGAAATTCCGGTGCGGATATAGTTACGAGGGTATTCACGTCTGACCGGATTTAACGGAAGTCCGTTGACATCGCGCACCTCTTCAACCGTGATCGGTCCAAGGTCGTCGATCGGTTCTCCGATTCCGTTAAAGGTTCTTCCAAGCATTTCTTCGGACAGACCGATTTCCATCGGATGTCCGGTAAGTCTGGTGTGGGTATTATTAAGAGACATATTTTCCGTGCCTTCAAATACCTGGATGATTGCTTTGTCCTTGTAGACCTCTACAATACGTCCCATTTTGTGTTCTTTGCCGTTTACGACAAAATCTACGATTTCATCATAAAAAGCATCCTGAACGCCTTCCAGCGCGATCAGAGGGCCGTTAATGCTGCTGAGGCCTAAATATTCAATTGCCATTTTATTTTCCCTCCTTACGCGTTCTTTTCCATGATGCGGTCATGGAAAGCATCAATGTCTGCCAGATACTGGTCAAGAAGCTGAAGATTGTCATTTGGAACATCGTATTTGATCGCAATGACACGTTCAAAAATATTTTCCTCCTTGAGGACAGACATTGGCATATTCATGGCTACCAGTTCGCGGCAGCGTTTGTATAAATATAAAATGATCTCCATCATTTTGTACTGCTTCTGCAGAGAAACACAGGTATCATCCTTGTGGAATGCATTCTGCTGCAAAAATCCGAGACGGATGACTCTTGCAATTTCCAGAACCAGCTTCTGATCGTCCGGAAGTACATCACTTCCGATCAGCTTTACGATTTCCATCAGGCTGCTCTCCTGGTTCAGAAGTGCCATGATGCGGTTGCGGTAGTCAACGAATTTGGGTGATACATTGTCGTGGTACCAGGCGGCGAGATCGGTCAGATACTCGCTGTAGCTGGTCAGCCAGTGGATCGCCGGAAAATGTCTTGCGTAGGCAAGGCTCTTGTCCAGGCCCCAGAAGCAGCGGACGAAACGTTTTGTGTTCTGTGTGACCGGCTCGGAGAAATCGCCTCCCTGAGGCGATACGGCGCCAATAATGGTCACGGATCCGTCACTGCCATTTAAGTTATGCATCATGCCTGCGCGCTCGTAGAAAGCAGACAGACGGCTGGCAAGGTAAGCCGGGAAACCTTCTTCTGCCGGCATCTCTTCCAGACGGCCGGAAAGCTCACGTAAGGCTTCCGCCCAGCGGGAAGTAGAGTCTGCCATGATCGCTACGTCATAGCCCATGTCACGGTAATATTCAGCCAGGGTAAGTCCGGTATAAATACTTGCTTCACGGGCAGCTACCGGCATGTTGGAGGTATTGGCGATCAGAGTGGTTCTGTCCATCAGCGGATTGCCGCTCTTTGGGTCCACAAGCTCTGAAAACTCTTCCAGCACCTGTGTCATTTCATTTCCACGCTCGCCGCAGCCGATGTAGATGATAATATCGGCATCAGACCATTTGGCGATCTGGTGCTGTGTCATGGTTTTTCCGGTACCGAATCCGCCTGGGATTGCGGCAGTTCCACCCTTTGCGATCGGGAACATGGTATCCAGGATCCGCTGTCCGGTGATCAGAGGGACACTTGCCGGGAAACGGTAGCTTGTTGGGCGCGCCTTACGGATCGGCCAGTGCTGTATCATGTTGAGCTGTTTTTCTGTTCCGTCGGAAAGCCGCAGAGTGACAAGTGTATCTTCAATCCGGTATTCTCCGTCCGACGCGCAGCAGATTACTTCACCTTCCACATCCGGCGGAACCATACATTTGTGTACGATCGCACTGGTCTCCGGAACCTCCGCTATAATATCTCCGCCATGAAGGTAATCTCCTTTGGCCACGGTGATGTGGGTATCCCATAATTTGTCGCGGTCAAGCGAATCAACGCTGACGCCGCGGGTGATAAATGCACCGCCGCCCACATTTGCGATCTGCTCAAGCGGGCGTTCGATTCCGTCAAAAATATTGTTCAGGATTCCAGGTGCCAGAGTTACAGATACCGGGCTTCCGGAAGCCACTACGATTTCTCCCGGTTTCAGCCCGGAAGTCTCTTCATAGACCTGAACAGTCGTGATGTCTTTGTCCAGGGAAATGACTTCACCAACCAGCTTTTCCTTTCCCACATAGACCATTTCCGACATCATGAATCCGGTGTCACCCTTCAGATAGATGACCGGACCGTTTATTCCATAAATAGTTGCTGTCTTATTCAATTCCTGCACCTCCTGCTGCAAAACTGAACTGATGATATTCGTAATCGACTGCAGCCTGGAAGCTGTGATCGATCAGAATATTACGGCCTCGGATTACAGCACGCATACCGCCCATAAAATCATATTCACTGATGGTGATCGTCATGCCGGTACGTTTTTCCAGTTCTGTCTGTTTCTCCTTATCAGAAGGAGAAATATAAATGGTCATATCCTCGCCATCTGCAAAGCGTGCGGCTTCGCGGATTTTGCTGCAGAGATAGTCCAGATATTCGTCTGTTTTTGTAAAGTCAGAAAGAAGCTCCTTTACTTCATCAAACAGCCTGACTTTTAATTCATTCTGTGTTTTGCCAAGAGCACGTTTCAGTTCGGTTTCGGCTTTTGCCGCAGCTTGATTTACCTGCCTTCTGGCTCTTAAGGTCTCGGATTTGATACGGACCTCAGACTGTGCGGTCGCTTCTTTTTTATGCTTTTCAAATAAAGATTCAAGCGCTTTTTTGTGATTGTCAATGATCGCATTTCCCTCAGAACGGGCTTCAGTCATGACCGTTTCCTGTAAATGCGCTATTTTCTCTTCAAGCGTCATTGTCTCACCTTCTATGCCTTTCTAGTTAAAGTTTCAGTCCAATCGCTTCATTGACGTATGAGGTAATGAAATCCTTTTTACGTCCTGTTCCGTGTCTGTCCGGAATTTCGATCAGAAGAGGCATCTTTCTTTTTAACTTGATCTCATCGATGAGATCCGGAAATTCTCTTCCAAAGCGTTCCGTCAGAAGAATGATACCGATCGACTTGTCGTTCATGGCAGTTTCCAGCGCATCACGCAGCTCCTGCTTTTCATGAACTACGACACCGTCCACGCCGGCAAGCCGCATTCCGGTATAAGTATCCACATTGTCACTGATCAGATACATTTTCATGATTACAGTCGGCTGATGATCATGAAGGAGATGATAAGACCGTACAGGCATACACCTTCTGCAAGACCTACGAAGATAAGGGATTTACCAAGGACGCTGGAATCCTCGCTGATAGCTCCAAGAGCTGCGCTTGCTGCACTTGCTACGGCAATACCGCCACCGATGCAGGAAAGACCGGTAACAAGAGCTGCTGCAATGTAACCAAGACCGGTTGCAAGGCCTGCGCCTGAGGCAGCGGCGTCTGCCGCATGTACCGGTACACTTCCAAAGAGCATGATCCCTGCTACAAGGAAGGTTCCAAAGTAAGAAAGAACATTGGAGGCAAGTGCACATTTATAACGTCCTTTATTTTTTTCTCCGAGCAGATAATATCCGAATGGAATGAAAATGCTTAAAACCAGTGCGGCAATGAGAATAAGTTTAGTTGCTAAAGTCATGATAATTTCCTCCTAAAATGAAAAACTAATTTTTTGCAGTACCTGTATAAGGTTTAAATTCGCGGCCGCTGCCTTTGTAGAAACGGCTGAACATCTCGTAATAGACAAGTCTCAGGACCTGGATTCCAACGATCAGTCCTTCGAATCCACATACAAACAGGTTGCCGAGTACGATCACTACCCAGTTAATATGCCCGCTTTCGGCACCGGCAAGCATCAGTACAACCTCCATGATGGAAGCGTGGCTGACTGCGAATGCACTGATACGGATAAAGGAAAGCGTATTTGAAAAATAGCTGAGCAGGGTTTCAAATAATTCAAAGAATGCCTGGGTGACAAACATTGCTTTGCTTTGTTCCATTTTTTCGGTTTTCTTTTTGATCTTGTTCGTCAGCGGCTCCTTCAGTGCGATCAGAAGAAGCGGTACTCCGAACATCACTGCAAGAACGATTCCACCCGGCAGAGAGTGACCTGTCATGAAAAGAACGATGCAGGTAACTGCTGCCCCGTAGAATATCAGCCCTGCCACGCCGTTTGCATCAAACCAGGTTGCTTCGGTATCTTTGGCACGGATGCCGTTGATAATATGGAAGATCATAGAAATCAGGATGATTCCCATACCAAAAGCAATCGATACGATAAATACGGTATTCAGCTTTCCGATAAACGGTAAGGTGGTCATATGATTGATCGGTCGGATCCATTTGGCTTCTATAATGTCTTCAAATCCAAACACACTTCCAAACATAAATCCAAAGAAGGTGGAGAAGATTCCGGCAAGTGATACGATTCCGGCAAGGTTCATTTTCTTTGTGAAATACAGGATCGCACCGCCGATAAAGAGCAGCAGCCCCTGACCGACATCCCCGAACATGGCGCCGAAGATAAAGCTGTACATGATACCTACAAAAATGGTCGGATCCATCTCACCGCTCTTAGGAAGTCCGTACATCTTGATGAACATTTCAAATGGTTTGAAAAGCTTTGGATTCTCAAGCTTGGTAGGAGGTTCTCCAAAATACTTTTCCCGGTCCTCTTCTACTACGATATAAACCTTGTCATCTCCCTGTGCCTCTTTGATAAATGCATTTGCATCTTCTTCGGACATCCAGCCGCAGAGGATGTAGTATTCTTCCTGCTCGTCTGTCTCGGTTCGTGCCGCAAATTTCCGGATATCAAAGTTATCGGAAAAACGTTCCAGCTGAATTCTTGCACCGAGTAGTCTGGAAGCGTTCTTGCGGAACATCTCCTGACGTTTATCCTTCACTGCCTGGATTTCATCGGTCAGATTCTGGACTTCTTTATCCAGGCTCCGGTAAGCTTCCAGCGGGGTTCCGCCAAAGTCTTCCAGCAGATCGACTTTTTCAAAGTGGAGAGACCGCATGATCGAATCGACCTTTCCTGCATCAGCATCCGATACAAAATAAACGCCATAGACATAAGAGGCATCTCTGGAGCCTTCCAGAAATAATGCATCAATGTCTTCAAGAAGCGCTTTTTCCAGCCGGTGATAATAATCCACATTGATTTTTCCAAATCTTGTGCGGATGTATTTGTACTGCATGATCTCATGCAGGTCAAAATCCAGAGAAGTAAAAGGTTCCAGGACTTTCATACGTGCCTGGATATTCTCTCTCTTTTTTTTCAGTTCTTCTTTTTGCTGCTGCAGATCCATGTAGTCATGATTGATAGAACGAATCATCTCAAGGATCTCGTCTTCGCTCTGATCAAAGGATGGCTCTGCTGGCATGTCTTTCATATATCCCAGAAACTGTGTCACTTTTGCGAGTGGATCACGGTAAGGGTTCATTTCCAGAAATGGCATCAGATTATCTACTGTCTTGAGCTCCGTGAGTGCATTTTCAAGTTGCATCTCATATTTGGAAAGATACCGGTTTGTCATGCGGTCGATGTCGGCGCGTGGTCCGGTAATGCTCAGGAACTTCATCTTAACAATCATTTCGCTGTTCCTCCTATATAAGTTAATGTCTCACGTGCAGGAAGTCCGTAGCGAACACATTCGAGCACAGTTGTAAGCTTATCAAGCTCCTCCTCTTTCAGAAAAAGATAGGTATTCACGGTTGCGATGGAATAAGGGTTACTTCTTCTGTCTGCCAGGTAGAGACGGTACAGGCAGTCTTTGTAAATCGTCTCGATGGACGCTAGTGTCTGAGTATCGGTGTGACGCAGATAAGGCGTTCTGGTAACCAGCTTTAAAAATTCATCGACAGACGGTGCTTCTACAAGATCCTTCAGCTGATCTACATGAATCCGGTAGTGTATCGGGATCAGCAGTGTGGAAATATCCGGCGGAAGCATGTTGTAATATTTTTTTGCACGGTAGATCCACTGCAGGTTCAGCAGGTCGATCTTTGCTCCGGCATCTCTGGTGAAAATTTCCAGTTCCTTATGCTTCAGAATCTTTTTGCGTTTCTTCCACATGGTTGTAAAATAGTACAGATTCAGTGCCAGATCGTAATCAAAAAGGGTAGGGTTCTCCGCATTTTCCAGACGTTTTAACGGCGCATAGTATTCTGTGCCCTTTAAATTTTCCACCAGCTCACCGATATTCCCCGAAGTGATCAGTTTATCGATGGAGAGATCCGAATATTTGTCGAAGAATATTTTCTTATGATCCAGATCAAAAGGCTTCTGATAGTGGTTGAATACAATACGCAGACAATAGTTGATCAGATTCATCTCGTAGCGCTTCAGATAAAGCTCCAGGAATTTTTTCTGATCCATTCCGGAAAAACGGTACAGGCGTGTATAATCACTGTAAAGTGACTGCACAAGAAGCTTCTCAATCTCACCGCGGTGAAGACGGTTTTCGTCCATATCTGCAAGGACATTCCGATATCCGGGATGTTCTTTGAGATAAGCAGCAACTTCGGTTACTGTATGAAATGCGGCGATGTTCCGGAAATCTTCATCAGTGAGCAGTTTCGCCTGCATGGCGCGTACTTTTGTTACGATGCCACTGTATGCAAGTAAATTTCCCATATGCTATCCCTCTATGATACGTCTGACAATTTTCTCGGCATATGCCGTATGCTTCTCTTCAAAATCTTTTTTAAGTTCTTCGATCGCTGTCTGGTTCTTACGGTTCTGCCTTGCAAGAATCTCATCCATCTGACGGTTTAATCCTTTGTGGATATCGTTCAGCTCCTTTTGGGTGTGATCTTCAAGTTGTTTGTCGAACTGATTGCGTTCATTTTGAATGCGTTCTTCCAGTTCTGATTTTTCAAGTTCCGCGTGTTCCACAACAGCTTCGGCTGCGTGTTCGATTTCGGAGAGCTTTTTAACAATATGATCCATTGTCCGACTCCTTTCTTAGAAATTATTTATACATTTTTAATAATGCATACATATTCTACTACTTTAAATGGAAAAATCTACTAAAAAATAAGAGAATACCATAAGAATATTTTATACAAAACTTATAAAATATATTTTTGGGTTTTCAAATATTTCAGAATAGTATAAAATAAATAAGGTTATACATATTTTCACTAAAGGAAGAGAAAGATATATGAGGTTAAGAAATGTACCGGGAGCAGATGCTTATCTGACAGCTCATCCCCTTGTAATTAAAAATGAGACCAGATATCGCGGCACCTGGAAAGAGACTTTTCAGAATCCGGAGAATCCGATCCATATTGAGATCGGGATGGGAAAAGGACAGTTTCTTCTGACACTTGCAAAGGAGAATCCATCCATCAACTATATCGGTATCGAACGTTATTCAAGCGTACTGCTTCGGGCGCTGGAACGCTTTGACAATGACGAGGAATACAAGGATGTCAACAATATTCGTTTTATCTGTATGGATGCGACAAATCTGCCGGAGGTTTTTGCTGTCGGAGAGATTGACAAGATTTATCTGAATTTTTCAGATCCGTGGCCGAAAGCACGTCATGCAAAGCGCAGACTTACTTCCAAGCAGTTTTTTGAGCGGTATGACAAGATCCTTGCCTTTGACGGAGTCGTTGAATTTAAGACAGACAACAGAGAGCTGTTTGACTTTTCACTGGAGCAGGTGGAGTTGGCAGGCTGGGTACTTCTGGCGAAGACCTATGATCTTCACAATGATCCGACACTCAGCAGAGGGAATGTTATGACTGAGTACGAGGAGAAATTTTCCGGGCAGGGACATCCGATCCATAAACTGATCGCAATGCGCCAGTAAGACAATTGAATAAAATGCAACAGGCAGATCATAAAGGCGCTGAGTGCGTAAGATGATCCCTGGCAATATAAGAGACAGCAGATACGGAGCAATCCGCACATCGGCTGTCTTTTTGCATATATTGTAGAAAGAGGAAGTCAGGAAGGAACAGATATGCGGAAAAAGCATCATTTTCAGAATTGTATGCGGGGGTTTTGCTATAAGAATCCAAGATTTAATAAAAAGCTGATCTGTTTCAGAAATTCTTTTCAGGAAGTCTATAAAATCTTAAACCCGAAATGTGGATGCCACTAAATCCAGTCCTTTTTACATAGCCTGAGATGGCAGAAATGAGGAAAGTGTATGGGTATCGCATTGATCACGAAGGATTATGAAAATACAGTCGGAAAGCAGAGGATACCGGTAATTGTGGAGTTTTACGCATCATGGTGTCCAAAGTGCGGAATGATGTATCCTGTTGTGGAAAGGATTGCCAGCCGGTATCATGGAAAATGGATTTTTTATAAGATTGATATTGATATATCGAAAGAGATTGCAGAGTATATAGGCATTGAAATCGTACCGACGTTTGTGGTGTACAGAGATGGAAAAATCTGTGGATATACAACCGGAGTTCTTCCAGAAGAAACTCTGGAAGAACGAATCCGGGAAATGTTAAGAAAATAATTGGTGGAATCAATTATTCGTATAATGGATATTTTGCGCAGATTGCATTGAATTGCTATGTTAAAATTCGAATACAGCAACACCGTATGGCGGAAGATCGTAACCAAATGAATATGGTCTTCCATCACATTCCTGTTTCTTTGCTTTATATACTGCCGGGCGGGCTTTTCCGCTTCCGCCATACTGCAATTCATCACTGTTCAGTACCAGGCGGTACTGTTTGCCGCGTGGTACGCCGACACGGTACTCCGGTCGTTCGATCGGTGTGAAGTTACATACGAATAAAAGGTTCTTTTTTGCGCCCTTTGAATGACGGATGAAGCTGTAAATACTTCGTGAGTTGTCATCTGCATTGACCCACTCAAAGCCTTCCATGCAGGTATCCTGTTCATACATGGCTTTGTTGTGTGTGTAAAGATGCAGCAGGTCACGGTAGAAATTCTGGAGTGCCTGATGCTCCGGCTCTGCAAGGAGATACCAGTCAAGCTCACGCGCCTCGCTCCACTCGCGGAGCTGTCCGAAATCCTGTCCCATGAAGAGAAGTTTCTTTCCAGGATGTCCCATCATGAAAGCATAACCGACCTTCAGGTTGGCGAATTTCTCAAATCCAAGACCAGGCATCTTATTGAGCATAGAGCATTTTAGATGTACCACTTCATCATGTGATAATACAAGAATATAATTCTCGCTGTATGCATAGGTTAAGGCAAATGTCATACCGTAGTGGTCGCCTTTGCGGAAATATGGATCCAGCTTCATGTATTCGGTAAAGTCATGCATCCATCCCATGTTCCACTTCAGGCTGAATCCAAGACCATCATCTTCCGGTTTGCCGGTTACTTTTGGCCATGCAGTGGATTCTTCTGCGATCATCAGTGCGCCAGGGTTACGTCCGGTAGTAACGGAATTCAGATGCTTGAAAAATTCGATTGCTTCCAGATTCTCATTGCTGCCGTATTTGTTGGCGATCCACTGACCGTCTTCTTTACCGTAATCAAGATACAGCATGGAAGCAACAGCATCTACGCGGAGACCATCGATGTGATAATGTTCGATCCAGAACAGTGCGTTGGCGATCAGGAAGTTCTTAACTTCTGCTTTACCATAATCGAAGATCTTGGTTCCCCAGTCCGGATGTTCACCTTTCTTAGGATCTGCATATTCAAAGGTAGCTGTGCCGTCAAAATCAGCGAGTCCGTGTGCATCGCGTGGAAAATGTGCCGGTACCCAGTCAAGGATTACGCCAATCTTATTCTTATGGAAGTAATTAATCATATATGCGAAATCTTCCGGCGTACCATAACGGGAGGTCGGAGCATAATATCCGGTCACCTGATATCCCCAGGAGCCGTCAAATGGGTATTCTGAAATTCCCATCAGTTCGATATGAGTATACCCCATCTTTTTTATGTAGTCTGTAGCTGCATGAGCGAATTCACGGTAGCTGTAGAACCCATCATCTTCACGTCCCGGATGGCGCATCCAGGAACCGATATGTGCTTCATAAATGGAAATCGGTGAGGAATGGAAATCCCATTCTGCCCGGTGCTTCATCCAGACACTGTCACTCCATTTTAGATGGGAGATATCAGCAATCCTTGAGGCAGTTCCCGGTCTCAACTCTGCACTGTTCGCAAATGGATCAGCCTTGTAAAGCTTATCTCCGGTCTGTGTCTCGATACAGTACTTGTAAAGCTGTCCGAGCTGTGCTTCCGGAACAAATGCGGTATAGATTCCAAGTGGTTCCTGACGCTTCATAACGTTTGCATCTTCACTCCAGCCGTTGAATTCACCGACTACGGAAACTGATCTGGCGTGTGGAGCCCATACTGCGAAATATACGCCGGTTTTTTTTCCATCTTTTACAAAATGTGCACCCATTTTTTTATAGATTTCATAATGGGTTCCCTGTCCGAATAAATATTGATCTAATTCGCCGATTCTATAATCAGCGGGTTTATCTGTTGTTACAGTTTTTACAGACTTTTTAGCTGTAGATTTTTTAGCAGCAGTTTTAGCAGCTGCCGGTTTTTTTACAGCAGATTTTTTTACGGCCGTCTTGCGGGGCGTGTTGGTCTGTTGTGCTGTTGTTTTTTTTACTGCCATCCCATTCACCTTCTATCAAAGATATTTAGGAATATTATACTAGAAATAGCGATAAAAAGAAAGAGTTTTGGACAACTTATACACTTCTTATGTAAGATGTCTAAAACTCTTTGTTTATAGTTATCGGTTTTATCTGCATATACAAAAGAACGCGCCGGAAGCGCGTTCTTTGTAGAAATCTTATGATTTAAAATCATCTTCTTTCAGGATGATGTGGTCTGAATTATCAGTGCTTCTTCCAAATACCCGTTTCACAAGATGTTTTACATTTGCTTTCTGGGAATGTGAAATTGCTTCATCCATGATCTCTTTTACTTCTGCAACAGTAACCGCATGATCTTCTCTCTGCATCATATCAATCCGGCTGTATAATGCAAGGATTCCCATTTCATCGATACGGTATCCGTTTTCCTTAGCATAGGTCTGACCGAATGTAACCAGTTCATCATTGATGAATACCGGAAGCTCCAGTCTGGAAGTAAATTTACGTTTGAATTCGCGATGAGATGCAAACATTCTTTCCAGCGGTTTCTTCTGGTCTTCCAGAAGGAAGAGAAGTTCGCCGGTCTGTTCATCCATCATGTCATTCAGTTCACGGATGGTTCTGTCATTCATCTTGGAAGCTTTTTCGATGATCAGTGCGCCACCGTTCAGCTTATCGATGATACTTCCGATGTCCTTTTTGTTCAGAGAATCACCGGTTACGATTGCAACTTTACCCTGTTTGAGTCTGCGCTGTTTCTGGATTGCTTTTACAATATCAACTGCGAGGACTGTTTTTCCGCTTCCCTTGCGGCCAAGGATCAGGATGTTGCCTGTGCGGGAAGTTCCATAACGGTTACGGCAACGTTTGTCGTTATCAAGGATTTCAACAAGCTGTTCACTGACACCACGGATCGGTACAAAGTAAGAGAACAGCTGCTTCTGCTCTTCAGTAAGTCCAAGCTTCAGTCCGATCTCACTTGTTGCACTCAGATCGTAACGACCCTGTACAACGAATCCGGTATCGAATTTACCCATGCGTTCGGTGATTTCATCTTCTGACGGTTCTTCGATTTCAAGAACTTCGTCAATATCCGGAGTTGGCGCTGATTTTGAAGTTTCTTTCTCTGGCTCAGGAGCCGGTTTCTCGTCAAATTCAAGATCAAGATAATCATCATTGCTATCTAATTCTTCTTCATCTTCAAAGGAATCAAGGTCTGCAAAATCACCATCATCTTCGTCAGAATCATGATCATTGATATCGAGAGTAGATTCTTTTTCAAAATCAAAATCCTCTTTATGATCTTCATCTAATTCATCATCGATCTGGTAGTCATCTTCGTCTTCATCCTCGTATTCTTCGTCATCGTCATACTCGGAATCATCTTCATCCTCGTATTCCTCGTCGTCGTCATACTCGGAATCATCTTCATCTTCGTATTCCTCGTCATCGTCATATTCGGAATCGTCTTCATCTTCGTATTCCTCGTCATCGTCATACTCGGAATCGTCTTCATCTTCGTATTCCTCGTCGTCATCATCCTCGGAATCATCCTCATCTTCGTATTCCTCGTCGTCATCATCCTCGGAATCATCTTCATCCTCGTATTCCTCGTCGTCATCCTCGGAATCATCTTCATCCTCGTATTCCTCGTCGTCATCATCCTCGGAATCATCCTCATCTTCGTATTCTTCCTCGTCATCATCCTCGGAATCATCTTCATCCTCGTATTTCTCGTCGTCGTCATACTCGGAATCATCTTCATCCTCGTATTCCTCGTCGTCATCATCCTCGGAATCATCTTCATCCTCGTATTCCTCGTCATCGTCATACTCGGAATCATCCTCATCCTCGTATTCAGCTTCTTCATCGTAAACCGCATCCGATTCATCATCTTCTTCGGAGTCAACGATTTCTTCAAAATCATTTTCTTCCGGCTCTTCCTCGTCAGTGTCTGAAGCTTCTTTGGATGAATCTTCCGGACTTTCAGTCGCTTCATCCTCTTCATCATCAACGAAATCTTCAGCATCTTCATCGGTGATTTTAGGCTCTTCACCATTTTCAAGCTGTTCCATCAGTTTGCGGATATCATCAGAAAGGATTGGTTTTGTAGCTCCAAGAACTTCCTCTTCTTCTTCTTTCTTCTTCTCGCGCAGGGCTTTTTCTTTCTCAGCTTCCTCCTGGCTCTTTTCAAGAATCTTTGCATTTTCACGCTGGGTTGCTTCCCAGTTGGCAAGAATTTCTTCAATCTTCATCTTACCGGTCATCTGTGAATCGTCTGAAGCAGATTCAGGAGTAACTGCACCACTTGCAACGGCAACACCGGCTTTCAGGGCATCTGAAAGGGAAGCACCGGAAATGGTTGTGGAAATATCGGAAGTGCTTCGAATCCGGGTCTTTGGCTGTGACTCAGCTTCTGGTTCGGAAGCATGTGTCCGGGCCATTGGCTCTGGAAGATCCGGAAGATCAATACTGTCTGTGACATGTACATCTTTGCGGACCTTGTCTGCAATTCGCGGATTCGGTGCCGGACGTTCTTTGGATTTTCGGAAGGAAGGTTTTCTCTTGGAAGAATCCTTACGGCCGATACCATCATTTCGATGATCGTATTTTTCCTGCTGAAGTGGAGTCAGCGGTTTGTATTTCATTTTAAGTTCCATTGCCTGGTATACATAAGTACCTTCGCTGAACCAGAGAATCAGATCATCACATTCGTCAAGACATTCGGAAGTCATACCAGCTTCAGCGTATAATCTGGCAAGTTCATATGCCCATTTTTCAACGTATTCAGAATGCTTGAAATCTTCAAGAGCTTCAATCTGTTCTTTGACTGGCGCTTTCTGTGCTTTTAAGATCTTATACCGGAGAATGTACTGGTTTGGATCTTTCGGAGCAAGCTTGACAAATTCTTCGTAGCAATCAGCTGCTTCATCGAAATGTCCCAGCTTCAGAGAAATAATTCCCAGGCGGTATACAACCTTTCTGCTGGAAGGTGCTTTATCATACGCAATAAATAAGGTATCACGTGCTTTACCAAGTTCCCCCGCATTTTCATAGATTTCGCTTACGGTAGAGAGCATGGCGGTATTTTTTACTTTACGCCAGTCGATCGTATCTGCAATCGACATCGCTTTCTGGTAAGACTTCTGTTCGGCATACGCAAGCATCTGCTCTGTCTTTGCGCGATATTCATATTTATCCAACGTTTCTCACCTCATATAATTATTATTAATTATTTTACTTTTCCTCAGTAAGTCTGACTTTTGTACCAGAAACGGAAAACAAAAGTCTTATAATTTTACTTACTAAGTGTATCATAGAGCGTTGTCAATGTCAAAAATTACGGCCGATATTTTTCAGAAATGTTAAAAAAATATTACAAAAAATTCACAAATTGGGAGCTGGTAACAGAAAAAAAGGAGACAGCCATCTTTTAAATGGCTGTCTCGGAATATTCAATTGTAATTTTTATTTTTATATCGGAGGAATTAAGTAATTCTTATTCCTGTAAGTTCTTTGAGCATTTCATATGATATTCAGATTTTATAAAATTTATAAAAATGAAATCATATGAATCGATTTTGATCAATTCTGATCGTTCGTTATTTTATATAATCAGGTAATCCAATTTTGGTATTTATCAGCTTTCTCGTCACTGTTAAATTTACTTATCAATGAATGTTTCTTTACACATTTTCTGATCTTGAATTACTGTGGTATTTACTTCAATATGTCAACAAATGCTGAATCTTTTTACATCTTATAATCGCTTCCGGTTTATCTGCTACTCCGACCTTTTTTATCATTAACTTTTCTCTTACCGGATTATAATCTATGGTTAAGGCTCATCTCACAGGAATTTACATTTGCCATACCATTAACATATTGAGTTTTAGATGATGAAATATCCAACGGTCAAAGCCTCCTTCCTTTCGTTCTCGTTCCAAAATTTTATCCGGATATTCTTTTTCTCTTATACTTTTTTCTGTTCAGAAGTCAGATATCAATTTTCTCTTATTATTATAAATTATCAATTTTAAAAATTGTTCTCTACACACTCCGCTTACAAAACGCTCATAACCAAAATGTATAGTTGCTTTTTAAAAACTTTCTAACCTTCAAATAACAATTATTCTTGTTACCCTTTTCTGATCTGGCTCTTCATCTTATACTCTTGGCGAGTATATATGAAACTATGTAACAGATTAAAAAAATATCTTTTTGAAATTCCCTTTCTCGTCAGGAACTTCTTTTCTTTTGGATTGACTTAATAATAACACCCAAATACTTATTTGTCAATATAATTTTAAAATAATTTTTATAAAATTAGAAAGAATTGAAATTGTAACATATATATCAGAAAATTCAAACAATTATAAATACGATTAGAAATAGTTATAGCCATTTGCAATATATTCGGGGTTTTGCTATTGTTTCCGTCCATAAATGCATGATACACTAAAAAATAGATGAAAAATACAGGCTATGGCATTGGGATAAAGAAAGGAGACCTACAGATATGGGAGGATTTTTTGGCGTTGCATCAAAAGAAGCATGTAATCTGGATCTTTTTTATGGAACAGATTATCATTCGCATCTTGGAACCCGCCGCGGAGGTATGGCTACTTACGGAAGTGATGGCTGGAAGAGAGCGATTCATAATATTGAAAATTCGCCGTTCCGTACAAAATTTGAAAAAGATGTTGATACAATGAAGGGAAATATTGGAATTGGATGTATTTCAGATTATGATCCACAGCCAATTCTGATCCAGTCGCATCTGGGGTGCTTTGGAATTACGACAGTAGGTAAGATCAATAATGCGGATCAGCTGATCCGGAATCTTTATGAAAATGGACATACACATTTTCAGTCTATGACCAATGGACAGATCAATTCTACAGAGCTGGTTGCGGCATTGATCTGTAAAAAGGATTCGTTTGTTGAGGGAATCCGTTATGTGCAGTCAGTAGTTGAAGGCTCGATGACACTTCTGCTTCTGACAGAGAATGGAATTTATGCAGCCAGAGACCTTCTCGGACGTACACCGGTTGTGATCGGAAAGAAAGAAAATGCATACTGCGTTTCCTTTGAAAGCTTTGCATATATCAACCTTGGATACACAGATTACAAAGAGCTGGGACCTGGGGAAATCGTCTACGTGACACCGGAATCTGTGGAGACTGTAAGTCCTGCATGTGAAAAGATGAGAATCTGTTCGTTCCTGTGGGTATACTATGGATATCCTACTTCTTCTTATGAAGGGGTTGGTGTAGAAGAAATGCGTTACAACTGTGGAAAGCTTTTAGCACAGAGAGATGACCATTCGATCGACGTGGATATTGTTGCAGGAGTTCCGGATTCGGGTATTGCTCATGCGATAGGCTATGCAAATGAATCAGGTATTCCGTATGCAAGACCATTTATCAAATATACTCCGACCTGGCCAAGATCCTTCATGCCGACAACACAGAGTCAGCGTAATCTGATCGCCAGAATGAAACTGATCCCGGTACATAGTCTGATCGAAGACAGGAGCCTGCTGCTGATCGATGATTCTATCGTGCGTGGCACACAGCTCCGTGAGACGACAGAGTTCCTGTATCAGAGTGGCGCAAAAGAAGTGCATGTCCGCCCGGCATGTCCACCGCTTTTGTACGGATGCAAATATTTGAACTTCTCCCGTTCCAAATCAGATCTGGATTTGATCACAAGAAGGATCATCCGTGAGTGGGAAGGCGACAATGATGTCAATGTACTGAGTGAATATGCGGATCCGAACAGTGACCGGTATGCAGCAATGCTGGAGGAAATCCGCAAGAGACAGAATTTCACTTCACTTCGTTATCACAGACTGGATGATCTGATCAAATCAATCGGGATTGATGCATGCCAGGTATGTACCTACTGCTTTAACGGTGTGGAATAACAGGTAAATGAAAATATAAAACAGGTGTCCACGTAAGTATATCTTAGTGATATATCCCCGTGGGCACCTGTTTTTGTATATACGATTTTGGTGTATACAATGATGTGGAATGGTGTACAAAGTATGCGGAGCGGCAGCTCCTTCTGCAAAGCTGCACTATAGCAGCAGATCATCTATCTTCACATAGTCTCCCATCCGGTATGCTTCAATTGCATTTCCATTGATCACATAGAACTTTTCGTTTGCATACACACCGCGGGTTCCAAGATAAGAATTACCGTTGACTTCCTCCTGCATCTGTACCTGGAAGCCCTGATCTTTATCGTAAGAAAGGATCACATACTGGTTGGCAGATCCGGAAAGCGGAAAGCCGATCAGATTCTTTTCCGGATCAACCAGTGCTGCACGGTAGTCAGAAAAAACATCCGAGTAATAGTACTGATCCAGTGTGTACTTGCTGACTTCCTTCACATCCGAAGGATCACTGATATCAAACATGGAGATCTTTACCCCGTTTGTAATGCCATTTTCATCGGTATCCATACCGATGCCAAGAAGCAGGTTATCATTGTAAAAATGCAGGTATTCCGAAAAGCCGGGAATTTTCAGCTTGCCAAGGATCTTCGGATTCTCAGGATCGGAAAAGTCTACGGAGAATAAAGGATCTGTCTGTTCATAAGTTACAAAGTAACCGGTATCGCCCAAAAATCTTGCGGAATAGACCTGTTCATTTTTGGCAAGATCCTCGATCTTACCGATTGTTTTCAAATCTGCATCCAGAACATAGACTGAATTGGACTGTGAAGAGCTTCCGACATTATGCGTAACCGTTGTCACCAGCCGCAGCGTATTGTCATACTCATCAATGCTGAAGGAATCGTTCAGATATCCTTTTACTTTGCCCTGGGCAGAGCCGGAAAGTTTTCCTTTATTGTAAGACAGCTTGCGGAGGATCGTCTGATTCTTTGCCGCAAGATTATCTGCGAGGATACTGCTGTTCGCATACTCGTAAATATAAATGTTGTTCTCACTCACATAGACTTCGCCATTCTCAGACATGACTGCTTTCTGGTCTGCTGCCTTATCCGGACTGGAAGCGGAAACGGAGCTGACAACAAGGTACTGGTCTGCTGCATGGTTCGTCGGGAGATAGATATCCGACTGCTTCAGAAGATTGTCACCAACAAGCGGAACATAGGAAGGATAATCTTTTTTGGTGATCGTATCGTAAATATAATAGTCGCTGAATACATACAGATATCCGTCTTTAAAACGTGAAGTGCGGTAGTAACCACTCTGATCCACGGTTCCGATGGATTTCGGATTGTTGATATCTGCCAGATCATAAGTCTGGATACGGGTACAGCTGCCGCGGTACAAGGTTTTACTGTCAGAATCAACCTGCGTGTTCTGCATGTTGCCAAGGACAAAAAGCTTCTGGTCACTCAGGTAAAATTCGGATGCCTGAAAATTCTCATTCAGCGAAATACCGGAAACAACCTTCATCTGATCAGACCGGATATCTACAATGGAAATTTCCTGTGAGTTTGCTTTCAGTGTATAAAGATAACTTCCATCCGTTTTTACAATGTCTGCTTCACCGACGCCCTCTGTGCGGACGTTGGTATCGGAAAATGAAGTATCCACAGCACGTGCAGAGGCTGTTGAAGAATCCGAAGAGGAGCTGGAACTATCGGTACGTGCACCACTGTCGGCTGTTTCAGTTGAATACATAACAATTCCGTTGTCGGTTGAACCGGTAACAGATGAAGAATCCAACTCATCCTGATAAGATTGCAGGTATGTGTAGACTTCATCATAATCGGTTGCCGTCTCTAAAGTATCGGAAGAGGCAAGCTTACCGGAGGATGTATCGATTGAAGAACTGCCTTTTGTGGAAGAAGTGGCTGAGTCTGAAGAAAGATTCTGCTGGCGGATGTGGGCGCCAATGCCTACAACCAGTACCAGTGCGGCAGCGATAAGTCCTCCGCGCATCCGGTAGCCGCGGGAAAATCCATGCTTTTTCGGGATATGTCCGGAAGCCTGAGTGCTGTTATGCTCTTCCAGCATTTTCATAATCTGATCCGGTGCAAGGCTTTCCGGAACAGGAGTTTTTTCCGTAGATTGTTTTATTTTATCCAGTATTTCTTTTTCGTGATCTGTCATATGAAACACCTCCTATTACTCTTTTATCTTACTCTTTCAGAAGCCAGCTCATCTTTTCGAGGGCACGCTTTCTGCGGGAGCGGACTGTATTCGGGTTCAGCCTTAGCATTTTTCCGATCTCTTTACTGTTGTAACCGCCATAGACGGATAAGCCGATGATCAGCTGATCGTCTTCATCGAGAATAAGAAAAGCACGTTCGACATCTGTGCGGAGTCCGTCACAGTATGTGGCAGAAGCATGATCTTCTTTCAGCTCGGTCTCGGTCCGTTCACGGCTCTTTAACTTCCGGCGGCACACATTTGCCAGAATCTGAAAGATCCAGGAACGGAATGCTTCTTCTTTGCGTAATTTATGTATGTTCTCATAGGCGGAAAGAACGGCTTCACTGACGGCGTCTTCTGCATCCTGCGGATGATGCATCATGCAGAGCGCAAAACGATACAGATCCTGATAAACCGTCTTATATAATTCTTTAAATGCAATTGCATCGATCATAAAGTCCCTCCTCTCATAACAGGTTCTTTGTATATAAGAGTATAAAAAAGTCGGAAGTGTTGCAAAAAGGGACAGAAAAATTTCCGTCCCTTTTAAATCATATCATTGTCTGAGAAAAATTAACCTCTGTAATAATTGATCAGACATCCTTTGAGGATGATCTCACGTTCTGCATCCGTCAGATCACCGAGCTTCAGATCAATCTCTTTCAGATCATCGCCTACGACATAAGCCTTGATCGTGGAAGCTTTGTCTTCTACTGCTTTGCGGATATCCGGCACGAAGAGATAGTCACCGTTCCTGAAAGAAAGCTTTGTGTGTTCCTCTTCGGTAATAAACGGAAGCATGCCCCAGTTGATCAGGTTCGAGCGGTAACGTTTGGTTGCGTACTCATTCGCGATATTCGCCCAGCCGCCGAGGACCTTCTGGCAGGAAGCAGCCTGCTCACGGGCAGAACCATCACCAGGTTTGACCGCGAAAATGGTACTTCCGACACCGATATTTCCTTTGCCGACTTCCGGATAAGACTTTTGGATTGCGGCCATCACCGGTTTTAATTCATCCAGTACATCCAGTGGACAAGTACCTGCTTCAATCGCTTTCTGGGCTTTCTGGACCTCTTTCGCGCGTCCTACATAGGCAGGATCCTTTCTGGAAAGTGCAAATTCAGCAAGTCCAAGTGGGTTGGAACGATAAGAAGAAGTCTCGCCGGACGGGATCAGCTCGTCTGTCGTTGTAACCGGATCGTGGATCTCAGATACAACCTTCAGGATCAGATTCTCAGGAAGAGCGCTCATTGCCGGCCAGTCTTTGATGTTCGGTCCGAATTTGATCTCAACCGAAGGATCAGCAACGCCGTGGCTGTCAAATACACGGTTGGCGTAAATTCTGGAATCAAAGTGGTAGGTCGGGTTCTTGTATTCAATATCAAAATCTGTTGCCGGAGTAAGGAAACCTTTGTTCGCAGCAGTTGCGGCAATGGAACGTGCATCCATAAGGGCAACAGATGCGATCTGTCCACTCTGCAGCTTGCTTCCTTCACGGTTCGGGAAGTTACGGGTAGAGTGACGGATGGAAAATGCATTGTTTGCCGGAGTATCCCCTGCACCGAAGCATGGTCCGCAGAAGGCAGTCTTCACGATCGTACCGGCTTCCATCAGGTCAGCAACCGCACCATTTTTCACAAGCTCCATGTAGATCGGTGTACTTGCCGGGTAAACACTGAAGGTAAATTCATCTGATCCGATGTATTTGCCACGGATGATGTCTGCGGCAGCACAGATATTTTCAAAACCGCCGCCGGCACAGCCTGCGATGATACCCTGATCGACATAAAGCTTACCATTTACGATCTTGTCCTGAAGAGAGTAATCCACAGCACCGTCCAGGCTTACCAGTGCGCGCTGCTCTACATCATGGAGAACATCTGCAAGGTTGGCATTGACATCCTCGATGGTGTAGACATTGGACGGATGGAACGGCATGGCGATCATAGGCTTGATCTCACTCAAATTGACGTATACAAGACCGTCATAGTAAGCGACTGCGCCAGGCTCCAGTTCCCTGAAGTCATCACTTCTTCCGTGGATATCGTAGAACTCTTTGATCTTGTCATCGGTTCTCCAGATAGAAGAAAGGCAGGTTGTCTCTGTCGTCATAACATCGATTCCGATACGGAAGTCTGCACTTAATTTGCCAACGCCAGGTCCGACAAATTCCATGACCTTGTTATTGACATAGCCATTGCCGAAGGTTGCGCCGATGATCGCAAGGGCAACGTCCTGTGGTCCGACACCTTTTACCGGTTCGCCGTCCAGATAGATTCCGACAACGCCCGGCATCTTGATATCATAAGTCTTGTTCAGAAGCTGTTTTACAAGTTCCGGTCCGCCCTCTCCCATTGCCATGGTACCGAGTGCACCATAACGGGTGTGGCTGTCAGAACCAAGGATCATCTTGCCGCCGCCTGCGAGCATTTCACGGGCAAACTGGTGGATAACGGCCTGATGAGGCGGAACATAGACACCGCCGTACTTCTTCGCACAGGTCAGTCCAAACATGTGGTCATCTTCATTGATCGTACCGCCGACTGCACACAGAGAGTTATGGCAGTTGGTCAGAACATAAGGGATCGGGAATTTCTCCAGTCCGGATGCTCTTGCAGTCTGGATGATTCCGACAAAGGTAATGTCGTGCGAAGTCAGCTTGTCAAATTTGATCTGAAGCTGCTGCATATTACCGGAAGTATTATGCGCACTTAAGATCCCATAAGCCATTGTCTCTTTTGCAGCAGCTTCTTTTGTTGTCTCAATACCTGTCTTGCTTTTTACGGCAGCAAGTGCATCGGGTGCATCTGCAATTACCTCAGTACCGTGTAAAAGATAAGCACCGCCTTCGTATAATTTCACCATATCATGTCCTCCTATTTTCTGTTTTCTATGAATTTCATGTGGTCTGCGACCATCAGAGCAATCTTAAATGTCAGGGCGTCCTCAAAGACTCTGACATCCAGCCCGGTCTGCTTCTGGATCTTCTCCAGCCGGTAGACGAGCGTATTCCGGTGGACGAAAAGCTGTCTCGCTGTCTCCGAAATATTCAGGCTGTTTTCAAAAAATTTATCAACTGTGGATAAGGTTTCTTCGTCAAACTGATCAACGGTATTTCCGGCAAATACTTCTTCCAGGAACATCTCGCATAAGGAAACGGGAAGCTGGTGGATCAGCCGTCCGATACCGAGTTCGCGGTAGGATAAAATATTGCGTTCCGGATAGAAGATACGTCCCACATCCAGAGCCATGCCAGCTTCTTTGTAAGACTGTGAGACCTCTTTGAGCTCAGGAATGATGGTTCCGAAGGAAAGCCGGACATTGACCATAGCTTCGGTGTTGATCGCATTCACCAGCATATCAGCAGTCGAACGGATCGTATCATAATCATCCGTACTGTCAAGGGACTTGATCAGAATAATATGTCCCTCATCTACGGCAGTAACAAAATCACCGGTTCCCGAGGAATAAATCCCACGGATCATATCCAGGACGATCGTGTCATCCGGATTCTTCGGTTCGATCAGATAGACGACTCTGCGCTGCTCAACTGTAATACCAAGCTTTTTCGCCTGATTGTAGATATCTACGAGAAGCAGGTTATCCAGGAGCAGGTTCTGGATAAAACGGTTACGGTCAAGACGTTCGCTTCCGGATCTTAAAAGGCTCTCCAGCTGGCAGACACTTAAGCGTCCGCTGGTATGCACATCAATCTCATTATTGTGCTCGATCACGAAAATATAAGTCAGTTCATCATCATCATAAACCGGGAACAGACCATAGCATTCATCCAGGTGCTCCTCCGATACGCCGGTAACCTCCAGCTCTTTTAAAAATGAGCAGACAGCTTTTTTTACTGCAGGCTTCTCCTTACCTACAGCTGCAAGCATCACTCCGTCTGTGTTCCAGATGGAACAGTTACACTCGATGATATCCCCTATTTCATTGATTGTTCTCTGTAAAATCTGGTTGGATAACAATCCATTCACCTCTCCATTCTTTTCAATATATGACAAATGGGAGAATTGTGAAATTCCCCCATCTTCTTCTGACAATACAATCTGATATTATTTTAGCAAATGTTTCACACTTTAGCAAGCTAAAATGAAAAACGTTCTCTCTTATTCGTCTTCGCGTCTGTCAAGCATGGCAGCAACGATTTCAAGAATCACAGCAAGACCGATCATGGATGCGGCAGCAATCTTTCCGGCAGTGCCGGTTGCAGCCTGTGCGATACCGCCGACAACCGGAACAGAAAGCTTTACTTTTCCGATGTAGTTGTTGTAAGGGATCGGATTCATATCTTTTTCCTCATTGGCATCCCCTTTGGTGATAAACTGTCCCATCGCCGGGCTGTTGGATACTACGCGGTGGGTGATGATCGAGCCGTCTGCATTGTTGCTGTAAAAAGCAATGACATCATCTTTGACGATCGTGTCTGGTTCTTCATGCCGGACATAGACCAGGCTTCCCGTCGGGATCGCCGGTTCCATGCTCCCACTGATCACGGTGTATATCTGAAAACCAAAAGCTTTCGGAAGCGTCAGCGGAATACAGGCAAGAATCAGTACTGTCAGTAAAACAGTGCCCAGTGCACTGCAAAATGCAGCCACCGGGCTTTTCTTTTTCTTCGTTCTCTTCAAAAAAGACTTCTCCTTTAGTGCCGCGCTTTTTTTATTTTGCACGTTTTTTCAAGAATACGATCAGTCCTGCGAGAGCTGCTACCGCAACAACGATAATGCCGATTCCTGCTGCGATCGGAGTCTTGCTCGTCTTGTCTTTCGCATCGATATTTCCTTTTGGAGTGTCTTCATCATCCAGATCTACCAGAGACTTTGGTGTCTGTTCATCCTCAGATGTTGCAGTATCTTTATCTTTAGCTGTCGTATCCTGAGAATCGTTATCTGTCGTTGTACCATCGGTTGTACCGGTTGTGGTTCCGTCTGTTGTGCCACCGGTAGTTCCGGTTGTAGTTCCACCGGTAGTTCCGGCAGTTCCACCGGTTGTGCCGCCTGTCGTGCCACCTGCTGTACCGACATTACCGGTACCTGTGCCAGGAGTTGCGGTTCCAGGAACTGTTGTTGTGACGGTAGTTGTTGTCTCAACGATACGGTCTGTAGCTCCCGGTGTGTAGGTAAACGTAAATACATTCTCAGATTCATTATCACTCAAAGTCTTCGTAAGTGCAAGAGCATCCGGAATATAATTTTCAACGTAACGGTAAGCAACGACCGGCTTGTCGCCGACGTTTCCGTAGAAGGTCTGGCTCTCTGCCAGTGATTTACCGGATGCATCCTGATAATTTACGGTATAGGCAACCATGTTGCCTTTGATTCCATAAGCGACTACATAGTCGGCATCACCTGTGACGATAAAAGCAGGAGCATCAAGTCGTTTTGAACTTGCATTATCACGACCGCTGAGGCGGATTCCTTTGACATAATATCTATCGTCTGTTACCTGAATATTGTACAAAGCAGTATTGTCAAAAGAAAATTTAGATCCATAAGAAATGTCAGATTTTTCAATTTTGCTCTGACCATTGATGGTTCCTTTGTTACCTGCGGATAATGTTACCTTGTAGGTATACGGTGTAGTATCATCTGCCATAACGCTCATTGTGGATGCACCGAGTGTCATGGATACAGTCAGAAGAGAAACCAGTAATCTTTTCCATTTTTTCATCTGCTTACTCTCCTTTCTGTCTGCGTCTTTTTGTGTTCTTATTGAGTGTGTAGATACCGTATGCAAGAAGGATCAGTCCACTGATGAGTGCAAGCACACAGAAGAGAAGAACTCTTGCGGTATCACCGGTCTTAACGGTGTTGGTTGTCTTAACAATCTTATTCTTGGTGATGGTTTTGCCGGCTGAAACCTTTTCTACTGCAAAGTTCATGCGGAGCTTTGCGAGTGTGAGCTGATAACCGTTGCCCTGTGTCTCACCTTCAACACCGACGGTAAGGTGTACCGTTCCGGTATTATTGGAAGCAAGTCTTCCGAGGTAGAAATATTCTTCGGTTGAGCTATCAATCTGCTTCAGACCTTCTCCGGCTTTGGAAGAACCTTCCCCTCCGACAGTTGAGCTGTCATAGAGTACCTTTTCGGCATTGTCACTTCCAACATAGGTCAGCTTGTATTCGTAAGCACCACCCTCTGCGGAAGACTGTGCATCCTCCAGCGTCTGGATCACTTCGTTGGTCATGTACCAATCGGTATCCGTACTGTCGGAGTTCTTAAGCTGAACCTTGAGCTCGATGCTGTCACCCGGCTGGATATTTGCCAGCTCGTCAGTCACATCGGAGCTTTTAAAATTACTTTCCATCTTGCCGCCGGTGAAATTAACCTGCCATCCGTCGGCTCCCTGATAATCCTTTGCAAATGCAGTTGTGTGTACCCCTGCTGCCATTATCACTGTCATGGCGAGGCACAAAATTTTCTTTTTCATACTCTGTACCTCCCTACTGTAAGCTCATTGTTGTTTCGTCGTCTGATACATTCACGTCCACGCCCCAGGCACTCTTGATCGCGTCCTTTGCGTTGTGTGTCTGAACTGCATCCACCTCTGCGTCCAGATGGAAGGTGTAACCGTCATACTTGTAAGTATAAGTAATAGTGTTGCCATCTACATGCTTTGTAACATCCTTTGCAATCGACGGATTAATCCGAATGGTATCAGATAATGCCGGTGTCGAATCTCCGGCTGCAACTGCCTTTGTATAATAAAGAACGGTACGCTCTTTATACTGTTCAGACTGTTTAGACTGGTAAGACTGGTCTTTTGCAACCTGCCATCCATTGTCTGTAAGGAAATTCAGTTCGATCAGATCCGGGGAAAGAGTGGTATTCTTCTTTCCTTCTTCGTCCTGCCAGCTCTTTGTGATGATCACACGTACAAAGGTGTCGATCGTACCGCTGTTCTTGACGCTGATTGCTTCGTTATATTTTTTGCCCGGTGTAAATGTCTCATCCTTTCCGAGAAGATCTGTGAGAAGCTCGCCCTTTGAGGTTCCCTTCCATTCATTGTTCGATACATAATCCCGGCTGCTGACTACTTTGTCATTTTCCAGAAGAGATACGCCGATACTTTGCATATTCATCTGTGCGGAATAATTCTCACTGTAGTAAGTGAGTGCGGCGCGTGTACTGCCGACAGTGCTTCCAACCAGCAGGAGTGCTGCGGCTGTCAGGACCAGGGCAGGTTTCTTTGGAAATGATTTCTTTTTCTTTTTCATTCTCATTACCTCCTACTCTGTCGTCTGTGTGCTGTCGTTTTTGATTACGTGGTTCCAGTCGGCGTATGGATTGCCGTCCTCGTCGTAAAGAACCGGTGTGCATTCCTGGATAACTACGATGTTGAATTCTTCCGGTTTATCATCCTCTGACGGGAATGTGTATTTGATGTTGAGTTCTGTTGTGGTTGCCTTTGCCGGAAGGACATCGTCGTAATACCAGTAGCCGTCACCGCGGTCTGTCCATCCGCCTTTTGGTGCGTTATAAGTAAGCTTTACCGGTGCGAATGCTGTGACTCTTACGAAACAGTCATAATCACCGGTATTTTCAATTGTAATGTGCTTTCCGTTTTCATCAACGTCTTCTTTCGGGACTGTCTCAGTAAATCCCATATTCATTTTCACACCGCCACCGGCTGTCGAATAAGTTGTAAAATACGCCATCGCACTTCCAACTGCCAGGGTTCCGGTAAGAGCAAGTGTTGCTGCTGCCATGATTAGTGGTTTTTTATGTAACTTTCTCATTCCGATTCCCCCTTTCTAGTTCTTTGCTGCCGGTTTGGTGTACTGATACTGACCATTTTCGTCCAGTTTGAAATTATTTTTTACGCCGTATCCGCCATTGGTACGTCCATCGTGTTTGTTGATAAATGAAACCTCTGCCGGTTTGAATTCTACTTCGGTTTCTTTTTCAGGATTAGCAATGATGTCTGTTTTCTGACTTTTCGCAGAAGCGAGTTCATAGCTTGCACCGCTGTAGATCTCTGTTACAACGACTTTAGATCCTGCCGGAATCTTCTTGATTGTTACAGAATCGCTGCCTGCTGCGCTAAAGGTAAGCTCTTCGATTCTGGTTTCGGTCTTTTCATCCAGTGTTGTGATATCAATCTGGAATACGAAAGTTGCCTTGTCTCCGAAGGTAGCGTTGTGATTTTCCAGTTTCTTGCTGATCACCAGATCACCGTATCTTACATGTTCTTCTGGTTTGAGACCAACTGCACTGTTCATTTCTTTAGTCAGATCGTAGATCCAGTTGTCACTCTCATCCTTACCATTGTAGTAATTGTTGGTCGGAAGTGATACCAGGTAAGGTGTAAAAGTATAAGTGTAATTTGGTGTAATTACTTTTGGTGTATCTACAAGGTAAAGTCCTGTCTTCAGTCCTGTTGCGGTACCTCTTCCCTGTGTCAGTGTAACGGTTGTAGGTGACTCTGTGTTATCCTTCAGCAATTTCTTCGCTTCTGCTGCACGTTCTGCCCAGGTAGCAGCTGCCGCATCCAGGTTATCAGCACTTACGGATGAAAGATCCAGTTTTGAAAATGCACCGATTCCGGTATAGTTGCCGGATTCATCAACCGAAGCAACTTTATACAGGTTTACCGGAATGCTTGCGCTTAGAAGTTCACTGCTGTTCCCACTAATGTCGAATTCGATAGAACACTTCTGTCCGGTATTGATCGCGCTTGCGGCTTTCGCACCCGGAAGAGTGAGCAGTGGAAATGTAAGAGCGACAGCTAAGAGAAAAGTGCTTCCCTGTTTTAATCGTTTATTCATCATCGCCTCATGTCCTCCTTAAAAATCTTGGTTATTCTTTGTGAGCTTTTCTCTTGGAAAGGAATCGCAAGAGAATGATCACAAGAATCGTGATTGAAAGTCCTAAAATTAAATAGAGCATATAATAATTCTGAATGGCTTTTACCATAGAATCTGTAACTGATTCGGTAGCATCCTCTTCGCCGTTATATGGAACTCTGGTTCCTCTTACGAGAAGACGATGGGAGTTGACTCCGTATGGTGTACAGGTAAATAAAGTTACCTGGTCTTTTCCTTCTTCAATCTGGAGTGCTTTCTCCAGTGTTTCATGATCGTCTTTGTCTACCATCGGAAGAATCTGGTCTACCTTGTAGGCAAGGACTTCATCCAGTACATGGATGTAAAATTTATCGCCAACTTTGAGCTGATCGATATCGGTAAAAAGCTTTGCGCTTGGAAGTCCACGGTGAGCTGCGAGAACACTGTGGGTACTCTCCCCTCCGATCGGAAGCTTTGTGCCGTTCAGATGTCCGACACCGGTCTGCAGATCCTTGTCACCGGTACCATGGTAAATGGCAAGCTTGATGTTGATCTTCGGAATGGAAAGGTATCCCATTACTCCGTCATCTGCAACGTTCAGGATCTTCCAGTATTCGGTGTCTTTGATGTCATTTTCATCTTCACCAAATACATCTCCGTAGAGGTTGTTCTGCTGAATGGTATCATTGAAAGCTTTTGCTTTCTCCCACTCGGATGTGAAGTCCTCTGATTCCATGTCCTGTATTGTATTGTCATAGCTGCTGATCAGCTGATTCTGTCTGTAGGTGTTCCACTGGTTGGATACCGTCGGGTAGATCAGAATCCCAAATCCTATCAAGAATAACAGACCGAAAAGGAAGGTTGAGATTTTTCTTTTCATAGGCATATTCCCTTTCTCGTTCTTATTCTCTTTTTAAGAGGTCTCATTTTTCTTCTTTTGAAGCTTCTTCTCCTTTAAGTATAACACAAGGATGAAGATTGTGGTAATTACAAGACCAATAATTACCCATAAAAGATAATTTGTATGAAGACTGATTCCGCTGAGAGGTGTCTTCTCATCGGCAACTTTCTGTTCCACATAAGGTACTCTGTGACCACGGACCAGAAGCCGCTCGGTATTGACTCCGTATGGAGTACAGGTAAGAAGTGTTACAAGATCTTTTCCTTCTTCTACTGCAAGAGAGGAAGTTTCTTCCGGTTTTACTACGGAAATCTTGTCGACTTCATAACATAATGTTTCGTTTAATACATGGATCAGAAAATGATCGCCTTCTTCCAGCTGATCCAGATCGGTAAAAAGAGACGCACTCGGAAGTCCACGGTGTGCGGAGATAACGGCGTGTGTACTTTTACCGCCGATTGGAAGAGAGCTTCCTTCCAGATGTCCGGCTGCCTGTTTGAGAACATCTTCATCGGTAGTGTGGTAGATCGGAAGCTTGATGTCAATCTTCGGGATCTCCACGATTCCCATCATCTCGTCACCGGCAATATTCAGAGCATCCATGTAGGACTGGTCTTCTTTGTCACTGGCTGCGGCTACTGCAAATGAGTCAGGAAGGATACTTGGAAGTAAGGCTTCGTTGTAAGCTTCTGCTTTCTGCAGTTCTGCATCATAATCAATCTCATGTGCTGCATCCTTTTCGGATACAGTCTGTTCATAACTGCTGATCAATTGCTTCTGCCTGTAGTTATTCCACTGGTTTGCAACGAATGGATACAGCAGTAAGGACAACCCGGCTAAAAATATGATGCCAATAATAAGTTTGTTTGCTTTGCGTTTCATCCGAATTCTCCTTGCTGTTGTATTATTTTTTAGGAATCCGGGGCGACCTGCCCCGGATTCAATATCTGATTATAAATAATTATTGCAATTATTTGTTGTCTGATTTCTTGCGGCTTGCGAAGAACAGACCAGCTGCTGCGATCATGATAACGCATCCAGCGATTGTGAAGATTGTTGTACCGATACCACCGGTTGATGGAAGGGAAGAAAGTTTACTATCTCTAATTTCTGTTTCTTTTGACTGAGCTTCTGCATGTTCATCAACTACGGTAATTTCAGCTGATGCACCATCTGAGTTAATAGAGTATCCCTTTGGTGCTTTTGTTTCTTCAAACCAGTATTTACCTTCATCAAGACCAGTAACTTTAAGAGTACCATTACTTACAGTTACTAATGTCTGAGTGGCACCTTGCTCAGATGCTGATAAAGCTACTTTATATGTACCATTTTCTGTTGGAACAACATATAAAGCATCACCATGTGAATCTTTTGTACCTTTGTAAAGTTTAAATTCAGCACCTTCGAGAGCTTTAGATTTATCTTTGTTATATTTTGTAAGTGTGATATCGCCAGAGAAGCCTTCTTCATTTCCCTGACCCATCTTTACACCATTTCTAAATGCGTTTGCTGTATTTTCATATCCTTCATCAGAAGTAACAGTTGCTTTATATGTTACAATTACAGTTTTACCAGCATTTGCATTAGAGGTACCAATTGAAGAAGATAAATCAATTGTATATACTCCGTTATCATCTCTGTTTTTTCCATAGTTTGTTACAGTGGCACCACCGATTTTAACTGATACTACCTGTGTAATATCAAGACCAGTTGGGGTGTCAACGATTGTAAAGCTATTCTCATCTGAATCAGCAACTTCAAAGCTTGGGAATGTGGTAGTAATTGAGAATTCTACTTCCTGACCACGAGCTACAAAATGGTCTTTTGCCTTTTTTGTTACATTATATCCATCTGTTTTAGCTACAACTTCAACATTTTTTGCTTCCATATAAGTAGCATCTTTATTATAAGTTTCCGCTACCATTGGAGCATAAGATATTTTATTACCTGATGCTGTGATTACATATGCACCAACTGGAATACCATCAAAAGTAACTTCTGTAGAACCAGCTGAATGTGTCTGAGTGTGAGGAGTACCTGTAACAGCTGCTGTTAATCCTTCAGCATTAGTTATTTCATACTTATCGTCTACTAATTGAATATAATCTGAGGCCCAAGTAGCAACATTCCATTTACTATTTGCTTCATCCCAAGTAATTGCAGGATATAAATTGACTGTTTCATTTTCCTGTGAAGATAAACCTGTTACTTTAATTTGGCTTGTTTCTGCTGCGAATGTTGTCATACTCATTCCGAGTATCATTGCCAGTGTTAATAACACTGCGAATAATTTTTTCATCTTCTTCATATTGTTGTCTCCTTTTCTTTTAGGGCTATGCCCGATTTATTGTCCCCTCATAAGGGAGAATAACGTTGTTTGTGGCTTGGGAGCCACTGAAAATAAATTGATAAAATTATCTTTCCAGCACCTCCTTGCATTTGTTTTTATATAAGATCCATACGGCTGCAAACATAAGGAACATGCCGCCAATCATATACAAGTAAATTCCGGTGCCTCCGGTTGATGGAAGTGAATATAACATTGCGTTTGTAACTGAAATTGTATAGATGTTATTATCAGTTTTTTCACATGTTACTTTTCCAACAGGTGAGTTAGCAACTGTAATACCATTTTCATCAACATTGATAGTTACTGGACTTTCAAGAAGCATATATCCAGAAGGAGCTTTTACTTCTTTTAAAGTGTAAGTACCATAATCAATATCTCCTTCAAGAACTAAACCATTTTCATCAGAGATATAAGTTCCATTCGTGTTCGTTCCAATTTTAATAATATTACCTTTAGAATTAACTAGAGTAAATTCTGCACCTTTAAGGTAAATATCGGAAGAACCTGAACCACTTCGTTTTTTCAGAATTTTAATCTTCTGAGAACTTTTAGTATTGGTGATAGTATAGGTTGAATTATTTCCATTAGCATAGGTTACTTTGTAACTGCTATCTCCAATAGAAAGAGTTCCATTATTGTCTACCATTGTATAAGAGCTACCTTCAAACTGAATAGCATTAGCAGTATCCTTGGAAACTTTTTTTAATTCTCGAACGCCACTATAATTGCTTGCCTGTTCGACAGCAAATTTGCCGGTATAGTTATTTTGTGAAGATAATTTCAAAATTTTTCCTGGAACAGGATTTCTATTCTTATCTACTAATTGAACAAGAACTACATTCGTCGGATTTTTAATACCAGACCAAGTTTTTTTAACAACAATAGGATCTACCTGCACAACTGGGTCTGGATATTTTTCTGTATAGTCTTTATCCTTCCATTTATAGGAAATAGTTGCTTCGGTGTTAGAGTAAAATCCTTCTTTTTCAGAAGAAGCACCACCGGTTACTGCTAAATATCCGTTATCACTTGCATCTGTATAATCACTACCTTTGGATGAATAACCGTTAGCCAGATATTCATTAAATGCTTCATCTGTAGGTATCACATTCGTGATAGAAATATAATAGTAGTAATCCTTCTTCAACTCATAATTCGGTTCAAATGTAAGTGTTGCTGTTTCTCTTCCCGTTTCTGAGTCTACACTATATCTTGCAGTCGCAATTTTCGTTGTTCCTTCATAAACCTCACCACCTGCTTCACTGCTTGCTACTTCTAATGTAAATTCTCTTTCATTACCAGGAATATCAGTAAAAGTTTTTCCATCTTCATTCATTTTAGCAACATTGACTTTGATTTTGCTGCTATCTGTAGTCTTTACATATTTGCTTAATGTATCAGAAATCACTACATTCGAGCAAGTAAAATTAAGTGTCTCACCAGCAATATCTTTAAACTTATCAGTCAGTTCTGAAGATGATGAAAGGTTGATAGGTTCCTTTGTATTCGCACTCGTTGCATTCGCAACACGAGTTAAAATTTCAAGTCCGGAAATTTGTTCAGAGATATAATAGTTATGATGATAATAATGGTTATCATATGTATAAACAGGAACTCCTCCTTCGCCTGGCAAACCAATACCAACAGCATAAAAATCATTACAAGAAATTTCACCAGCAGAAGTTATCGCTGCATCTAATGTATTCTTACTTGTATCCGATCCACACCCTTTCTTATCTCCATAATATGTTGGCTGACCATCAGTCAGGAAAATGACAATTTTCTTGGCACCTTCACGTGTAGAAGAAGTAATTGCAGTGGCCGCGTTTGCCAACCCCTTATCATAATTCGTTCCACCGTTCGCTTCTAGTTTTTTCACCTTCTCTTTTAGGCTCTTACCACTTACCCATTTATCAGTTTTTATATTTGAAGAAGTACTGAATGTAACCAGCTTATACTGAACATCCACTTTCTTATCTTCATTCGCAAACGTATCCACCAAAGCATTGATTGCATTTTTCGTATCCTCCAACTTATCATCATCATCCATACTTCCTGATGTATCTACAACAAGTACGATGTCCAATTTGGCTTTATTGGTTTGGCTTCCGATGCTTCCTGACGCATTTAATGTAATGTCATAAGTTCCATCCGCATTCTTCTTTATGTACTTCTCATGCGTCATTACATTCTTATCTTCTTCACCAGAACCGCCATTTCCACCAGGATTGCTGTTCTTGGTGTAATTATTTTTAAATTCAATGACCACTGTTCTGTTGACCTTCACAGTTGCGCTTCCGCTCGTTCCATTATTTGCAATGGTATTATTTACAAACAATGCCGAGCTTCGTGTATAACCAGTTGTATCTAATGTTCCTTCTTCCTTTACATCTAATGTTCCACATTCACTCTCTGAGAGTGTAAATGTAGTGCTTCCAGTATAGACTCCATTCGCCCAGCTCCATGTAAGGTCACTGTATCGGAGGGTTTTACTTCCCACTTTAAAGGCTAATCCTCGTGCAATTTTATCCGCTTCACTTGAAGTTTCCAATCCATTGATTGTCTTTGTAAAAGTTACATTTGCTGTTCCTTCTACCGGAGTCAACACATCTCGGGTAAATTTGATGTCATCCAAGAAGTTTCCTACCGTATTGCTTCCAGAGGCCGTCGCACCTGATACAAAGAAAAATCTTGTCGAGTACTGCGAAGAAGCTAAAACTCGGTAACTTCCCTGATGAATACTCCATGCCTGATCTGTTGCACTATACTGAGCTACCGTCGCCCCTGGATAATTTCCAGGATTGTTAATAATATCCTGTACCTTGTCTTGCGTTGTTACACCCTGTGTAATTGCCATCTCTGTAGACATAATTACCACATACATGGTATCTGTCTCTGGTGTACTATTTGCCTTGCTTCCTCTGGCTCTGTGTGCCAGTTGATAATTCAAGGTTTCGCCCGGAGTGGTCAATACATCCTGATACAGCGCTCCTGCTGCTTCACAGTTAAGTTCCGCAAACTGATTACCATCAGCTGCCTTATCAGATCCATACCAAGAATATGGGCTTTTGAATCCGCCATCTTCTGTATTGATAATCTCAATATCGTGACTCGCATGGTTCCCAGTTCCAACTCCCGTTGTCTGCCATACTCCTTCAGCCGATGCATACGCTGAATTGGAGTACTGCCAATGATTATAATTAGAATTAACCACTGGAGTCTCAAAACTTCCGTTCTGTACTTCATAGTAAGATGTAACATTATAAACACTACTTGTCGCTACCGGTGTTGCTCCGCTTACCGGTGTTCCATCTGATTCAATATCAGCTTTTTTATATACAGCTACATAATACTGAACGTTGTTGTTCGCAACACCATTCTTCTTATATCCAAGGGCACCACCATTTAAAGCAATGTATAGTTCAGTTCCATCTGCTTTGATATCTCTTCCAAGTGCTGTGCCAGTTGTACTGGTGTAACGAGTAGGTGATTGAGCAACAAAACCATTATTATTTATGTTGCGGAACCATACATAGCCATAATCGGTTGAAGATCCAGTGTAGGAAGCAGTGAGCTTTCCATACTCATAAGCTAATGTAATTTCATTAGCGGAAAGAACAACCGGAGGTTCATCCGTTTCATTCGCTAATGTTGTTGTATCATTAGAGATATTGGCAGTAGTACTTTTATAAGTATTTTTAGATTTCTTAGTTTCTTTCGTATCTTCTACAACATAACATCCATAAACCTGATTCTTACGAACTTCCATTTTCAGTTCATCAGCAACTTCGTCTTTTACACTGAGTTCTGAAAAATCGAATTCATCTTCAATCTGTTCCCTGGTTTTATCTGTTCCGGTATCGAGGAGTTCTTTGATCTTGTCTTCTCTCTGTGGAAGTTCTACCAGAAGATCTTCTTCAATCCCATCTTCTGATTTTGCAGGAGCGAAATAGAAAGCAGTTGCTTTTTTTGTATCTTTCACTTTCAGTCCGCTGCCTTTGAAGTTTATATCGATAGATTTCAAAGGTTCTGTTTCAACGTTATTTACTTTGAAAACCACATCATATAATACATAGTTGCTAAGAGAAGTATTGGTTGTTAATGCGTTTTTGATTAACTTAACGATTACCGCATCGTCTACATCTTCTGTAGATAATCTCTTTACTTCCATTGTGATTTCAGAAGCATGTGCGTGAAATGCGCCGGCTGGAATATCAGCAACTACGGTAGTTTTTGTATCATTGCCATTATCAACTTCCTGTTTTAACTGAGTTGCTTCGCATTCAATTGTTTCGTTCGATGCGTTGTTTTCTTCGGAAGAGACAGTTGGCTGCTCAGCTGCTTCAGACTGGTTATCATTTGTCTGAGGTGCGACTTCTTCTGTATTCTGTGCAGGAGTTTCGGCTGCAGGCTGTTCGGTCTGTGCTTTATTTTCCACAGCTTCCTGTGTTCCTGTTGTAGGTTCAGCCATTGTAGTGGTCTGATCCTGGGTTTGCGTATCCAAATCATCAGCGAATGCTGATATCGTACTGCTAAGCACTAATACCATGCAAAGCATGAATGCTATTAAACGTTTCTTTGTATTACTTTTCATGGCGTCCTCCTTCTATTCCTCAATTCTGACTTCATAATTGTTATCAAGTGCTCCGTCTATCAGCTTCAATAATTCAAGGGCACTGCGGAAATGCTGCTCTCGCTGCTCTTCCACCCAAGTAACGCTGCCCTGCCAGGTACCGTTCTGCTGATCCATGATTTTTATTAAAAAAGTTCTTGTATTTTTTTGCTTTTTATTCATGTCAGTTTTCATCTGCCCTTCCTAATTATTTAGACTTTTTTATCTTATATAGGTATTGTATCTGACAAAGCATTACGTGAATCATTACCAATAACGAAAAATATTAACTTTTTTAAGTTATAACAAGAAATAGTAATGTTTTTGTAATAATATAATGATTTGATACCAGGGTCAAAAGGTCAGAAAGCCGATGCAAACTTGCTTGCAAGAGGATTTTTGACCTCTTGACCCGCCAAAAACATGAGTAAGTAGCCATTTTTCAAAGAAAAATGAGCGGATTACGAATGTTTTTGAGGATTGCGAGAGTGCAAAGCACGTAGCAATCTGGTATCAAAGGGGTCAAAATACCTTTTGTCCCCAACATCATGATTTGTAGGAGTCGTAATATTTGCGTCTGACTCTACTATATGTATTGGGATATTAGAATAGAAGTAAAAGTGGGGAATAATGTGATGGAGGTGCAAAAAGTATAGATTACGGGGAGCGCATAGAAAAGGAGCAATCTGGTTATAGCGGTGAGGGAGAGGGATTTTCCGGACAAAAAGATCCCGTGACTGATATAGGGGGAGATGCACTGCATCTTAGACGGTGATCAGTCACGGGATGGGGGTAAGGGTTATTTCGTTTTTATTCAATGCCTAATTCTTTTAATAGTTTCTTTTGATATTCGATGTCTTCTGCGGCACGTTCCAGATCGTTGTAGCGTTTGGCTTTCACGAGATATTTGGTTAAAGCGCGTGCTTCATCTAAGCCTTCTTTAAAACCTTCCTCTCTTGCGTCTTCTTTCAAAGTCTTTTCATACAAGTCTTTATCGTATGTCGTTAAGATCATGTGTAACACCTCCGTTTGGTATAGCGCAGATAATTTATTGGGTTCTACTCAATGCCATATTCTTTCAGCAACTTTTTCTGATATTCAATATCTTTAGAAGCACGCTCCAAGTCTTTGGAGCGGTTATCATTAAAAAGGTATTTAGCTAGTAAGATTCCTGACTCAAGCCCTTCTTCTCTTGCATCTTCTTTCAAAGTCTTCTCATATAAGTCTTTATCATATGTCGTTAAGATCATATTTGTTACCTCCGTTT
>ERZ791840.262-NODE-262-length-39922-cov-7.426920_pt1 | contig 39922 bp, 26 predicted proteins | sample MGYA00510291_ERZ791840 | MGnify/ENA primary metagenome ERZ791840 (study PRJEB30046, sample SAMN00715256) | human gut metagenome | study: EMG produced TPA metagenomics assembly of the A metagenome-wide association study of gut microbiota in type 2... | reverse complement strand
CTTATCCAATGCCCACACACTCCAGACATAATTTGATCGCTTTGCTCAGCACCGTGGCGGCCTCGCCCCGCCAGACGCCGAAGCACAGCATGGCGGCTCCCGCCAGCAGCAGCGTGACCTGCGCTGCTGCCTTCTTCCTGTGACTCATTTTGATCACCCTTTCCTGTTTCTGTGGCCTATCATAGCGCAGGCGGGTTAAAATCTTTGTTAAGAACAGAAATTTAACACAAATCTTATCCGGCTCTGCTATAATAGGAGACAACCTGTTCATTAAGGAGGCGACTATGCACCTTTTGATTGTAGAGGACGAACGCGCCCTGTGCGACACCGTCGCCCGCAGCCTGCGGCGGTCGGCCTACAGCGTGGATTGCTGCTACGACGGCGAGAAGGCGCTGGAGCTGCTGGAAACGGAGCGGTACGATCTGGTGCTGCTGGATCTGAACCTGCCGAAAAAGGACGGAATGACGGTGCTGCGCACTCTGCGGCAGACCGACAGAGAGACACCTGTGCTGATCCTCTCGGCTCGCGGCGAGGTGGAGGATAAGGTGACGGGTCTGGATGCCGGCGCCAATGACTATCTGGCGAAGCCCTTCCATCTGGCGGAGCTGGAGGCGCGCATCCGCAGCCTGACCCTGAGGCAGTTTACCCAGCAGGATGTGGTGCTGCGCTGCGGGCAGCTCACCTTTGATGCCCGTGCGCGGGCAGTTTCCGCCAACGGGCAGCCCCTGACGCTGACCCGCAAGGAGACGGGGATCCTGGAATACCTGATGGCGCATCAGGGACGGCCTGTGAGTCAGGAGGAGCTGATGGATCACGTCTGGGACAACAGCGTGGACAGCTTCAGCAACTCCATCCGCGTCCACATCTCCGCCCTGCGGAAGAAGCTGCGCACCGCGCTGGGCTACGACCCTGTCCGCAACCGCATCGGCGAGGGCTATCTGATGGGAGGGGACGAAGAATGAAGCGGCTTTCCCTGCAGTGGCGCATCACACTGATGTCCGTCCTGCTCATCGGCATCACCTGCGTGGCCATGAATCTGCTGCTCTGTTCCTCCGGTGTGTACTATATGGACACCATTGCAGACAGCTTACAGGGCGGCGGCACGGTGATCCTGAATGAGGGCGGCGCAGCAAGCTTTGACCCGCAGCTCGTTGCGCCCAGCGAGGAGCTGACCATCGTTGTCGATGGGGCGCAGGGACGCTTCCGCACCACCAACTGGTATATCACGGCTATAGTGACACTGCTCAGCGGAATTTTGGCCTATTTCGTCAGCGGGCGAGCCCTCAAGCCCCTGCACAGCTTCGCCTCTCAGGTAGAGAAGGTGCAGCTGAACAATCTGGCGGATGTGAGGATCGATGAGGACGTGCTGCCGGAATTCCGGCAGCTCAGCCACTCCTTCAACCAGATGCTGGAGCGGTTGAACAACGCCTTTACCGCCCAGCGGCAGTTTACCGGCAATGCCGCCCACGAGCTGCGCACGCCGCTTGCGCTGATGCAGGCACAGCTGGAGCTGTTTTCCGCAGAGCACACCGATGTGCTGCCGGAGACGGCGGAGTTTCTCCTGCTTTTGCGGGAGCAGACGGAGAGGCTGACGCAGATGACCAAAACGCTGCTGGAAATGAGCAATTTGCAGCAGGTGGCGCGGAACGAGCAGATTCAGCTTATCCCAATGATCGAGGAGATCTTCACAGACCTCGCCCCGCTGGCAGAAAAGCGCGGTGTCACGCTAAAAGCGGAGGGCGACGGCGTTATGACCGGCAGCGACGCGCTGATCTATCGGCTGATCTTCAACCTGACGGAGAACGCCGTCAAGTACAACCGCCCTGGCGGCTCGGTGTGGGTCTGCGTCACACAGGAGACGGAAAAACTCCTGATCCGCGTTTCCGACACCGGCCGCGGCATTCCGGAGGAATTTCAGCGGAGCATCTTCCAGCCCTTCTTCCGGGTGGACAAGTCCCGCAGCAGGGAGTACGGCGGCGTGGGGCTGGGACTTTCGCTGGTGTGGGAGATCGCCGATCTCCACGGCGGCTGCGTCCGGGTAGAGGAGAGTTCAGATGAGGGCACTACTATTGCGGTGGAGCTGCCGGTATAGTGAAGCTGCATCTCACATAAAGCAATAAGCCGCGCAGCGGGAGCACCCTTCGGGCGCTCCCGCCTTATCTTAGCATTTTGAATGACTTTGTATTTTCCCAAAGGCTCCCGCTTCGGCGGGGGCCCTTGTCTTTTCACCTTTCGTTTCCCGCTGCGTAGGATAGACTGTACGGAGTCGCCCGGCTCCGCATACTACGGATACGGAAAAGGGAGTGTCTATGCAATCATCTGTCCTTCAGGGGATATTGCTCCCCTTCTGGGGCACGTCGCTGGGTGCGGCGTGCGTATTCTGCCTGCGAAGAGCGCCCTCCGCCGTTCTGCGCCGCGTGCTGGAGGGCTTCGCCGCCGGGGTGATGACCGCCGCCTCGGTGTGGAGCCTGCTGCTGCCCGCTATCGACTGGGCGGACATGGGCCGCTGGTCCTTCCTTCCGGCGGCGGGCGGTTTCTGGCTGGGGGTGCTGTTCCTGCGGCTGCTGGAGCGACTGCTGCCGGAGGCTGTTACCGACCGTTCCACCACCATGACCCTTCTGGCGGTGACGCTGCACAACATCCCGGAGGGGATGGCGGTGGGTGCGGCCTATGCCGGATGTGTGGCGGCAGGAGCCGCCGCGCCCGCCGCGGCGTTTACGCTGGCGCTGGCCATCGCCATCCAGAATGTGCCGGAGGGCGCCATTGTGGCCCTGCCCCTGCGTACCGCCGGTGCGGGGAAGGGGAGAGCCTTTTTGGGCGGCGTGCTCTCCGGCGCGGTGGAGCCCCTGGCCGCCGGCGTGACGGTGCTGGCGGCGGCGCTCATCGTTCCGGCACTGCCCTGGCTGCTTGGCTTTGCCGCCGGGGCCATGCTCTATGTGGTGGCCGCCGAGCTGCTGCCTACGCGCGGCGATTCCGGCCCGGGGGCGCTGGCCTTTGCCGCGGGCTTTACCGTAATGATGATCCTGGACGTGGCATTGGGGTAGGGAGGAGGGTTGACAACGGCCAATTCCTGTAATATAATGTCGCTGACAAGTAAATAAACAGTCTGTTGATCCAATGTCGCCGGCGGCCGTACAGCCCACCACGGGCCAGGCGTCGGCATAGAAGGAAAGGGGTAGCCAAACCCCGCACGACCGGTACTGTGAGCGCAAGGATGCACCGAAGCGGCGTAAGCCGCCGGGACGAAAGTCCGCCATTGTGGGTAAGCCCATGAGAAGGTAGGCTGCAAACGAGGTGGGATGGCTGTCCCCCGCGGCGCGAGCCAGGAGAATTGCATTGTGTAGGACAAAGTTGCAGCGGGCGCGCTCTCCGTGTGCGGGAATCTTGTACCACCATGTAGATGTACCACGCTGACCTCCTGAACGGGAGGTCGGTGTTTTTTGCGCCGCCTTTTTCGCGGCCGGCCCTTTTGGGCGGGCGGCGGGGGCGGCGACGTCTTTCCGTGGTGCAGGGGTCGTATCTATTGCGTTCGCTGTCCGGCTTTGCGCCGGGCAGCGTTTCATTTTTGCGGGACAGAGTGCACTCTGTCCCGTTTTTCATGCCCTGCATGAAAAATATTTCCCTTGCCAGGCTGACACGCTGCCATACACAGCGAAGCGGTGCGGAAAACTCGACTGTCAAGCTGAGGCGCCGTGCGCTTTCCATCTGACCGTGAAACTGTGCAGACGAGTCCCCTTTGTCAAGCTGAGGCGGCCATTGGCCGCGTGCTTTTCCATAAGTGGGGCGGGGATGTTGCCGCATCCCCGCCCACCCCCTCACGTCGACAAAAAATTTACATAAAGGAGAAAGAGATATGAGGAAGAGAGTCATAAGCTGGCTGCTGACCGTCGTGATGGTCGTCAGCATGCTGCCCACCTCCGTGTTGGCCGACACGCTGGCCGCGGATCAGGAGCAGCAGACCCAGCAGGAACAGACCGCCCCGGCGGATACGGACAGCAATGTCCCCACCGAGGATGAGGAGACGCAGGAGCAGCAGGAGCCTGCTGAGGAAGTGCCTGTGTCCCGGTTTGCCCGCAGCGGCAGCGCGGCGCTGGCGCTGGCGGAAGGAACTGTCAGCTCCGCGAAGGAGTTTGCGGCGATGGACGCCGGCGGCAGCTATACGCTGACGAAGGATATCATTGTCACCGAGCCCTATGCCAGCGACTTTACCGGCACCTTTGACGGCAACGGCCACACCGTGACGCTGAATATTACCAGCAGTAGTGCAAAATCTTATACAGGTTTATTTGGCACACTGGCTGGTGGTGCTGTGGTGAAGAATGTTATTACGGCTGGCAAAATAGAGGCTACCGGGAAAGACAATGTAGGTGGTATCGCAGGTAGGGCCAATACATATGGCGGTGCGGTTACAATTGAGAACTGCAAAAATATAGCGGAAATAAGCGGTAACAAAGCTGTTGGAGGTATTTTAGGTAATTGCACGACGATCAATTATACATTGACAATATCTGCTTGTGCAAATACAGGGGCTGTTACAGCCAGTAATTCACAGGCCGGTGGAATCGCAGGCAATTTTGAAAACGCTCATATCATTCGCGATTGTTATAATACGGGAAATGTTTCTGTGCAGCATTCTGGCTGTGCAGGCATCTTAGGTCGAGGAACAAAGGGTGCATCTATAGTCAATTGTTATACGGCTGGTAACAGTGGCGACTATGCATTGTTAGGACAAACTTCTACCACATATACAGCATGCACAGTTAAAAATTCATATGCATTGCAGGGAACAGCAACGGCGCTCGTGAAAGAAAGTGTTTCTGTTGATAATCAATCCTGCTTCAAATCCGCTGACAAGATGCAGTCCGCCGAATTTGTCACCCTTCTGAACGGCGGCGAAGCCACAGGCGCTTTCATGGCTAAGGCCGGCGACTATCCCGCCCTCAGCTGGGAGACCCCCACCGCGGCGGTATCCTTTACCATTCAGCCCGAGAATGCTGTGCTTACGATAAACGGCGGCACTTATACCGGCTCCACCACCGTGGCGCTGCCTGCCGCCGATGCACCGTATTCCTATACCGTGTCCTGTGACGGTTACACCACAAAAACCGGCACCGTGACCGTGAGGAACAAGGATAACCCCGTGGCTGATCCTGCCAATGTTACTGTTACGCTGGCGGAGGACACCTCTGCTTGGGTGAACGTGACCTTCAATGTCACGCCCACGGGTGCGGCCCTGACCGTCAAGCAGGGCGACACGGTGATCAAGCCGCAGAGTGGCGGCAGCTATAAGCTGCTGAAAGGCGTCACGTACACCTATACCGCCGTCAGTGACGACGAGGGCTATGAGCCCGCCGCCGGCGAAGTGACTCCCACCGCAGACGGCACCCAAACCGTGGCGCTGAAAAAGGTGCAGAGCATCGCGGTGAAAAACGGCAGCACGCACAAAACGGAGTTTGAACAGGGTGATGCGCTTGACACCACCGGTTTGACCGTGACCGTTACCTATAGCGACAACAGCACCAAGGACATCACAGAGGGCTTCACCGTCACCGGCTTCAATTCTGTCAATGTGGCGGAAAACCAAACGCTGACTGTGCACTATAAGGGCGCAGAGACCACATATAGCGTAAAAATCAATAAAAAACTGTTCCCCAGCAAGGTCTTTAATGCCTTGGAAGGTTACGCCACCGTGGAATATAGTCATACGGGTGATAAGTACACCGCTGGCGACGGCAAGGAATTTGTGGACGATGCAGATGAAGGAGCATTGAAATCAAACAGCGCAGGGATGGACAATACCACCGTGACGGTTACCATCACATTCTTGGAGAATGCGCCTAAAATGCTGCTTTCCTTTGATTATAAGGTCAGCAGTGAGGGTTCTGCCTATAATGATTGGGACGGTATAAAGATTAACGGTGGGAAAACGATCTGCGGGATACAAAGTACGTACACGACCTATGAGCAGGCTGTCAACGCCGGAGAACAGTTTACCATTGCCTATAAGAAGGACTATTCCGGTGCTGGTGGCAGTGATTGCATTTGGCTCAAAAACTTCACCGTTTCCCCGCTGTACACGCTGACCATAGCGCCGGACCAGACGGACGCGACGGTCACTCTGAAAGATAAGGAAGACAAAACCGTCTCCGGCAGCAATGGCGTATTCGCCGTAAAAGCCGCGGCGGACTACACCTACACCGTCACCAAAAAGGGCTATGAGCCCGCCACCGGCAAGGTGACCATGAGCGCCGAAAATCAAACGGTCAATGTTACCCTTGTCAAGCTGCCGGTCATTACCCTGAAGTTTACCCCCGATGATGCGGCGGTAACACTGAAACAGGGAAACACCACCGTTTACAAGGAGTCTGCGGACAGCGAAAAAGGCAAGAATGTCTATATCGCTGCCAAGAATACCGACTACACCTACACCGTCAGCAAGTTTGGCTATGAGACGGCCACCGGCACGATCAATGTTGCGACCGGCGATGTGAACAAGACCGTCACGCTGACCGAGTTGACAAAGCAGGCGGTGACCTTCAACATCACCAAGCCGAAGGGCGTGAGCGCCGAGCCTGTCGTCACCGTGAAGTACAACGGTACCAAGGTGTACGAGGGCAGCGGCACGAACTGCGCCCTCCCCGCCGGGGACTATACCTACACGGCCAAGTTGGATGGCTGCGATACCTTGTCTGGGAGTTTTGTGGTCAAGGCTGCCAAGACCATAGGCCTGGAGTTCGTCAAGTCGCTGACCTTTGATGATTTCTTTGCCGGCCTGGACGGTATCACCGCCGAGAACGGCACACGATACGGCTTTGAACCGGTGCGGGATGCCGACGGAAATTATCTGGAGAGCAAAAAAAGCTATGGCACAACGACTATGAAGCTGACGGCGGGAAAGCCGTGCGTTGTGTCCTTCCAGTATTTTTCCAAAGGGTATGAAAGCTCTTATTCTTCTTACGAATTCACTGTAAAGAACGGGAGCAAGACACTCTTGACGGCCTACGATGAATCAGAGTGGAAAACATTCAGCACGGTGCTGCAAAAGGGCGATGAACTGACGCTGTCCTTCAGCGGTTCCAGCTATTATAATGTCAAGCTGAAAAACTTTACCGTTTCCCCAGTCTACACCATCTCCCTCAATGTCACCGGCGCGGAGGATTGCACGGTCGCCTTGCAGGATACCAGCGGTGCAGCCATCACCGGCACCGACGGTAAGTATGCGGTCCCCGCCGGAGTGTACACCTACACGGTCAGCAAGTACGGCTATCAAACCAAGGTGGGCAGGATCATCGTCACGAACAAGAACGTGGATCAGAACGTGGCCCTCACTGCCCTGACGGCGTACCAGGTGAAGTTTGCAGCTGATCCGGCGGATGCGTCTGTTGCGCTGACCCACCCCGTGGGCGGCACGATCGCAGCAGACGAGAACGGCGCATACATCGTCTACGCCGGCGAGACGTATGCCTATACCGTCGCCAAGGCGGACTATATCACGGTCAGCGGCAGCTTTACCGCTGCCAAAAACGACACCATCACGGTAACATTGACCTATGCCGGTGAGGGCTGGGACGGCACGACCAAGACCGCGCCCACGAAGGGCGAAAACGGCGTCTATCAGATCGGCACCGCCGCGGAACTGGCATGGTTTGCCGATGCTGTCCAAAACGGACAGACCGCCATCAGCGCCAAACTCACCGCCAACATCAACCTCAACGAGAAGGCATGGACGGCCTTTGGCGAATATGATTATAATGATGTGCCAAACTCCGGCTTTGCCGGGACGCTGGACGGCGATCGGCACATCGTCAGCGGCCTGAAGAGCACGGAAGGTCTGGTGAGCTGCCTTTCCTCCACCGGTACGGTGAAGAACCTGACGGTCATCGGCACAGTCAGCGGCAGCAGTCATGTGGGCGGCATCGCGGCCGCCAGTTCCGGCACCGTGGAGAACTGCCTCTTTGACGGCACCGTGACCAACAGCAGCAATTCTACCTCTGCCGGCGGCATCGTGGGGCGTGCCTTCAATGGCAACCGCATTGTCAACTGCGTCAACACCGGCGACATCAAAAACACCTGCACCTCCCATAATTCCACGCTGAATATCGGCGGTATCGTGGGCTACACCTATGGCACCGTGGAGAACTGCTATTCCACCGGCAATGTGTCCGCAAGAGTGGATAAAGACACCAACAAGGGCATCGGCGGTATCGCCGGACAGGTGAAAGCCTCCGCCGTTTTGCGCAATTGCTATGTCACCGGCGCCGTCACCGGTCCGAAGGCCGGCATCAGCCCGGTGGTGAACCTCGTGGCATCCGGCGCCACGGTGGAAAACTGCTACTACCTCCATGCCGCCGGCACCGGCGCAGCGATTGTCGGTACCGCGCAAAAGACCGCCGAGGAAATGCGCACCCCGGAATTTGCGGCGGATGTAGGGATGCACCTTGACAGCGACAACAGCAACGGCGGCTTCCCGGTGCTGCCCTGGCAGGGCGGAACCCCCGTGGACAATGCCGACCTCAAGGCCGCTGCCGCCGCCGCCAACGCCTTGGAACTTCGCGGCATGACCGCCGCCGACGCCGCCAAGAAAGCCAAGGCCGACTGGTACGCCGAGAATGTGCTGGGACTCTATGACCTTACGGACTATAACGATAAGGCCGACCTCTGCGAGAAATACAGCATCGAAGCGCCCGGCGAAGCGGTCACGAACCCGCACGACTATTTCCTGACCGCCCTGCAAAAGCACTTCTATAAGGAACTGGGACTCGATGCCGAGAATGCAGACCTTCTGAAGTCCGATGCCTCCGGCGTCTATCAGCTCCGCGGCCTTACCCCGGTGAGCGGCGACCCGAAGGAGGAAGAGGAGACCGCGCAGACCTATACCGGCTTCCTGACCCTGCCCACGAGCGTCACCGTTCCCGTGGACGAGGCGGAAAAGACCGTTTCCCTCGCATGGACGGCGGATAACGATCTGGTGAACACCGCCACCGGCGCGCTCACCGTGCCTGCGGCGGATAAGGTCACGGTGACCCTCACCGCCACCCTCCAAAGCGGCGCTGCCACGAAGACCAAGACCTTCACGCTGTGCCTCTGGTCCGAGAATGCGGAAAAGGCGCAGACCCTGGAGGACATTGCCGCCGAGTTCACGCGCAAGAATATTGCCGTGCAGCCCCTGCAAGGTGTGGGACTCTATGATGAAACCAACATCACCGACGCCTTCTGCCGCCTGCTGAGGGAACAGGGCTACGCGGATGTGGCGGACAAGGCCGAGATCACCTATGTCAACGGCAGCGCCAAGGCCAACGGCTTTGACGATACCAAGGTAAAGTACATTGCCGACAACGGCGACATCACCTACTTCACCGGCGACGGCACCGCCCGCCAGACCGTGCAGTACACGGGATTGAAGTTCCGCATCGCCTATGCCGGGGTCACCAAGGAGATCATCCTGCGAGGCACCGTGGGACGCAGCGCCGATGCTGTGCAGCAGCTGGTGGAGAGCGCCGCCGAGTCCCTGAACTGGGAACTCATCCGCGGCGAGAATACCAACGGGGCCACCCAAAGCGAGGTGGCGGGCTGGACGCTCTACACCGTGAACGACCGCATCACCTCCAACCTCACGCTTCCCTCCAGCATTGCGGGGCGCTATGATGTGAAGGTGCAGTGGGGCACCCGGAACACCGAGTGGCTCTACATCACCAACGGCACCAACGGCACCGGCGTGGGCACCGTCAACCGCCCCCTGCAGCCCGCCGACGGCACGGCGCTGCCCGAGAAGGCCGGCAAGTTCCGGCTGATCGCCCGCGTGACCTATGACGGCTTCGATGACTACACGCTGGCGCACATCACCGGCGACAACGGCGTGGAGGTCTATGCCGATGTGCTCTTTGACGCCACCGTTGCGCCCTTCGACAGCAGCGTGACCAGCGAGATGCAAAACGCTCTGGCGGAGAAGTATCAGGGGCTCCTGCGTGACTTTGTGGACAAGACAAAGCCCGTGGACACGACGACTGCCGTCAGCGACGATATGCAGATGCCCAGACCCGCTCTTCTGGAGCAGGAGGGCATCATGACCGACAGTTATAACCAGAAGGTCACGATGGTGAGCCTCACCCCCGATGTGCTGGACTTCAACGGCTATCACGCCATGGTCTACCGCCCACTGCCCGGTGAGAAGCCGGTGGAGGCGAAGTATGTGGTGATCATCACCACCCGCAGCTCCGGCCTTCTGCTGGCGCGGCAGGAGTTTACCTTCACCATTCAGCCTTTTACCCAGCAGGAGTTGGATGGCGCTGCCGTCTTTATGACGGAGGCGCTGACCGAGAACGCCTACTGGAACGGCATCAGGAACAAGAATACGGATAAGACCAAGGTCACCTCCGACCTGTACCCCTTCGCGGAGATCTGCAAAAACGAGGACGGCACGCTGAAATACGTCCGCGGTACGGTGAATATGACCTTCAACGGCATCGAGGCCGACGACATCCCCGGCTGGTATGCTTCGGAGAAGTACCGCACCTTCTATTCCTCCCGCCCCACCGTCATCGAGCATGAACTGCTGCGTGTGCACCAGCCGGAGTACAATACGACAGTTACGCTGGACAGCGTTCTGACCTACACCAAGTACGCCCAGTATTGGGAAAAGTTCGGCATCAACGGCACCGAGGAGACCAAGGAACGCTACAAGGACTTTGCCCAATTCTACAAGCAGCCCATCCACATCGACCTGACGGTGCCCGGTACCACGGGACAGAATGACCCCAACGAAAATCAGACCCTCACCGTGAAGGTCAAGGTGGACGGCTACAACAAGAACGGCCATACCTTCACGGGAATCTCCGACTTTACCTTCACCGGCAAGGTCAACGAGGATCCCACCGCTTGGGACGCTGTGAAGGCGTGCTTGGACAGTGCCAACTACACCTATACCGGCAGCGGCACCTACATCAAGAGCATCACTGATGCGGCGGGCAACACCCTCAAGGAGAAGGGCGATGGCAAGTCCTCCGGCTGGATGTTCGGCCTCACCTTACAGGGCGGCACCGAGACTCTGCCCAAGACCACGCTGGACAACACCTATCTCAAGGACGGCGACACCCTGCGCCTGTTCTTTACCGACACCTATATCCCGCTGGATCCGACGGATCCCGCCGTGCCCGGTGCGGGAGTGCCCGGCTTCGATGAGGCGTATGCCGGCGCCAAGGCGTATATCCAAAGTGCGGTGAGCGCCCCGGTCGTCAGCTATCTCTTCGGCGAATGGGCGGTACTGGGACAGGCTCGCGCTAAGGTGCCCCTGTCCGAGGCATATATCGCGGCCTATTATGAGAAGGTCGTGGCCTATGTGCAGAAGAATATGGGCGCGGACGGCGTTCTTGTCGATCCCGAGAGCCGTAACCCCACCGTCACCGACAACGAGCGTATCATTCTGGCCCTTACCGCTATCGGCAAGGACCCCGCCAACGTGGGCGGCGAAAACCTGCTGACGGCGCTGCAGAACAAGGATATCATGAAGGTCACCGATACCAGTAACACAGATATCAACGGCCTCGTCATGGGTCTGCTGGCGCTCAACAGCCGCAATTACACCTCCGACACCTCCTGGCTGGTGCAGGCTGTTCTTGCACAGCAGAACGAAGACGGCAGCTGGAGCGCCAGCGCCGACACAAAACCCGTCGGCGACGTGGACATGACCGCCATGGCGCTGCAGGCGCTGGCACCCTACTATAAGGACGGCGGCAATGAAACCGTGAACACCGCCGTGGAGAAAGCCCTCAACTGGCTCTCCGGCAAGTATCGAAGCGGCTACGACTCCTCCGAGAGCTGCGCGCAGGTGGTCATCGCCCTTTCCGCCCTGAATTTGGATGCCAACACGGACGCGCGCTTTACCAAGACCGTGGAGGGGAAGACCCTGAGCGTGCTGGGGAACCTCCTGCAGTACCGCGTGGCGGAGAACGGCGGCTTTAAGCATCAGTTCGCAGACAAGGCCGTCAACGAGATGGCCACGGAGCAGGCGCTTTGCGCCATGGCCGCCTATGCGCGCTTTACCGAGAAGGCCAACGCCCTCTACGATATGACCGACGCCGCCTGCGCCCATCGCTTCGGCGAGTGGCAAGTGACCGTGGCCGCCACCTGCACCAAGGACGGCGTCAGCCGCCGGATCTGCTCCATTTGCGGCGCCGTGGAGGAAAAGTCTGTTCCCGCGACGGGCCACAACTTCGGCGCATGGACGGTGACCAAGGCGGCCACCTGCACCGAAAGCGGTATCAGCACCCGTAAGTGCAGCGTTTGCGGCACGGAGGAGACGATGATCGTCCCGTCTCTGGGGCACAGCATGACTGCCACGGCGGGCAAGGCTGCTACCTGCACCGAGGCAGGCAACAGTGCCTATTGGACCTGCTCTCGCTGCCACAAGTTCTTCAGCGATGCGGCGGGCAAGACCGAGATCGCCAAGGACAGCTGGGTCATCGCGGCCCTGGGCCACGATGAGGCCACCCGCGCTACCGTGGCGGCTACCTGCTACGCCTCCGGCCGTACGGCGGAGACCTACTGCAAGCGCTGCGGGCTGGTTCTCACTGCCGGCACGGTCATTCCGGCTACCGGCAAGCACACCTATGAGAACGGCGTCTGCTCCACCTGCGGCGTAAAGAATCCCTTGGCGGACGTCAAGGGCGACACCATCAAGGTGGACAGCAAAGACAACAAGACCGCCGCGGGCGGCGGCTTGGTCATCAAGGCCGACAGCACCATCACCGACGAAGTGCTGGCGGATATCAAGGCGGCGGTGAGCAGCGGCGCGATCACCGTGACCGTGGCGGATACGCTCCAGCCCACCAACGAGCAGAAGGCCGCCGACGGCGGCAAGAGCGCCCTGACCGAGGCGGCCAAGAACGTCACCGGCGATGCTAAGCAGGAGCTGACCAAGCTGGCCGAGAAGCTGGACGCCCTGCGCGGCGACAAATCCCGCAAGAACGCGCAGTTGGAGAAGGTCGTGGACGTGAGCGTGGCGCTGGTCAAGACGGAGGGGAACGAGATCAAGACCGTGGCGCAGCTTATCGAGCTGCCTCACAGCGTCACCGTGACCATCCCCATCACCGACGAGCTGTACGCGGCCCTTCAGGGCAAGCGCGTCTGCGTGGTGCGCAGCCATACCGATGTCAACGGCAACGTGACCACTACCGAGCTGCCCGCCACACTGGGCGGCACCAAGGGCAATTACGTCCTGACCTTCCAGACGGACAAGGCCTCCACGTTCGCCATTGTCTCCTATGAAACGGTGTCCTCCGGGTACTACTACGGTGGAAGCGGTACGGCTGACAGCGGCAAGAAGGACTCCGCCAATACGGCGGACGACAGTCAGATGGTGCTGTGGCTGGGCAGCGCCGCCCGGGCGCCGCCAGCCGTTGTGGTGCTGACCCGGAAGAAGCGCGTTTCCAAGTAACAACAGCACAGCCGACGCAGGGGCGCGAAAGCGCCTCTGCGTATGGCGCTTTTGTGAGGAATGAGAGATATGAAGAAAAACCACCGATTTTGGCTGTTGGCGCTGGCGCTGTCCCTGCTGCTGACCTGCGCCGCCTGCGGAAAAAAGACCGTATCGTACGCCCCCGGCAACATTCCCACGGCAACGCAGGAGCAGACCACGGACACCAGGAAGGACGACACAGCTGAAAGGGGCACCACCAAGGCTGACGGCAAGCAGGACGCGGCAAAGACTGAGGATAAGACCGCGGACGACAAGAAGTCTGACAAGCAGAAGCCGGCTGGTGAAGCCAAAAAGGCCGAGGAGGACACCAAAAAGCAGGAGGAAGCCAAGCGCCTGGAGGAGCAGAAGCGGCTGGAAGAAGAGAAGAAACAGCAGGAGCAGGCGCAGCAGCCCGCTGTGCCGGACCCGGACCCTGCGCCTGCACCTGACCCTGCGCCGGCGGCGTCCGTATCGCTGTACATTTCCTGTGCCACGGTGCTCAATAATATGGACAAGTGCTCCGACGGCGTGAAGAATATCATTCCCGCCGACGGCGTGATCCTGTCCACCACGGTGACCATCACCGAGGGTGAGTCTGTCATGTCCGTACTGAAGCGGGCCTGCGGTGACGCGGGTATCCCGGTGAGCTCCAGCGGCAGCTATGTCAGGGGCATCAACGGCCTGTTCGAAAAGAACGTAGGCAGGAGCTCCGGCTGGATGTACTGCGTGGGGGGAACCTTCCCCAGCTATGGCGCGGACAGCTATACGCTCTCCGGCGGCGAGAACATCCAGTGGCTCTACACCTGTAATATGGGTGCAGACGTGGGCAATACCTACATGGGCTGACAAAAGGGCGGCTTTTGCCGCCCTTTTTCCGCACGCAGGATTGACGTATCCCGCTGCGGCAGGATATAATCTAAAGGTTAAGACAACGATTTTCAGGAGGTGATCCCATGGACGATACGCTGCGCACTTGCCATCCGGCGGTGAGCTTTGCCTATTTCGCCCTGGTCATCGCCTGTGCGATGCTGCTGATGCACCCGGTGTGCCTGGTTCTGTCGACGCTGGGCGGCGGGAGGTATGTTGCCCGTCTGCTGGGCGGCAAGGGCCTGCGCCGCCACCTGCTGTGGCTGCTGCCTATGGCCCTCCTGGCGGCGGCCCTGAACCCGGCCTTTGTCCACCAGGGCGTCACCATTCTGGCCTACCTGCCCTCCGGCAATCCTTTGACGCTGGAGAGCCTGCTCTACGGTCTGGCCGCCGGCGCCATGCTCAGCGCCGTGGCGCTGTGGTTCGTCTGCGTCACCGATGTCATCACCTCGGACAAGGTGGTGTACCTCTTTGGCCGCGTCATCCCGGCGCTGTCCCTGCTGCTGAGCATGATCCTCCGCTTTGTGCCCCGCTTTGTCCGGCGGCTCCGTGCCGTGGCCCAGGCGCAGCGTCATCTGGGCCGTGATACCCAGACCGGCGCCCCGGTCCAGCGCGTCAGAAGCGCCCTTCGTGTGTTCTCCATCGTTGTTACCTGGAGCCTGGAAAGCGGGCTCATTACCGCCGATAGTATGCGCTGCAGGGGCTATGGCCTGCCGGGGAGGACCTCCTTCTCCCTCTACCGCTTTGACCGGCGTGACGGTGCCGTCGCCCTCTGGCTGGCCTTCTGCGGCCTGTATCTGCTGGGTGGCGGTCTGGCCGGCGGCCTGCGCTTTCAGTATTACCCCATGCTGCTCAGCGGCCCCGTCACACCGCTGACGGTCAGCTTTTTCGCCGTTTACGGCCTGCTCTGCTTTACGCCGGTGCTGCTGGACGCCCTGTCCCGGCGCCGCTATCTCGTCCGGAAAGGAGGGACGCCCCGTGCCTGAACTGCTGCGCTTGGAGCATTTTGGTTTTACCTATCCCCAGCAGCCCCGCCCCGCGCTGGCGGATGTGTCCCTCACGGTCCGTCAGGGCGAGTTCTGGGTCCTCTGCGGTGCCTCTGGCTGCGGCAAGACCACTCTCCTCCGCCAGCTGAAGCCCGCCCTGCGCCCCCACGGTGCGGCCGAGGGCCGTATCCTCTTCGACGGTCAGCCGCTGGATGACCTGCCGCCCCGTCAGCAGGCCGCCGATATCGGCTTCGTCCTCCAGTCTCCGGAGGAGCAGACCGTCACCGACAAGGTCTGGCACGAGCTGGCCTTCGGACTGGAGAGCCTGGGCTGCGACACGCCCTCCATCCGTCGCCGCGTGGCGGAGATGGCCTCCTTCTTCGGTATCCAGGACTGGTTCCATAGGAAAGTGGACGAGCTCTCCGGCGGCCAGAAGCAGCTGCTGGCCCTGGCCTCGGTCATGGTGCTCCAGCCACGTCTGCTGATTTTGGATGAGCCCACCAGTCAGCTGGACCCTATTGCCGCCGCCGACTTTTTGCAGACCGTGGGCCGCCTGAACCGCGAGCTGGGCATCACCGTCCTCCTGACGGAGCACCGTCTCGAGGAGGCGTTGCCCCTGGCCACCCACGCCGCCGTGCTGGACGGCGGCCATCTCCTCTGTGCCGGCGCGCCGGCGGCGGTGTGCCGTTCCCTGCGGGGCCGCGGCCACGATATGTTCCTGGCCATGCCCGCCGCCGTCCGTATCTGGGCCGGGGTGGACAGCGACGCGCCCTGCCCCATCACCGTCCGCGAGGGCCGCGATTTCCTGTCCGGCTGGTGCGATGAACACCCCCTGTGCCCGCTGCCGCCGGAGCCGGTGTATCCCGCCGGGGATACCGCCCTTGTCGGCGCGGGTCTCTGGTTCCGCTATGAGCCGGACCAGCCGGACGTGGTCCGCGGTCTGGACCTTCAGGCCCGCCGGGGTGAGCTGCTGGCCCTGCTGGGCGGTAACGGCGCGGGCAAGTCCACCACCCTGGGCCTGCTGTCCGGCGCGCTGACGCCCCAGCGGGGCACCGTGACCCATACGGGCCGCATCGGCGTTCTGCCCCAGGACCCGCAGGCTCTGTTCGTGAAAAACACGGTCCGTCAGGACCTGTACGAGTCCTTTGACGGCACGGACCTCCCCAAAGACCAGCGTGACCGCCGGGTAGAACAGGTGACGGCCCTTTGCCGCCTGACCGAGCTGCTGGACCGTCATCCCTATGACCTCTCCGGCGGCGAGCAGCAGCGGGCCGCCCTGGGTAAGGTGCTGCTGCACCAGCCGGATATCCTGCTGCTGGACGAGCCTACCAAGGGCCTGGACGCCGCCTTCAAGCAGTCCTTTGCCGCTATTCTTTCCACGCTGACCGCCGCCGGCACGACAGTGGTGATGGTCAGCCACGACGTGGCCTTCTGTGCCCGGTATGCCCACCGCTGCGCCCTGTTTTTCGACGGCAGCATCGTCGCGGAGGGCACACCCCGTGACTTCTTCTCCGGCAACAGCTTCTATACCACTTCCGCCAACCGTATGGCCCGGGACTTCTGCCCCTGTGCCGTCACGCCGGAGGATGTGATCGCGGTCATCGGCGGGACCGTCCCGCCCCAACCGGAGGTGCCTGCCGCCTGGCAGCCTCTGCCTCCGGTGGCGGAGGAGTCCACCGCCTGGAAGCCGAAAAAGCTCCCCTGGTGGCGCAGGACCATCGCCGCCGTATGCGGTGCGGGTGCGCTGGCGATCTTCTGGCTGGCGGCCAAGCACACCGACCTCACCGCCCTGGTGGGCGGCGGCACGCTCTCCCAGGCCGGCTGGCAGGCCCTGGGCCTTTACGGCCTGTTCATTGCCCTGCTCTTCGGCTGTATCGCCGCCATCGGCCGGCGCTCCAAGCCCCTGACGCTGCTCCAGACCCCAGTGCAGAAGCGAAAGCTCTCCCAGCGTACCCGTCTGGCGGCGGCACTGATCCTGCTGTGTATCCCCACCACGCTGTATCTGGGCTTTTTCTACCTGGGCAACACTGCCTACTACCCCATCGCCTTCGCCGTGCTGCTGGAATGCATGGTGCCCTTCTTCCTGGTGTTCGAGGGACGGAAGCCACAGGCCCGTGAGCTGGTGCTGGTGGCCTCCCTCTGCGCCCTGGGCGTGGCGGGCCGTGCCGCCTTCTTCATGCTGCCTCAGTTCAAGCCCGTCCTGGCTCTGACCATCATCTCCGGCGTGGCTCTGGGCGGCGAGACCGGCTTCCTGGTGGGCGCCATGACCATGCTGGCCAGCAACGTCCTGTTCTCCCAGGGGCCCTGGACGCCCTTCCAGATGTTCGCCATGGGCATCATCGGCTTCCTGGCGGGGGTGTTGTTCCGCCGGGGCTGGCTGCGCCGCAGCCGCGCCGCCCTGTGCGTCTTCGGGGCAATCTCCGCCGTGCTCATCTACGGCGGCATCATGAACCCCGTCTCCGCCCTGCTTTATGCCCGCACGCTGGAGTGGAAGGTCATCGCCGCCTACTATGTCACCGGCTTTCCCATGGACTGCGTCCACGCCGCAGCCACAGTTTTTTTCCTGCTGGTGCTGGCGGAGCCCATGCTGGAGAAGCTGGACCGCATCAAGATCAAATACGGCCTAGTGGAATAAGCAGACGCGCCCACCCCGTCGGGGTGGGCGCGTCCGCGCGGTGCAACTTCAGGTTTCCCACCTTTTTTTCCGCCGCAACCCAAGGCTGATAGACAATCTGCCTGATCTGCTGTATAATAGATCCAAACACACAGAAGGGAGGACCGCCTATGCCTGCCATCCGCTGCAAGGCCTGCGGCAAGACCTATGATTCCCGTGAGGGCTTCTGCCCCAAGTGCGGCGCCTATAACCGCCCGCCCCGGCAGGAGTGGGTGGACGCGCAGGGCGCGGTCCACTACGCGGAACAGGAGAAGGAGTGCTACGAGCGCAAGGAATGTCACGAGAAGAAGGTCTGCTACGAGGAGCAGACCCGCCGCCCCCGGCCCCATATCCAGTGGCGCGCGCCCAAGAAGAACACCGCTTCCGGTGTGATAGGCGCTGTGATCGCGGTAAGCGTCCTGATTGGGCTTATCAACACGCTGCGCGGCGTGTCCGGTGACATCTTTGACCGCAATGAGCCGATGCCCGACTACGGCTGTGAGCAGGTAGCACCCGCCGAGGAGATCGAAGCAACGGTGCGGGAGTACGCGGAGATAGGAGCGAGCTTCTATCTGGAGGATTCTGCCTTCGCCGTGGCGAGTCTCAAAGCGGACTGGGAGAGGGATGTCCTCACCGTCTATGTCGTAGAGGGCGACACATATCAAACATTCCCTTACCTGGTGCAGGTGGACAGCGATGGCTTTGAAAACTGGTACTATCCCGAGGATGTTGTCGTCTCAGACACCGACGACGATGTGTTCATGTGCACCTATGACCTGTCGGTGCTGGAGGATCTCACGGGGGACACCTCTCTGATATTCTCTGGATTCGATAAAGAGGTCGCTGTTCCCGTTGACCTTGCGCAATGGTGATATAAAAGCCTCCCCTGTGGGGGAGGCTCAGTCTGTCAAAAAAGCCTGTCATTGCGAGCCAGTCCGCGCCGCGAAGCAAGTGCCCTTGGGGTACAGACTGGCGTGGCAATCTGTTTCCAAAACGCACGATTCTTGCGTTTTCATGCAAATTTGCGGCTAAAAGATTACGGATTCTCACGTCGCTTTGCTCCTCGGAATGACAGAATGCTTTTTTTGACAAGCTGAAGACGGCCGTATGGCCGTCTTGTTGCAAATAAGCTGTACTTGCCGGTATTAAAGATATTATTGGAAGCCATCGAGACTTTGAACAAAACGCTCGATTTCTTTTCGTATATCCCTTAATATCTCGTTTTGGAAAACCCTATATTTCCGCAGAAGAGGTATGAAGGAAATAAATTATTCGCTATCAGGGGGAATGTCATCAATGGTTAGGACATGAACCATGTCATTATCCGCGCGATCCCTCAGTTCTTGCCGCATTTCTTCAATGCCAATATCGGTTTTGTCACCGATATAGTAGGATTTGTCAAAGAAATGCGCATCACATGGGCGACAGTCTGAACTTGCACCTAAGCGAATTACCTCACCCTTTGCGATGATGGCAATCTCTATAATATCGTTTTCCTCCAGCATCTGCACTATATCACTAATATGATAATCTTTGCTGCTTGATATGGTTGCTGCATGATCGGCGCGGATCTCTGACCTACGTTCACCAATCATAATCATCTCTGCGACGGATATATAGATACATAATGTGGCCAATATCATGATTTGAACACAGATTACTCCAACCACTATTCTCCAAACAGGATGTTGGATAAGAAAAAAGTGCTTTCTGTTGATAAGGAATATAATCAATAGTGCGCTCAAAATTATCTTAACGATTGGAAACATATAGGATTGTAAATGTTCGTTACATTTAAGTAAGCTCATCTTTAACTTATCACCTCCTATGGTTTAGCGCCCGGTTTCGGGACTATAGTATCTGCTCTGGAGATACTACAATCCTGCCTTGGTTGAATCCTGTTATGTGTCCCGGAGGGGGAATTCCCCTCCGGGACCGTTCCCTTTTGAGGCGGATACCTACTGAAACAAAGTGTTATCCACCGGCCAGCATCGCCGTTGTGACACCACGGCGATTGTCAGGAATATTCATGAAACCTTTTTATCTCAAACAATACCGTGACTAAAATGCGAACTGAAAACTATCGACGATAGAATCACATGCTTTTACTTCAGTGCTTTTTCGTTCACTTTGATATGTGGCAAACACTATTTTCGGGTGTTTGGCAACAACCCACAATTTTATAAACCAACCATCAGATGTTGTGCCTGTTCCATACAAAATTGTCTTGCCATCTCTGTTGAAAAGTATTAAAGGAGAATGCAGATTTATATTATTTTGATCAATAAATCTTTTGGCCAATATGCTCATCTGCTCATCTAAAGATTCTTTTGTTTTTAAAACATTAAAAAAAGATGTTGTTATCGATCCATTGCCGCTGGGATTATACAAAAGAAGATTATCAATATCCTCTTCGGCACACCAATTGTTAGGTAATGTATAATTCAAATATTCATTATGATTAAGCGTCATTTATCTCACCTCTAATCATACAATTTAAGCACTCCCGTCCAAGTCCCACCAAACTGTTGACTTGCGGCTGATGTGTATCTATTGAGTTGGTTCATTCCTCGAGCAATAGCTTGTGGATTGTTGGGTTTATTTCGTTCGGACTTCTTTGACAAGCTAGACAGCCGCACACCTCGGTGTGCGGCTGCTTTTATATCTCAGAACTTATCCTTATTGAATATCCGCAGGATCTCGTCGAAGGACTTGTCCATCTCGTCCTGACCCTGCTCGCCCTTCACCTCGTCCAGGGGCTGGGGCGCGCCGCTGTTCTCCGTCTGTGCGGGCTGGGTCACAGCAGCGGCATTGGCGGCCTGCTGCGCCTCGTCAAAGCCCGTGGCGATGACGGTCACGCGGATCTCATCGTCCAGCGTCTCGTCGAAGGCGGCGCCGAAGATAGTCAGCGCGTCGGGATGCACCGCCTGCTGCACCAGCGTGGCGGCCTGCTCCACCTCCTCCAGACCGATGTCCATGGAGCCGGTGACGTTGATCAGCACGCCCCGCGCGCCGTTGATAGATGTCTCCAGCAGGGGGGAGGAAATGGCCATCTTGGCGGCCTCCTCGGCCTTGCCCTTGCCGGCCGCGCGGCCCACGCCCATGTGGGCCAGACCTGCGTCCTTCATAATGGCGGTCACGTCCGCGAAGTCCAGGTTGATGAACCCGGTGTCGCGGATCAGGTCGGAGATGGACTGCACCGCCTGGCGCAGCACGTCATCCGCGATCTCAAAAGCGTTGGCAAATGTGATCTTCTGGTCGGTGGCGTATTTCAGACGCTCGTTGGGAATGATGACCAGCGAGTCCACCTTGCTCCGCAGCTCCTCAATGCCCTGTTCCGCCTGGGTCATGCGGCGGCGCCCCTCAAAGCCGAAGGGCTTGGTCACCACGCCCACGGTCAGAATACCTGCCTCCCGGGCGATCTCAGCCACCACGGGTGCCGCGCCGGTGCCGGTGCCGCCGCCCATGCCGGCGGTGATGAACACCATGTCGGTGTTTTCCAGCGCCTTGGCCATCTGGTTGCGGCTCTCCTCCGCGGCCTTGCGGCCCACATCCGGGTTGGAACCCGCACCCTTACCGCCGGTCAGCTTCTCGCCGATCTGAATTTTATAGGTAGCGCTGGAGGCATTCAGCGCCTGCTTGTCTGTGTTGACTGCGACAAAATCAACGCCCTGCGCGCCGCCGCGTACCATGCGGTTGACCACGTTGTTTCCGCCGCCGCCTACGCCCACGACCTTGATGCTGACAACGTTCTCCGGGCCGGTTTCCAATCCAAAAGCCATGTCTGCTCCTCCTGCCATAATTTGTATGAAAATGACGGATTATCTCCTGGTAAATGCTATATCTTGTATTGTATTACGAATTGGCGCAAGCGTCAAGTGTAAGCACTTAATTTACCGAAAAAGTTTTGTGCCGGGAGCATGAAGCACCTATGCAGCGTCCCCGATGCGGTGCGGTACGCGCGGCATCACTCCGGAATGAACCGTGCCTTTCCCTCCTGCATCATATTGATAACGCCCTTTTCGTTGACCTCCAGCTTCTCCACCACGGCCATCAGATAGTCCAGCTTGTAGCCGTAGTCGGCCTCCCGGGGCAGCTGCACGTCGAACCGTTCCAGATACCGCAGCGTCAGCTGTGCCGGGTCGCTCATATCCAGCAGCGATACGTCCGCCGTCATGCCGCGCTGGTCCAGCGCCTGCATCAGCGTCAGCAGCTGCTCCAGCGCCAGCTCCTGTCCCTCCGCCGCCTTTGCCGGCTGACCCACCGCCGGGTCTGTCAGCGTCAGGCCCTTTGCCTGCATCCGCTGCTTCGCGGCAGCGGGCGCTACCTCGTCCACGATGTTCCCCGTGTTGCACAGCAGATACGCTTTCCCGTCCTGCACGATGGCCGCCGGGTCCGCGCACTCCGTCACGATGATGGAAAGCCCGTCCGGCAGCGACCGCCGGAACTGCACCGTCTCGATATAGGGCAGCGCCCTGCGGATGCGCTCCGCCGCGCTGTACTTGTTCATCAGGAACATATTGTCCCCCTCGCTGACGCCCGCCGCGTCGATGATCTCCTGCCGGGTATAGCGGTCATTGCCGCTGACCTCGATGCTGCGTATACGGAAAAACAGCGTCAGAGCCAGAGAGATGGCGGTGCAGATCAGCACAAAAGCCAGCAGCTTGTAGAGGAAGCTCAGGCTTCCTCTCCGCCGCTTATGGTTGTACCGTCTGCGCCTTGCCATTGTCCGTGCTCCTCCGCTGTTCTCGTTGTCTCGTCTATTGTGCCGTGATCCGGGCGCCCAGCGCCCGCAGGTCCCCGGCCAGGTCCGCGTAGCCCCGCTGGATGTGGCCGATGCCCTGCACCGTGGTCACGCCCTCGGCGGCCAGCCCGGCTACCGCCAGCGCTGCCCCACCCCGCAGGTCGGTGGCCACGACCTCCGTGCCGTGCAGCCGTTCCGCGCCGCACACCACTGCCACCCGCCCCTCGGTCCGGATGTCCGCACCCATGCGTGCCAGCTCCGGCACGTGCCGGTACCGGCTCTGAAAGATATTCTCCACAAACACCGTGGTGCCCTGCGCCTGCAGCAGCGCCGCCATCAGTATGGCCTGGCAGTCGGTGGGGAACCCCGGATACGGCGCCGTCCGCACCGGCGGCACGGCCCGCAGCGGCCCTGTCCGCACCAACTGTATGTACCCCTCACCGCAGCGGATGCCGCAGCCCGCCTGGTCCAAGACCGTGGTCACCGCCGCCAGGTGCCGGTGCTCCGTGTTCCGCAGCGTGACCTCTCCGCCGGCGGCTGCCGCCGCACACAGATAGGTGGCCGCTACGATCCGGTCCGGTATCACCCGGTGTACGCACCCGTGCAGCGGGCGCTTCGGCGACACCGTGATGACCGAGCCGCCCGCGCCCCGCACCTCCGCGCCCATGGCGCACAAAAAGGCCTGCAGGTCCGCGATCTCCGGTTCCCGTGCCGCATTGCAGATCACCGTCTCGCCCTCCGCGCCGCAGGCCGCCAGCATGGCGTTCTCCGTGGCGCCCACGCTGGGCGTGGCCAGCACGATCTGGCAGCCGGTCAGCTTCCGCGCCCGGCACCGCAGGGTCCCGCCTGCGTCGTCGATATCCGCCCCCAGCGCCCGCAGGGCCGCCAGGTGCAGGTCGATGGGCCGCGGCCCCAGCTCGCACCCGCCGGGATAGCTCAACTCCGCCCAGCCGCACCGCGCCAGTATCGCCCCCAGAAAGATCACGGACGACCGCATCCGCCGCATCAGCGTCTGGGGTATGTCGCACCGCGTCAGCGTGGTGCTGTCCACCAGCAGGTCGTCTCCGTCCCACTGCACAGCGCAGCCTAAGTACCGCAGGATATCCGCCGCCGAGTCCACATCGCTCAGGTGCGGACAGCCCTCGATGCGGCACACATCTCCGCTGAGCAGCGTGGCGGCCAGAATGGGCAGTACGCTGTTTTTCGCGCCCTGCACCGCCACCTCGCCCCGCAGCGGCGTGCCGCCCTCTATGGTGATATACCTCATGTGCCCTCCCTTTCCCGTCCATCCAACAGCTACGCCATTGTATGAACGGACAGGGGAGAGGGGTGACTCCCTTACTTCCGCACCAGCGCCATGACCGTGTCATAGATGCGCTCCGTGGCGTCGGGGATACCCAGCTCCTTCATGGCCCGGGCCATGGAGATGCGTTTTTCGTTATCGGAGAGGATGGCCTCCACGGCCTTGTACAGCCCGTCGCCGGTGCTCTCCGGCTCCGTGATGACCACCGCGCCGCCGTGCTTTTCCAGCAGCCGCGCGTTCTTCTCCTGATGGTTGTTGGTGACGTAGGGTGACGGCACCATCACCGTGGGCTTGCCCAGCGCCGTCAGCTCACTGATGGTGGAGGCCCCGGCGCGGCACAGCACCACGTCCGCCGCCGCCATCACCACGTCCATGTCATAGATGTACTGCCGCACGTCCAGTCGGTCGGACTTGGGCAGTCCCAGCTCCCGCAGCTTCTGCTCCATGGCCTCCCAGCCGCCCTTGCCCACCGCGTGGATGTGGCGGAAAGGATAGCCCTCTGCGTCCTCCCGGCGGAAGAAGTCCACCATGCACTCGTTCATGTGGCTGGCGCCCAGGCTTCCCCAAAAGGATACCACAAGGGGAGCGCCGTCGTCAAAGCCCAGCTTTTTCCGGGCTTCCTCCCGGCTCAGCCGGAAGAAATCCCCCCGCACCGGCGTGCCGGTGACGGCGATGCGCTCCGGGTGCTTGTAGTGCTGCCGGCAGTCCTCAAAGCCCACCATGATGACATCGGCGTAGCTTTCCAGCAGCTTCGTGGTCAGCCCCGGCACCATGTTGCTCTCATGCACCGCCGTGGGGAGGTGTGCCCTGGCCGCCGCCTTCACCATGGGATAGCTGGCATAGCCGCCGGTGCCCACCACCAGGTCGGGCTTGAAATCCCGCAGGATGGCCCGCGCCTGCCGTCCGGAGGACGCCAGCACCCGCACCGTGTGCAGGTTGTGGCGTATGCCCGCCGCGTTCAGCTTCCGCTGAAAGCTGCTGACCTCCACCGCGGCGTAGTCGTACCCCGCCTTGGCCACCAGCTCCCGCTCCATGCCCGTGGGCGTGCCCACGAACAGCACGGCCGTCTCCGGATCTTTCTCCTTCATATACCCCGCCAGCGCAAGGGCGGGGTTTACGTGTCCCGCGGTGCCGCCGCAGGTAAATATCACTCTCATTCTGCTGCTCCCTGGGACCGCCGCGGCGGTCCGACCTCTATATTTTGATACGAATAGTAGTTTTCCTGCAATAAAATACGGAATGTTGTCAAATCCTGTGCTTTTATCCCGCCCGTGCCGCCGGTATCTGCCGCGATACGCTCAGCACGATGCCCATCTCCACCAGCTGCAAACACAGCGCCGTGCCGCCGTAGCTGAAGAAGGGGAGGGAGATGCCCGTGGTGGGCACGAAGCCCGACACCACGGCGATGTTCAGAAATGTCTGCAAGGCCAGGTGGGTCATCACGCCCACCGTCAGCAGCGCGCCGAAGCGGTCCCGGGCGTGGAGCGCGATCCAGAAGCCCCGCAGTATCAGCATGGAGAAGATCAGCATGATGACACACGCGCCGATCAGCCCCAGCTCCTCGCAGATCACGGAAAAGATGAAGTCGTTGTACTGCTCCGGCAGGTACAGGAACTTCTGCCGTCCCCGGCCCAGTCCCACGCCCAGCAGTCCGCCCGAGCCGATGGTGATCAGGCTCTGTGCCAGCTGGTAGCCGTCGCCGTAATAGTCCTCCCACGGGTTGTGCCACATCTCGATGCGCGCCGCGCCGTACTTGATGACGCCAGCCTCCGCCAGCTTGATGAACAGAAAGCCCAGCGCGCTGATGCCGCCGACGCCCGCTGCCACCAGCCAGCCCTGTATGCCGCCCACGATCATCAGCACCGCGCCGGTGGCGAAGATCAGAACGGTGCCCGACAGGTGAGGCTCCAGCATCATCAGCACGCCGATGACCGCCAGCAGCGCCAAATAGGGCAGTATGCCCTGCCGCCAGGTCAGCATCTTCTCCCGCTTTTTGGAGATGGTGTCGGAGAAGTAGACGATGACCGCTAACTTGGCGATCTCCGAGGGCTGGAACTGGAACACGCCCCGGATGCCCAGCCACCGGGTGGCGTTGTTGGAGGTGATGGCCAGCGGGTTGTGGGGGATAATGACCAGTATCAGCAGGAACAGCGCAAGCCCCACCAGCAGCCGTCCTGCGCCGCGCCAGCGCTGATAGTTGATCTTGCTGACCACGAACATGGCCACCAGGCCGATGGCCGCGAAGATGGCCTGCCGCTTGAAGTAGTAGGTGCCGTCCCCGGTGTCGTAATAGGCCCGGGGAAAGCTGGCGGAAAACAGCATGATCAGGCCGATGACCGTCAGCAGCAGCGTCAGGATCAGGAAGGGGAGATCCATCTGCCCGCGGGCGGCTTCCTTATGCCGGCGCTCCACCTGCCGCATCCGTTCCTGCTGGGCCTTCCGGGCGCGCTGTTCCTCCCGTGTCATAGTCTCCCTCCTTTCCTATGAAAATAGTGCGAAGCCTTAGAAGCTGAAGCGCTGGCACACGGCCAGATAGGCGATGACGCAGCCTATGACACTGACGGCGGTGAACACCGCCACCACCTTGGTCTCCTTCCAGCCGCACATCTCGAAGTGATGGTGCAGCGGCGCCATCTTGAAGATGCGCTTGCCGTGGGTCAGTTTGAAATAGCCCACCTGGATAATGTCGCTCAGTGTCTCGCAGATATACACGATGCCCACCAGGATCAGCACCAGCGGCATATCATAGGCGAAGGCCAGCGCCGCCACGGCGCCGCCCAGAAACAGCGACCCCGTATCGCCCATGAACACCTTGGCCGGATAGTGGTTGTACAGCAGGAACCCCAGCAGACCGCCCACCAGTGCGCCGGAGAACAGCCCCAGCTGCTCGAAGCCGGGCCAGATCACCGCCATCACCAGGAAGAACAGACCCACCGGCACGGTCACACTGCTGCTCAGTCCATCCAGACCGTCCGTGATATTCACGGCGTTGACGGTGCCCACGATCACAAAGGCCGCGAACACCAGATACACGATCCACGGCAGCACGATGTGGGTGTTCCAGAAGGGAATATACAGGTTGGGGCTCAGCATCCCCTCGTACCGCATCAGGCACAGGAACGCCACCGCCGCCGCCAGCTGCAAAATAAACTTCTGCGGCGCGGTCAGGCCGGTGTTCTGGTGGTGCTTCACCTTCTGATAGTCGTCGATATATCCGATAATGCCGAATACCAGCGCGAACAGGTACACATACAGGTGTACGAAGCTGCCGGCCATCATCCGCTGCCAGCCCAACACGACGATGGTGAGGCCGATGCCGATGATGAACATCAGCCCGCCCATGGTGGGGGTGCCCTGCTTCGTCATATGCCAGGAGGGCCCGATCTCCTTGATGGACTGTCCCGCCTTCAGCTTTACCAGCGCCGGTATCAGCAGCTTGCCTGCGATGGCGGTGACGATAAAGCATACCGCGACAGGCAGCACGATCTCCATAATTCCCATACTATCTTGCTCCTTCCCTCCGCGCCGCGCGGAGGTCTTTTCTTTATTTCTGCGTTTCCTTCAGGTGCTCGGCCACGATGACCCGTTCATCCATGGGATAGTGCTTGTGGTCGATCTCCTGGTAATCCTCGTGGCCCTTGCCGGCCAGTACGATCACGTCGCCCGGCTGGGCGTGGTCCATGGCGTAGTGAATGGCGGCCACCCGGTCGGGGATCACCGCATAGGGTGTGTCATAGCCCTTCAGTCCCACCAGAATGTCGTCGATAATGGCCTCCGGCTTCTCCGTCCGGGGGTTGTCGCTGGTGACGATGACAAAGTCTGCCAGCCTTGCGCCGATCTCACCCATCACGGGCCGCTTCGTCTTATCCCGGTCGCCGCCGCAGCCGAACAGCGCCACCACCCGCCCCTTGGCGAAGGCCTTGGCGGATTGCAGCACCTTTTCCAGCGCGTCCGGCTTGTGGGCATAGTCGTTCAGCACGGTGTAGCCCGTTCCCGGCGTAGGGATGATCTCCATCCGGCCCTTCACGCCGTGGTTCTTCGCCAGTGCGTCGGCACACTCCGCCAGCGGCACGCCCAGGTTCCAGCAGCAGGCCATGGCGTCCAGCGTGTTGTACACGGTGAACAGCGCCGGTATGCCCACGTGGACGTGGCACCACTCCGTGTCCGCCTCCGCGTCAAAATCCACACTGCCGGGCTCCAGCGCCACGTTCTTCGCCATCAGGTCCGCCTGACCGTTCACGGAGTAGGAGAACCGCCGGCGGCAGGTGGCATCGGCCATCAGCCGTTCCGCCCACGGGTCGTCGGCGTTGTAGATGCCTACGTCGCACTGGCGCATCAGCAGCGCCTTGGCGTCGCAATAGGCCTCCATGGTCTTGTGGAAGTCCAGATGGTCCCGGCTCAGGTTGGTGTAAATGCCCACCGCGAAGGGTATGCCGTACACCCGGTCCAGCATCAGTGCGTGGGAGGACACCTCCATCACCACATGGGTGCAGCCCGCGTCGGCCATCTCCCGCAGCAGCTTCTGCAGCTCGAAGGACTCCGGCGTGGTGCGCTCGGTGTGCAGCACCCGGTCGCCGATCATATTCTGTATCGTGCCGATCAGGCCCACCTTGGCCCCGGCCTTCTGTTCCAGAATGCTCTTGATGAGGTAGGTGCTGGTGGTCTTGCCGCTGGTACCGGTGATGCCGATCATGGTCATCTCCCGTGCGGGGTGATCGAAGCGATTGCCGCCCACCACCGCCAGCGCCCGGCGGCTGTCTGCCACCCGGACGAAGGGCGCGCCGTCCTCCGGCGCGCGCTCGCACAGCACGCAGGCAGCGCCCTTCTCCCGTGCCATGGGAATATATTTATGCCCGTCCGTCTCCGCGCCGGTGACGGCGATGAACAGATCGCCCGATTCCACCAGCCGCGAGTCGTACCGTACCTCCCGGATATCGCTATCCAGCTCGGCGTTTGTTTCCAGAATATCCAGCCCGTTCAACAGCTCACGCAGTTTCATCATCAACTCTCCTTTGCGTCTGTGCGTAATGGTATACACACTATTCTACCACATTTCGTCCGCGGACAAAAGGGAACCGTGTGCTCTGTTGGGCGCAAAACGTGTGGCGTCAGTCCGTCACGGACGTGTCGCCCAGCTGCACGGTAATGACCGTGCCGGCCTCCACCTCCGTGCCCTCGTCGATGGACTGGCTCAGTACCCGGACGGAGCTGGACTCGCTGCCCGTGGTGCCGGAGAACCGTATCAGCAGCCCTGCCGCCGTGGCGGTGGTGTTGGCCTCTGAGGGCGTCTTGCCGATGAGATGCGGCACCACGCACTTGTCCGTGGACTTCTCCTCGCCGACGTACAGGATAACGCTGGACTTGCCGGGGATGATGGCGCCGCCGGCCGGCGTCTGGTCGGTGATGGTCTCGCCGTCGCCCACGATCTTATAGCTCAGCGCGCGGTCCTTCAGCTTCGCCTTGGCCTCCTCCACGCTCATGCCGATGACGTTGGGCACCGTGGTGTCCATGCCCAGCAGCTCCTCGGCGGAGTAGCTGGGCTCCACGCCCAGATAGGGCAGGATCTCCGCCATGACGGTGCTGGCGGTGGGTGCCACCATGTTGCCGCCGGAGACATAGGTCCCCGTGGCGCGGCTGGGGGTGTCCATGGTGATGAGCATAATGACCTGCGGATCGTCCGCCGGCGCGAAGCACAGGAACGACACCACCACGTCGCCGGTCTGGCCCTTATCGGCCGTGCCGGTCTTGCCGCCGATGCGGTAGCCCGCCACCTGGCCGTTCTTGCCGGTGCCGCTGGCCACCACGTATTCCAGGCACTCCCGCACCGTGGCGGAGGTCTGCTCGCTGATGACCTGCCGCACCGGCGTGTCGTCGTGGCGATAGGTCACGTTGCCATCGCTGTCGGTGATGCGCTCCACCAGATACGGCGTGTGCAGATACCCGCCGTTGACGCAGGCCGCCTGCGCCGCGATCAGCGCCAGGGGCGTCACGGTGAAGTTCTGGCCGAAGGCGTAGCAGGCCAGGTCCAGCTGGGTGAAGCTGCTGTCCGCGGCAAACACGCCCACGGCCTCGCCGCCCAGGTCGATGCCCGTGGTGTTCATCAGTCCGAAGGACCGCATATACTCGTAGAATTTCTCGCTGCCGATCCGCAGCCCGTAGTTGATGAACGCCGGGTTGCAGGAGTTCCCCACCGACTGCACCAGTGTTTGCAGGCCGTGGCCGTTCTTGTTGGAGCAGTGGATGGGGTAGCCGGAGATATTCACGCTGCCGCCGCAGTTGACGGTGGTGGTCTTATCCACCACGCCCTCCTCCAGCGCCGCCGACAGGGTCAGGATCTTAAACGTGGAGCCCGGCTCGTAGGTGTCGTTCAGCGCCTTGTTGCGCCATTGCAGCAGCTGCATATCGGCCACGGTGCTCTCCCCGCGCTCGATACGCTCCTGCAGCGTCTGGTCGCTGACGGTCAGAAAGTCGTTCAGATCGTAGTTGGGATACGACGCCATGGCCAGTACGCCGCCGGTCTTGGCGTCCATCACGATGCCGCTGGCGCCGTTGGCGGCGGAGAACTTATCCACCATGCTCTCGATGCCCTTTTCCAGATAGTACTGGATGGTGGTGTCCAGCGTCAGCGTCAGGTCGCTGCCGTTTTTGGCGGCGAAATACTGCTCATAGGTATACAGCATATCGTTCTCCGCCTGATCCTTGGAGGAGATGACCAGTCCGCTCTGCCCCTCCAGCTCCTTCTCGTAATAGGACTCCAGCCCATACAGCCCCGTGTTCTCGTCGCCCACGAAGCCGATGACCTGCGCCGCCAGCGAGCCGTAGGGATAGTACCGCTTCGTGTCCGCCACCAGGTGTACGCCCGCGATCTTGTTCTCGTCCACATACGAGCGCACCTTGGCCGCTGTGTCCTCGTCCGCCCGCAGCTGTATGACCTCATACTGGGACTTCACGTTGTCCATCCGTTTCCGGATGGCCGAGGCGTCCTTGCCCAGGATCTCCGCCAGCCCTGCCGCCAGCGACTCCTTCGTCCAGCTGACGGGATTTTCCGTGTTGTTCACCGCGTTGTCGATCTCCAGCGGGGAGAGAATGATGGTCTCCGCGCTGGAGGAGATCGCCAGAATGTTGCCGCCGGCGTCATAGATGGTGCCCCGGTTAGCCGTCACCACCGTCCGCCGTGTCTGCTGGTTCACAGCCTTGCCCTGCAATTCCTCATGCCGGGTGATCTGCAGGTCGAACAGCCGGAAAAACAGCAGCACGAACATCACGACGCCCATCAGGATCATCAGTACAAAGGATCGGGTCTGAATGATCCGGTTGGCCCGCCGTACGTTCTCGTTTTTTCGGTTGGAATTTTGGTTTTCTGCCACGATAGTGCCTCCTGTTTTGCCGTCGGACGCTGCTCCGGCGCCGCCGCGCCCTGCTGTTATAGACCAAGCAAGGAGCAAGAAGTCGCCTTCTTACTCCTCGCGCTTATACTATACTTTCCCTCAGCGGAAATATTCCAGTACATACGCCCACAGCGACTCTGCCTTTTCGGTAAAGCCGTTCAGCGCCGCCGCGCCGCCTGCGGCGTATACCTCCACGCTGTCCGCACCGGACAGGTCGATGTACTGTATCTGGCCGCTGCTGGGCTTGGACATACCCGCCGCCTCCGCCGCCGCCTTCACGGTGGCCAGATCGAAGGTGCGCTCATACGCCGTCAGCAGCGCCACGTGTTCCTCCTCCAGGGCGGAGATCTCCCGCTTGATGGAGGACACATTATCGGAAATGCCGGTCAGCTTCACATAGCACAGCATCAGCGCGATGACCATGCCCACCACCAGCACCGTTCCCAGCAGCAGAACAGGGGAGGGCCGCACCGCGGCCCGTGCCGCGCTCTGCCGCCGCTGTACCGGCTGTACCTCCGGCTGCGCCGGCCGTACCTTCTTCTGGGGGAGCTTTCCGGCCTCGTCCAGCTGCTTTTCCCGCGCCAGCGCGTCCAGATCATATGCCAGGCTGCCGTAGGTGGCGCCGTGACGATAGTTGGCCATGTAAAACTCCCTCCTTTCTCCGTCGGTTCTTTTCCGCCGATACTTTGTTGCAGTCGCTTGCCATACACAAAGTATGGCTGCACGTCTGCGCCGCGTCTCGGCGAAAAATAACTCGCCGGATGTGGCTCTTTTCCGCCGATGCTTTGCTGTTATACCTTCTCCGCCACCCGCAGCTTGGCGCTGCGTGCGCGGGGGTTGTGCGCCAATTCCTCTTCGCCGGATACGATGGGCTTCCGGCTAACCAGCTTTAGCTTCGGCTTCCTGCCGCATACGCACACCGGGAACTCCGGCGGGCAGATGCAGCCGGTGGCCAGCTCCTGCAAGGTCTTCTTGATGATCCGGTCCTCCAGCGAGTGGAAGGAGATCACCGCCAGCCGCCCGCCTGTGTTCAGATGCGCCGCGGCCGCCTCCAGCATGGGCGGCAGGGCGTCCAGTTCGCCGTTGACGGCGATGCGTATGGCCTGAAAGCTCCGCTTGGCCGGGTGCTGCTTCTCCCGCAGCGCCTGTGGCGGCATAGCGGACTTGATGATGTCCACCAACTCCAGCGTCGTCTCGATAGGCTGCTGCTCCCGGTGCTGTACGATCCGCTTGGCGATGGCCGGCGCGTAGCGCTCCTCGCCGTACTCAAACAGGATGCGCCGCAGCTCCTCATAACTCCAGCTGTTCACCACCTCCCGGGCGGTGAGATACGCCGTCCGGTCCATCCGCATATCCAGCGGCGCGTCGTGCATATAGCTGAAGCCCCGTTCCGCGTCGTCCAGCTGCGGAGAGGAGACACCCAGGTCGAACAGCATACCGTCCGCCCCGTCTATGTGCAAGTCGGCGAGAATATCGCCGATGCGGTCAAAATTGCTGTGGATCAGCGTCACCCGGTCCCCGTAGTCCGCCAGACGCTCCTGCGCGGCGGCAATGGCCGTCTCATCCCGGTCGATGCCGATGAGCCGTCCGGTGGTCAGCCGTTTTACGATCTCCAGCGAGTGACCCGCCCGGCCCAGCGTGCCGTCCACATAGATGCCGTCGGGCTTGATGGCCAGCGCGTCCAGGCACTCGTGCAGCAGCACCGGCACATGGCCGTAGTCCTTCTCCTGCGTCACGGTGCTCACAGGCCCATCTCCGCCATGGCGCTCTCCAGCTCGCCGGAGGCAAAGGCGTCGTTCTCCACGGCGGCCCAGCGTTCAGCGTCCCAGATCTCCGCCCGGTCAAAGCTGCCGATGACCACGACCTCCCTGGTCAGTCCCGCATACTCCCGCAGCTTGGCGGGGATGAGGATGCGCCCCTGGCCGTCCGGCTCGCAGTCCGCCGCGTAGGCGAACAGCGCCCGCAGCTTTTTCACCTCGTTGTAGGACAGCGCCTTCAGCTTGTCCATAAACGCCGCCCAGCTCTCGTCGGAGTACACCGACAGGCAGTGGTCCTGTCCCACGGTGATGTGGAACGTCTGGCCCAGCTCCTTCCGCAGCGCGGCGGGAATAAAGAGGCGCCCCTTGGCGTCGATCGTGTGTGCATACTGACCGGTCATGGGTCCGCCTCCTTCCGAAAAAAATAGTCCCCGGTGGAAAACCGTGGGAACATCCCCCACAAATATGGATATTGCCCCCACAATTCACCACTAACGAGGTTAGTATACATAATCCCTGGCAAAATTGCAAGGAAAAATTATGTCTACCGCCACGGCAAAAGCCAGATATTCCGCCGGTTTTCTACCAGATTTTACCACTTTTTAAAACGTTTGTTCGATGGACATAAACGGAAAACTCCGGCGGGCACAAGATTTTGTGCCCGCCGGAGACTGTTAACACAAGATGAGGCTTTCTTGTGGAAATCGCAGAAAAATTTAAGTAGATTTTATAGATTTTCCACAAAGCTTATAGCTGCCGCCGGATACCGCGGCGGCAGCGGCGTTTTCCACCGGTCGGGACCGGCCCCGCCATCCGCCAAAAAAGTCGGACCGCCGCAGGCTCTGCCTGCGGCGGTCAACGTAAATACTGTGTGGGGGAGGGGAGCGCTCAGCGCTGGCCCTCGCTTTTTTCGGCGGCGGACTCGTTCAGCTGCTGGCGCTGGGCCTGCATCTGCTCCTTGCTGGCGGCCCGGAACCGCGCCCGGGACTCCTGCACCTCGGTCAGCGCGGCCTGGATGGCCTCCTCGGTGCGGCGCAGCGCGTCCTCGGTGTAGGTGTTGGCCACGTGATACAGCTCCTTGCTGCGGTCCTCGGCCCGGCGGATGATCTCGCTGCTCTTCTGGCGTGCCAGCTGCAGTGTCTCACTCTCGGACACGATGGTGCGGGCATCCAGCTCCGCCTGACGCAGTACCTCCTGCGCCTCCTTCTTGGCCCCGGCCACATATTCGCTGCGGGCGGCGATCAGCTCCTGGGCCTTTTTCAGCTCCAGAGGCAGCTTGGCCCGGATCTCATCCAGCAGATCCAGCGCCTCGTCCCGGACGATGATACATTTGTCAGAGCTGAAGGCCACGCTTTTTGCCTCGTCGATCATGCCGTAGAGCATATCCAACAGGCGCTGTACATCTTTCTCTTCCATAGTGCGGTCCGTTCCTTTCTTTTTGTCGGCGCCGGGAGGCTCAACCCCGCTGCCGCATCAATTCCTCGGCGACCGGCGCCGGTACATACTTTTCCAATGGCTGGTGGTAGCGGATCATCTCCCGCACCATGGTGGAGCTGAAGTGCTCATACGCCGCACTGGCGGGCAGCAGCACCGTCTCCAGCCCGGGACAGATACCGCCGTTGATGCGCGCCATCTGGGCCTCCAGCTCCCAGTCGGCGCAGTTCCGCACGCCCTTCACCAGAATGTGCGCGTCCTTGCTGCGGACGAAGTCCGCCAGCAGCCCGGACCAGTTCTCCACCTCCACGTTGGGGATGTCCGCCACGGACTGGCGGATCAGCTCCAGCCGGCGCTCCGGCGTGAACATAGGCTGCTGCTTCTGGCAGTTCACCATCACGCACACGCACACCTTGTCAAAGCACCGTGCCGCCCGGCGGATGATATCCAGGTGTCCCAGCGTGATGGGGTCAAAGCTGCCGGGGTAAATGGCGATATTCATTCCGTATCCTCATTTCCGCCGCGATGATACACCGTCAGCTTGATCTTGCCGTATCTGTACTCCCGATACAGGGCGTAGGGCGCGGGCATCTCCGGCAGCACCGTGTCCACCGCGCTCTCTGCTATGATTATACCATGTGCACGGCAAATGTCAAACGCTGCGATATCCGTCAGCGCCTGCTGCAAGAGCCCGCTGCCGTAGGGCGGGTCCAGGAACACGATGTCGAACTTCTCCCCGCTGCGAAGATACGGCAGCGCGTCCCCCTGCCGCACCCTGGCCCTGTCCGCCAGGCGGCACAGCGCCAGGTTCTCCTGTATCAGCTTCACCGCGTCCGCCCGCCGGTCGATGAACACGCACTCCGCCGCGCCCCGGCTCAGGGCCTCGATGCCCAGCTGTCCGGTGCCAGCGAACAGGTCCAGCACCCGCCGTCCCTCGATGTCGAACTGTATGATGGAGAACAGGCTCTCCTTCACCTTGCCGGTGGTGGGCCGTGTCTCCAGCCCCTCCAGCTCCTTCAATACCCTGCCTCTGGCAGTTCCCGTGATCACGCGCATAGTCCGTTACCCCCTGGGGTCAAAATGTTCAAAGATGACCAGGTTCCCGGCCGCCTCGGCCTTTTCCATAGTCTCCCTGTCCCGCACGGTCCAGCTGGCCTCCTGCACCTTGTAGAAGCCCCGGCACAGCCGCAGGGACAGATTGCCCCGGTCCTCAAACCGATAGGCGATGAAGTCCGGCCGCGTCCGCACGTTCAGCAGCAGGTTCGCCAGGATCCACCGGATACCGCCGGGCAGATGCTGCGCGTCCCCGTGGGCGGAGAAATCCTCACTCAGCTGTCCCCGCAGGATATCCGGCTCGTTCTGCCACAGCCACATCAGGCACCGGGGATCGAAGGACTCCACGCAGTACGCGCCCTTGTACTTCTTCAGCACCCTGCTGGCCGCCGCGGCCAGCGCCTCGGCGTTGCCGCGCTCCGCCTTCAGCTCCACGATCAGCGGCGCCCGGTCCGTGAACAGCGGCAGCACCTCCTCCAGCAGGGGGATCCTCTGCTCCGTCCCCTCCAGCGGGTACTGCTCCAGCGCCTCCGCGGTCAGGTCCTCGATCTCCACGTCCGCGCCCGCCGTCCGCAGCAGGCTGGCGTCGTGGATCACGGCCAGCTTGCCGTCCTTCATCAGGTGCACGTCCAGCTCCGCGCCGAAGCCGTTGGCCGCCGCCCGCTTGAACGCCGCCATGGAGTTCTCCGGAATACCCTTCTCCCTGTCATGCAGGCCCCGGTGGGCATACCGCCACTGCCGGAAATACGCCTGGTCCATCTTGCCCCGCCGGCACCGCAGGCACAGCAGATACAGCCAGAACAGCACCAGCAGTACAACAATGATAATTATGATCGCTTTCATCAGTCGTTTGTCAGCTCCTCCACCGTATTGTCAATAGCCCCGGCGTCCTCTGTGCCCGCCGCGGCAGTCTGCTTCGGCATCTCCCTGCTGTCGCCGTGCTTCACGAACAGCATGGTCACAAAGGCCAGCGCCGTGAACACCGCCGCGTAGGGGAACAGCACGTGCATTCCGAATTTGTCCATCAGCAGTCCCGACACCATGGGCGTAGCCACCTGTGCCGCCATGGACGCCGTGTAGTAAAAGCCTGTGTACTTGCCCACATCGCCGCCGGAGGCCAGCTCCACCACCATGGGGAAGGAGTTGACGTTGATGGTGGCCCAGGCGATGCCCGCCAGGGCGAACATGGCGTTCATCAGTGCCGCGGGACTGTCCGCTGTCAGGAACCCGGCCACGCCGAAGGCTACGGTCAGCATCACCACGCCGGCCAGAATGGTCTTCTTCCGCCCGATCTTCCCGGCGATGAAGCCAACCGGCAGATAGGCCGCGATGGCCGCCGCCTGGGCGATGATCAGCGTCAGGTTGTAGTCCTTGTGCAGGATGTTGCTGGCGTATACCGAGTATTTGCTGGTCACGGCGTTGTAGCCGAAGAACCACAGCACGATGCTCAGCAATATCAGCAGCAGGCTCTTCACCTCGTCAGCGGACAGCTTCCGCCCCTCGTTGGGGTGATCGGCCTCCTCCGCGTCCTCAATGCCTGCGGCCACGGACTGCGCCTGCATCTCCCTTGCCCACTCCGGCTCCCGCACCGTCAGCATGAACACCACCAGCGCCGCGAGCATCAGCGCCGCGATGACGCCGAAGTACCCGGTGTAGCTCATCATGCTGTTGCTCACCGACGCCGTGGCGAACACCATACCCAGCGCCAGCACGATGATGCCGCCGGCGCTGCCCATCAGGTTGATGACGGCGTTGGCTTTGGACCGCAGGGGCTTGGGTGTCACGTCGGGCATCAGCGCCACCGCCGGGGAACGGAACGTGGCCATGCTCAGCAGGATGATGAGCAGCAGCGCCACGAACACCACCAGCGCGCCGGGATTGGCCGCCGCCGCATCCCGGGCGCAGGCCTGCCGCGCCGGCACCACGTAGTTGGTGTACGCCGGATCGGTGACGGTCTTGCCCTCCGGGGTGACGGTCTGGCTGCGGATGGCGGTGAACTCCGCCTCCGTGAATTTATGCCCCAGAATAAAGCTCTCGCCGCTGGGGGACAGCAGCGTGGCGTCCTTCTGCTCGTTATAGATGACCGTCAGCGCCGCCGGGTCGTCAATGGCGGACACCTTGTCCAGCCGCTTCAGCTGCGCGTTGTCCGCAAAGGACAGCGCGATCAGCGCCACCGCCGCGATCAGCGTGCCCACCACGATGAACGGCGTCCGCCGCCCTCTCGGGTGGGTGCACTTGTCAGAGATGTGCCCGAACAGCGGCAGCAGGAACAGCGCCAGCACGTTGTCCAGCGCCATAATGACGCCGGACCAAGTCTGGCTCATGCCGAATTTGTTGGTCAGGATCAGCGGCACTGTGTTGTCATAGGCCTGCCAGAAGGCGCAGATCAGGAAAAAGGCAAAGCCGACCAGAATGGTGCGCTTGTAATTCAGCTTCATGGTGTCTCCTCCCACGCGCGGAATACCGCGTTGATATCGTCGTACACCCATGTGGGGCGTATGCCGTCTCTTTCAATGTCGTCCCGTGTCCCCTCGCCGGACAGCACGAAAACGCTGTCGATCCCGGCGTTCACCGCGCAGGCGATATCCGTGTACAGCCGGTCGCCGAGCAGCACCGCCGCCTCCGGCGGATACCCGGTCCCCTCCAGCGCCAGCTGCACCATGGCGGGCTGGGGCTTGCCGATGAACTCCGGCTCCCGTCCGGTGGCCCGGTGCAGCATCTCGCATACGCTGCCGCAGTCCGGTACGGCGCCGTACCACGTGGGGCACACCCAGTCCGGGTTCGTGGCCAGCCAGGTGACGCCCCGGTTCAAAAGGATGCAGGCGTCCTCCAGCTTCTGAAACGTCAGCTCCCGGTCGAAGCCGCTGAGCAGGATCTCCGCGCCGTCCTCCCGGTCACAGGTGACGGGTATCCCCGCCGCTGCCAGCTGATCGTAAAAGGACCGGGTGCCCTGCACGTAGCACCGGCGTCCCGGATACCGCCTCCGCAGCAGGTCGACGGCCGCGTCCACCGAGGTCAGGTAGTCCTCCCGCCCGGTGGCGATGCCCATGCCGTTCAGTTTTTCTATATAGCCCTCCACACCTTTGGAGGAGTTGTTGGTCAAAAACAGATACCGTCCGCCCTTCTCCCGTATGCGGGAGAGAAAGGCCGTTACCCCGTCGAACAGCCGGTCGTCCAGATAGATGGTCCCGTCCATGTCCAGCAGAAACAGCCGCTTATCCTGTAAACGTCCCAAGGAGCGCCCTTCCTTTCAGATACATACCGTAAAAGACAGAATACCACACGTTTGCCGCGATGGCAACAAAAACCCCGTCACACCACCTGAAAAATAAAGAATTTCAGATAGTTCGTCTCCTCCACGCCCCACAGGATGGGGTGGTCGGCGCACTGCTGCCGCGCCTCGATCTGCCGCAGCTGCACCCCCGCGTCCCGGGCGGCGTCCCGCAGCATCTTGATGAACAGCGCCTCCGACGCGAAGTGGCTGCACGAGCACGTGGCCAGATATCCGCCCCGGGGCAGCAGCTTCATGGCCCGGTAGTTGATCTCCTTGTACCCGGTCATGGCGTTGTGTATGGTCCTGCGGCTCTTGGTGAAGGCCGGCGGGTCCAGTATGATGAAGTCGTATTTCCGCGGCTGCTCCGCCAGCTGCGGCAGCAGGTCGAACACGTTGGCGCACACGCAGTCCATCACGCCGTCCAGCCCGTTTTTCCGCGCGTTCTCCGCCGCGCAGTCCACGGCGAACTGCGACACGTCCACGGCGGTCACGCGCTTCGCCCCGCCCTTTGCGGCGTTCAGGGCGAAGGAGCCGGTGTGGGTGAAGCAGTCCAGCACCGTCTTTCCCTTTGCCAGCTTCGCCACCGCCAGCCGGTTGTACTTCTGGTCCAGGAAGAACCCGGTTTTCTGCCCGTTCTCAAAGTCCACCGTGTACCGTATGCCGTTCTCCGTGATGTCCTCGGCGGTGCCCTCCGGCGCGGCCTCGCCGGGCAGCACCAGCCAGCCCTTGCCCTGCGCCATGCCCTCCAGCGTCCGGAGGGCGGCGTCGTTGCGCTCGTACACGCCCCGGATGACCTGCCCGTCCTCCCGCAGGATGCGTACCAGCAGCGGCAGCACCCGTCCCTTGATACGCTCCATACCCAGGCTCAGCACCTGGGCCACCAGCACGCGCTCGAACCGGTCCACCGTCAGTCCCGGAAAGCCGTCCGCCTCCCCGAAGATAATGCGGCAGCACCGGCTGTCCGTCTCGCCCATCACCGTTTTGCGGTAGTCCCAGGCGTAGCGCAGCCG
>ERZ791840.256-NODE-256-length-40442-cov-4.183401_pt1 | contig 40442 bp, 29 predicted proteins | sample MGYA00510291_ERZ791840 | MGnify/ENA primary metagenome ERZ791840 (study PRJEB30046, sample SAMN00715256) | human gut metagenome | study: EMG produced TPA metagenomics assembly of the A metagenome-wide association study of gut microbiota in type 2... | reverse complement strand
TTTATGAACAAGTTCGCCAAAGCTTCGATCTCCCGATCTGCTCTTCCTCTTCTCGCTCTCCATTCACCCTCGCTCCGTGCGACAGCTTTATTATTATATCATGATACTTGGTCTTTGTCAAGTAAATATCCTCCCATATATTTTTCTAATATTTGTTTAATTTGCACAATTCGACTTTTTATTCCTCTGTTTCCAACTGATCTGAAATCGTAAACCGTCTTTTCTCCGCTTGTATTCGTCCTTCCTTTCGCAGCTTTCCGATCTCTGCCGACATTGCACTCCGCTCAACACCCAGATAATCCGCCATTGTCTGCCGATCCATCTCAATCTCAAACGATGCTGTCCCCTGCCGTTTCGCTTCTTTTACTAAAAACGCCATGATCTTTTCCTTTGTTGTCCGCTTTGACATAATCTCTATTTTATCATTGAGCGCCATATTATTCTGTGCTACGATCTTCAGTAAATTACTCAGCAGATTGCTGTGAAACGTACAGGAATGCCGGCACACATTTCGAATCCTACTATAATCCAAAAACAGCACCCTGCTCTTTTCAATTGCTTCAATATCCGCCGGCAACTCCACCATTCCTGCAAACGCAAATACTTCTCCAAACAGCTGCGCCGGTTCTATGGTCAAAAACACATCCCGGTTGCCGCTGTAATCATCTTGTACCATTTGAAGCCGCCCTTCCAGTACAACTCCAAAGTGCGTTATCTTCCTGCCTTTTTCCATTACCAGCTCTTTCGCCTTATATTCCCGTATCATGGAATGGCTGCACTCAATGAGTTTATCTATCTCTTCTTCTGTCATTCCATAAAATAAGGAAAGCTTTTGGAGTTCTTCGCTTTCTTTTTCTTTCATTCTTCCCTCCGTGTTGGAAATCCAACATACATTTTTCTTCTATTATATTATAATCATAGTATCTTGTCAAGGATACCATTCCTGTATTTTTTGAAACGGAGGGCTTTTGATGCAAATTTCAACTCATATTTTTTATATTGGTGTAAATGACCATTCTACGGACTTATTTGAGGGGCAATATCCGGTTCCCAACGGTATGGCCTATAATTCCTATGTGATTCTGGATGAAAAAATTGCCGTTCTGGATACCGTTGACCAGCACTTCGGCGCACAGTGGCTGGCAAACCTAAAAGCTGTTTTAAACGGAAAAACACCGGATTATCTGGTTGTCCACCACATGGAACCGGATCATTCCGCAAACATCGCCGCTTTCCTGGCTGAATATCCGGAGACAACTGTTGTTGCTTCTGCAAAAGCATTTACCATGATGCAAAACTTTTTCGGCACAGATTACGCAGCACAGCGCATTGTTGCCGGAGAAGGCTTTGTGCTGGAACTGGGAGAACACGCACTTCAGTTTATTACTGCACCAATGGTGCACTGGCCAGAAGTACTGGTCTCTTATGAAAAGACGGAAAAAATCCTCTTTTCCGCAGATGCATTTGGCAAATTCGGCGCACTGGATGTGGAAGAAGACTGGACAGATGAAGCACGCCGCTACTATATCGGCATTGTGGGAAAATACGGCATGCAGGTACAGGCGCTTCTGAAAAAAGCTGCCGCACTGGAAATCCAGACCATTTGTCCGCTCCACGGCCCTGTTCTGACGAAAAATCTTTCTCCGTATCTCGGCTTGTATCAGACTTGGTCCAGCTACACCCCGGAAACAGATGGTGTACTGGTGGCATACGCTTCTGTTTACGGGCACACAGAGGCCGCTGCAAAACTGCTGACCGATTCCCTGCGGCAAAAAGGAATTGCCGTAACAGTATGCGATCTTGCCAGAACTGATGTATCCTATGCAGTACAAAACGCATTCCGCTACAGCAAGCTGGCACTTGCTTCTATTACTTATAATGGTGACATGTTCCCCCACATGAAAACATTTCTCTCCCATCTGTTGGAGAGGAACTATCAAAGCCGCACAGTCGCTTTCCTGGAAAACGGAAGCTGGGCACCCACTGCTGCCAAGGTGATGCGAAAGACTCTGGAAACCGCTAAAAATCTCACCTTCACAGAAACAACTGTTACCATAAAGTCTGCCGTCAGCGACGCCAGCCGCGCACAAATTGAAGCACTTGCAGCAGAGCTTGCCGGCGAAGCGCCCCGTTCTTAAAAGGAATCTCCCATGAAAATACACGAAACCTTACAGCAGCTGGACAGCCTGCTCCGCAGCAGCCAATTGGAAGAGGCAGAAGCCTTTCTGAAAACGCAGACAGAACAGACAGCGGCATCCGGCGACTGGGAAACAGAGGCTGTTCTGCGCAATGAACAGATGGGATTTTACCGGGACTGTGGCAATTTTCCGGAATCTCTGCATGCCGCACAGCGAGCCAGATTTTTATATGAGAGCCATCATCAGACCAACTCTGTTTCCTATGCAACCACACTCCTGAACTGTGCCAACGCTTACCGCGCTTCTGGTTCCTATGATGCCGCATTTGCTGCATTTGCCGCTGTTCAGAGCTTGTATCAGAAGCACCTGCCGCCGGATGATATCCGCATCGCCGGCTACTGGAATAATCTTGCATTGCTATACCAGGAGGTACAACAATGGGAAAACGCCTGTGACTGTCTCCGAAACGCATTGGATCTGGCACGAAGCAAACAGGACTGTGTGAAAATCGCCATTTCCTGTACCAACTTAGCCGTTTCCCTCCTGCACCTGTCCCAGATTGAGGAAGCAGAAGCCCTGCTCCTGGAAGCAGACACCATTCTTGCCGGACGAACCCCATCTGACTTTCACTACAGTGCAGTTCTCGCCGGACTGGGGGATGTCTGCTATCAAAAGGCAGAATTTGAACAGGCGGCTGCATATTATGAAGCAGCTTTGGCAGAAATCGATCTGCACATGGGACACAATAATTTTTATGAGATTGTCTCTGAAAATCTCCGGCATGCCTATGAAAAATGCCATACTTTCCGTCCACATCTGACCGGGCTGGAATTGTCCAGTCGTTTCTTCCAGACATTTGGTCTGCCGATATTAGAGCACGCCTTCCCTGAGGTGCTTCCGGAACTGGCCATAGGATTGGCCGGAGAAGGCTCCGAGTGTCTGGGTTATGACGATGCCTTTTCCGCAGATCACGACTACGGCCCCGGCTTCTGCATCTGGGTTCCGGCACATCTGCCAGAAGAAGCACAGCAGGCGCTTCAAAAAGCCTATGATGCACTTCCTCACGAATTCTATGGGATCCGGCGTACCGCCATGCCTACTGCGGTTCAGCGAGTGGGGATCTGCACCATACCCTCGTTTTTCAGTCGGCTTCTGGAATTGCCGCATCTCCCAGAAACTGAACAGGAATGGCTCTCAGTACCGGAAAGCGGCCTCGCGGCGGCTTGCAGCGGTGCCATATTCCGGGACGATTCCGGGAACTTCACACAGCAGCGCAGCTTACTGCAAAAGGGCTATCCCGAACCGGTTCGTCTCCGGCGGCTGGCACAGCAACTGGCGCGTATGGCACAATGCGGACAGTATAACTATCCTCGCATGCGCCGCCGTGGTGATTACGGCACGGCACAGCTGTATCTGATGCAGTTTTGCACGCACGCCATGCAGGCGGCGCATCTAATCAGAAGGCAATATGCCCCCTATGAAAAGTGGCTTTTGCGCAGCACCCAGAATCTGCCTGGATTTTCCGATTTTTCTGCACAGATCAGTAAGCTATTGACAATGGCACCTGCCTGCACCACTTGTTTTACGGAATCAGAAGATCCGGTTTGCAGGAAAATACAGCAAATTTGCAACATCATCGAACAGGAGGTCGCAAATATGATGCATACAAGTCCACAGGAAAATGCCTATCTGGAGCAAACCGCAAACATGCTGGCAGAAACGGCTGAATCACTGGAACAGCACAAGAAAAATGTTCAGGCAATTGTAAAACTGGAATGGGATGCCTTTGACAAAGTGCAAAACATCGGCGGCAGAGCCGATTGCCAGGACAATTGGGATACCTTTTCCATTATGCGCAGCAGCCAGTACACTGTCTGGCCGGATGCACTTCTGACGGAGTGGCTGCAATTTTTTGAAACTGCCTGGAAAGACGGCCGAAATCTGATTGCGGAAAAGTACGCCCGGATGATGGAGCACACCGATCCGGCACGCTATGCCACATTGCAATCTCAGCTGCCGCCTCTTTCAGAAGAATTTGTACAAATGCGCGAGGCCATTATACAAATTCAGGTTTCCTGGATGGAGGCCTTTGCTGCGGAATATCCCAATCTGGCGGCAAATGCACGGATCATCCACACGGAGCAGGATACCCTGACCAATACCAGCTATGAAACCTATCTGCGCGGTGAACTCTCCACCTATCCCCCGGAGATTCTGTACGCCTATGGGCGGTGGGTTGTCTCCTTGTTCCAAAATCAGCAGAACCTGGCCAAAATGATCCTGGAAAAGACCACAAAGGCCTATGGCTATCCAGATCTGGAAGCAGCAGAGTATACCAGACAGCTCTGACATCGTTTTCTAAGGCGATACCGCACAAAGATTGTGCGACAGATGCGTCGTCAAATTTCTCGTCATATTTCACAAAAATGCTCGTGAATACTTGCTGTATTCACGAGCATTTTTGTGAAATATGACGAGAAATTTGCAAGCAGATGGCGTGCAAAGTCGCCAGACGCTCTTTGTGCGGTATTGCCCTAAATAGAATCGCCCCTGTCATGGCGCAGCAAAAAGCAGTCGGAACACGTTTTTGTCCTCGGCTGCTTTTTGGCTGTTTTAAGATGCACCAAATACAAACTGTACCAGAAATTCAATGGCAAAAATGTGCCTGTGATTCATGAGAAAATTATGAAAAAGTCTTGTGCAGACAAAGAAAAACAGGATATGCCGCATAAATCAAAACAATTTTTCCTGTGCAATAGAAGGTAGTTTTGTTTAACTCTACAAAAAAGCAAAAATGCCCGCTTTGCTATTGACAAAATGCGCTATTTATTGTATACTGATTATTGGTTAGAATTTGCTAACCATACTTTTTTACCTATAGTTAGCAAATCCTAATCTAAAGACCACATGCCGGAATGGCGCAAAAGGAGGGTTTTCTATGATGCCGCTTTCATTCGCACAGGAAGGCGAAGAACAGACAATCCAGAAGATCGGCGGAAATCTGGAAACAAAAAAGTTTCTGGAGAACCTGGGATTTGTTGTCGGCGGAACAGTAAAGGTTGTGCAGACAATTAACGGAAATATGATCGTCAATGTAAAAGAATCCCGCGTTGCAGTTTCCAAAGAAATGGCAAATAAAATTATGGTGTAACCTTATGTGCTTGAAAAGTCCTGGTTTTCGCCGGATTGCATCTGCCTGCCGGCAGCCTATGCTTTGAAACACATGAAAATACAAATAAGGAGAGGAGTTTGAGCTATGGCAACATTGCGCGACGCAAAGGTTGGTCAGACGGTTCACGTCAAAAAAATTACGGGTGAAGGTGCCGTAAAACGCAGAATCATGGATATGGGCATTACAAAAGGTGCCGAAATCTATATCCGCAAGGTAGCTCCTTTGGGTGATCCGATTGAGGTTGCCGTCAGAGGATATGAGCTGTCTCTGCGTAAAGCAGACGCTGAAATGATCGAAACAGAATAACTTCTGTACCTTCCGGCAGAATCAAAAAGCGACAGGAATGCACTGCTGCGGCCTTTTGGTTCTGTGATATGCAGCATAGTCCGTGGAGAGACGGTAAATGCTGCATGAAATCCGAAATAGTTAGCAATTACTAATACTGTTAGCCATCACTAGCAGAGAAAGGTGATTAAGTATGAATCTGAAAATTGCGCTTGCCGGCAACCCAAATGCCGGAAAGACAACCCTGTTCAATGCGTTGACAGGATCCAATCAGTTCGTCGGTAACTGGCCCGGCGTAACTGTCGAGAAAAAAGAAGGTAAGCTCAAGGGACACAAGGATGTTGTCATCACAGACCTTCCGGGTATTTACTCCCTGTCCCCTTACACACTGGAAGAAGTCGTTGCCAGAAACTATCTGATTCAGGAACGCCCGGATGCAATCCTGAACATCATTGATGGTACAAACCTGGAGCGTAACCTCTATCTGACCACACAGCTCATTGAACTGGGCATTCCGGTCGTTGTTGCCATCAACATGATGGACATTGTCCGCAAGAGCGGCGACAAGATCCGCATTGACCAGCTTTCCAAGGAACTGGGATGCAAGGTTGTTGAAATTTCCGCACTGAAGGGCACCGGTATTCAGGAAGCTGCCAATGAAGCCATTGCTGCAGCAAAGAAAATGGAACCGACTGTTCCGCAGCACACCTTTGGCGGCCCGGTAGAACATGCCATTGCACACATTGAAGAAGAATTCCTGCATGACGTTCCGGAGGAACAGCAGAGATGGTATGCAATCAAGATCTTCGAACGGGATGAAAAGGTTCTGGAACAGCTGAAAATGTCTGATGCCCACAAGGCACATATTGAAAAGGACATTGCCGCTGCGGAAGAAGAACTGGACGATGATGCAGAAAGCATTATCACCAATGAGCGTTACAAGTACATTGCTTCCATTATTAAGGATTGTCTCCAGAAAAAGAACAAGGGCGGTCTGACCACATCCGATAAGATCGATAAGATCGTTACCAACCGTTGGCTGGGTCTGCCGATCTTCGCAGTAATCATGTTCCTGGTATATTACATCTCCATGGTTACCGTTGGTTCTGCTGCAACAGACTGGGCAAATGACGGCCTGTTCGGCGACGGATGGCACCTGCTGGGCATTGGTTCCGGCGCATACAATGACGCTGCTGATGAATACGGTGACACCAATGCTATCATTGACGGCTATGTTGCATACCTGGACGAACAGGGTGCAGATACTTCCGCTCTGGAAGAATACATCGACACAGAAGCAGACACCTATAACGGTGAAGCTGCAAAGGAAGCAATCCTGGCTTTCGAACAGGATTACAATGATGACTTCTCCTATGATGTAGAAGATGAAGAAACGCTGGAAGTTACAACTGAAACTGCATCCATGGATGACCTGAACACTGCTGCTGATCAGTTCGCACAGGGTGAACCGGATCCGGCTGATTACGGCGTATGGGTTCCGGGTATTCCGGTTCTGATCGAAAAGGGTCTGGATGCTGTAAACTGCACCGACTGGCTGAAGGGTCTGATCCTGGATGGTGTTGTTGCCGGTGTAGGCGCAGTTCTGGGCTTTGTACCGCAGATGCTGGTACTGTTCATCCTGCTGGCTATCCTGGAAGCATGCGGCTATATGGCACGTATCGCATTCGTTCTGGATCGTATCTTCCGGAAGTTTGGTCTGTCTGGTAAGTCCTTTATCCCGATTCTGGTTGGTACCGGCTGCGGCATCCCCGGAATCATGGCTTCCAGAACCATTGAAAATGAACGTGACCGCCGTATGACAGTTATGACAACCACCTTTATCCCCTGCGGCGCAAAGCAGCCGTTCATCGCAATGATCGCAGGTGCAATCTTCGGCGGCTCCGCTTGGATTGCAACCGGTGCATACTTCCTGGGTATGGCAGCAATCATTGTTTCCGGTATCATCCTGAAGAAAACCAAGATGTTCGCCGGCGATCCGGCTCCGTTCGTTATGGAACTGCCGCCGTATCACATGCCGACTGTAGGCAACGTACTCCGCTCCATGTGGGAGCGCGGCTGGTCCTTTATTAAGAAGGCTGGTACAATCATCACACTTTCTACCATCTTTGTATGGTTCACGTCCTTCTTCGGCTGGGTAGATGGCTCCTTCCAGATGCTGAGCGAAGATCAGATGTCCTCCAGCATCCTGGCTTATATCGGCAAGGGCATCTGCTGGATCTTTGCACCGCTTGGCTGGGGTGACTGGCAGGCAACCGTTGCCGCAGTAACTGGTCTGGTTGCAAAGGAAAACATCGTAGCAACAATGGGTATCCTGTACGGTGGCGATGCCGGCGTATACGCAAACCTGGCTGCTGCCTTCACTGGCGTGGCTGGTATGTCCTTCCTGATCTTTAACCTGCTGTGCGCACCGTGCTTCGCAGCCATGGGTGCAATCAAACGGGAAATGAACAGCGCAAAGTGGTTCTGGTTTGCAATCGGCTATGAGTGCGGCTTCGCATATGTCATTGCCCTGATCGTAAATCAGCTGGGCAACCTGTTCACCGGCAACATCCACGGTGTCGGCGGTGTGATTGGCCTGATTGTTGCAATTGCACTGATCGTTGCTATGATCTATCTGCTGGTTCGTCCGTACAAGGAAAGCAATAAGCTGGGCGTAAAAGTAAAGGCTTAACGAATTTTCGGGATTTGTGAAAGGAGGCATTTCTATGGGAAGCATTCTCGGAAGTGTCATCGTTGGAATCATTCTGGCAGCCATTATCGGCGGGATCATCTGGTCTCTCTGGAAAGATAAGAAGAAGGGCAAGCACTCCTGCGGCGGAACATGCGGCGGATGCCCTAACGCTTCCTCCTGCCATCCGAAATCACATCAGTAAATCCCTTCTCACATTTTTGTTTTTCCACAAATACGAAAAAACGGAAGCTGAGGCAATTTGCCTTGTGCTTCCGTTTTTTCTTGACAGAACATCCGGATTCCGGTACAATAGGATTATCGTGCTTTATAAGCGCATTCATGCACAGAAAGGAAGGAGGCAATTTCATGCCAGAAGCATTTCCGCTCCAGGCTGCACTGCAATCTGCCAGCGACGCTGAATTGCTGGAGTATCTCACAGCAGAACAGGAATTTCCTGCCTTACAGCAGGAAGCAGACGGCGTTCGCCGTTTGTATTACGGAACAGATGTCTACATCCGGGGTCTGATTGAATTTACAAACTACTGTAAAAACAACTGTTACTACTGTGGCATCCGCTGTGCAAATTCCCATGTCAAGCGATATCATCTCTCACCGGAAGAAATTCTGACCTGCTGCCAGGAGGGATACGCGCTGGGATTCCGGACGTTTGTCTTGCAGGGCGGAGAAGATCCATGGTTCACCGATGCCATTCTGTGCCGGATTGTGTCCCGGATACGGGAAGCCTATCCGGACTGTGCCATTACACTTTCGGTAGGAGAGCGTACCAAAGAAAGCTATCAGGCGCTATTCCAGGCAGGTGCCAACCGTTATCTGCTGCGGCATGAAACCGCATCGGAACCGCATTACCGCAAGCTGCACCCGGAGAGCATGTCCCTGGAAAACCGGAAGCGCTGTCTCTATTCCCTCAAGGAAATCGGCTATCAGGTAGGTTCCGGCTTTATGGTCGGCTCCCCTTTCCAGACAGCGGAATATCTCCTGGAAGACCTGCGGTTTCTGCAGAAACTACAGCCCGATATGATTGGCATTGGACCGTATTTGCCTCAGGCAAACACCCCCTTTCATCAGGAAGCCGGCGGCAGCCTTGCCTTGACACTGCGCCTGATTTCTATGTTGCGCCTGCTCTTCCCCACAGCACTAATTCCGGCAACCACAGCTCTGGGCACTGTTCATCCACAGGGAAGAGAACTGGGGCTGAAAGCCGGCGCAAATGTGGTAATGCCCAATCTCTCCCCGGTTGCAGTCCGAAAACTCTACGCACTTTATGACCATAAAATCTGTACCGGCGAAGAATTGGCACAGTGCAGAGGCTGTCTGGAACAGCGCGTTGCCTCTGCCGGCTATCAGATTGTGACCGCAATCGGCAATCCAAATTGTGTCCCAATTCCGGAAAATCTGAAAAACTGACAAAAAAGGGTTGCTTTTTTCTCAAAAATCTTGTATAATAAAGACAATACCAAATACGGCATATGCCGCAGAAAAAAGGAGCTACACCATGACTACAAAAGAAATTATAGAAAAAATCCGGGAAGGACTCACCGGAGAATACAGCGTCGATATGGTTTATCTGGAAGCACAGGCTGACAAATACCGTCCGACCAAAAACGGAAAAGAAATCGAAAGCGCCATTGCAGATCTGGCCTATGAAATCCTGCCGGATGACAAACGGGTACTTCTGAACAAGATGATGTATATTGACGGAAAGCGGCTGGATGTTGTCTTTGCTGATGCCAGAAAGCTGATCGATGAGAAAAAAATCGAAGAATCCTTCAAACTGACAGAAGCACTCTATACCAAAATTCGCATGAACTATCGGGAAACTGAAAAAGAGGTTTACCTCAGCTTCCGGAATCCCCTGGAGCATCAGCTGTACCTGTACTTCTATCAGCCGTCCAAAAAGCTGGTGCGTCCGGTATTTGACCTGTCACAGATGGTTCTGCTCCATGGATACAATCTGCTGGAACTGAAACGGGCAGAAGAAGCGGCCCGCGTTATCGGGGATGCAATCCGGTATAACCCCATGAACACAGATGCCTACTTTGAACTTGCAGAATGCTACAAAATTCTGCACGATCCGGAGCAGCTGCTTTCTGTCATCAAGGAAACGCTGGAAGTGGCAGTGACACCGATTCAGATTTCCCGCTGCTACTGCAATCTGGGATATTACTGCGTGGAAACAAAGGACTATGACCGTGCCGTATGCTTCTACTATGAAAGTTTGATTTATGCGGATAATCCCTTTGTTCCTGCTGAACTCCACCACATTCACACAATCACCATGAAAAAGATTGTGCCGCCGACACGGGACGAGGTAAACGAAGCATTTGCACACTATAACATGAAGAGCGGTGCAAATTCTGAAGTTGTTGGCGTAATTACAGCGCTGGCAAAGGAAGCCATTGAAAACAAAGATCTGGGGATGATTCGATTCTACCTGCATATGCAGCACGGACTCACCAACGATCCGGAAATCAAGGAAATGATGGATCGTTATGATCTCCTGGCGAAAGAACGTCAGCAGGGCTGATTTTCATTCAATACAAAAGGAAAGCGCGTACAGCTGTCTGGAAAAGCTGTACGCGCTTTTTGTTTTGCAGTTGTTCCTCGGCGGAACGGCTTTTTCAGAACAACGCATATACAAGGAACAAGTTTTTGAAGTGTCTTTTTATGATTTGTATTTTCCGACGCGCATAGCACGCATGGAATTGAGAATTGCAATGACAGATACGCCCACGTCTGCAAATACCGCAGCGCCAATGTGTGCCAGTCCCAATGCACCCAACGCCAGAACAATTGCCTTTACCCCCAGTGCAAAAACAATGTTTTCCTTTGCAATGCCCATGGTCTTTTTCGCAATATGCATGGCAATTCCCAGCTTAGAAGGCTGATCATCCAGAATGACCAGATCTGCCGCTGCGATTGCCGCATCAGAACCCAAGCCGCCCATGGCTACACCCACATCAGATTGCGCCAGAACCGGAGCATCATTCATACCATCTCCCACAAATACAAGGGTTCTGCCCTTATCCAGCTTCTTCCGGTATTCCTGCATCCACTTTACCTTGTCTTCCGGCAGGCACTTTGCATGCACTTCATCCAGCTGCAATGTATCGCTGACCGCCTTGGCAGCCAGTTCGCTATCTCCTGTAAGCATGGCTGCGGTGGAAACACCAGCTTCCCGGAACAAACGAATGGCATCCGGTGCATCTGCTTTCAGAGTGTCTGCAATCAAAATGTATCCAGCATACCGGCCGTCTACTGCCAGATGTACCGCAGTACCAATTTCTGTGGGTGCTTTTGTTTGCAGCCCTGCATCTTCCAGATACTTTGCGTTTCCGGCCAGAACCTGTTTGCCGTCAATCTTTGCAGAAACACCGTGTCCGGCCAGCTCCTGCACATCTGTAACACGCGCGGTATCCAGTTCTTTTCCATAGGCATCCTTTAACGACTGTGCAATGGGATGGTTCGAGGCAGACTCGGCCAATGCGGCATATTTCAGCTGTTCAGCCGCTGTCAGCCCAACTGGTTCCTGCTTTGTCACATGGAACTTGCCTTCGGTCAATGTGCCGGTTTTATCCATAACTACGATTTGTGCATGAGACAGCGCTTCCAGATAGTTGCTGCCCTTTACCAAAATGCCGTTTTTGGAAGCACTGCCGATTCCGCCAAAGAAGCTCAACGGAACAGAGATAACAAGTGCACATGGGCAGGAAATGATCAGGAATGTCAGAGCACGATAAATCCAGTCCTTCCATACTACGGCACCGCCGCCCAGAATCAGCGGTGGCAGCACGGCCAGAATCACAGCAGCAATTACAACGCACGGCGTATAGTACCGGGCAAACCGTGTGATAAACTGCTCCGTCTTCGCCTTGCTGGATGCAGACTCTTCCACCAGTTCCATAATTTTCGAAGCGGTGGACTCTGCTGCCGGCTTTGTTACCACCAATTCCACTGCACCACTCAGGTTGACGCAGCCGCTGCATACCTCATCTCCTGCCGAGGCAGCAACCGGCATGGATTCTCCGGTCAGCGCCGCAGTATCAATGGTTGTGTGTCCCTCACATACCTTTGCATCCAGCGGAATCTTTTCTCCCGGCCGAACCAGGATGTGTTCTCCAACCTCTACTTCGTCTACCAGTACGGTTTCCGGCTTGCCATCCCGTAAAACAGTGGCTTCATCCGGACACAAATCCAACAAATCGGACACTGCCTGACGGGATTTTCCCACAGCAATTTTTTCAAACAATTCGCCCACCTGGTAAAACAAAATGACTTCGACTGCTTCCGGGTACTGCCCGATTGCAAATGCTGCAATCGATGCCACCGTCATCAGGAAATTTTCATCGAAAACCTGACCACGGGAAATATTTTTGACAGCCTTCCACAATACGCTCCAGCCGGGTACTAGGTAAACTGCCAAAAAAATCAACAGCTCTCCCCACCACGGCAGCGCAATGAAATGTATGACAATCTCTGCTGCAAGAAATAGCACTGCACCAAGAAGAATCCGGTACAAAATCTTTTTTTGTTGCTTTGTCATCTCCATACCCTCCTCCGTTTATTTTCCAGTTTCAAAAAGCGTCTTATGAAAAAGCTGTCTCGATTCCAACGGCACAACCCTTCAAATCCGAGACAGTTTTTTCGATAAAATGAATGCTCACTTTACAATAATTTCGCAGTCCGGCTCTACCTTATGCATACACTTCTGCGCTGCCTTCAGAATCTTATCGAATTCTGCGTCATCTGCCTCCAGTGTCAATTTCTGTGTCATAAAGCTGATTGTTGCAGACTTTACGCCATCCAGCTTCTGAATTGCAGCTTCCATTTTTGCTGCACAGTTAGCACAATCCAGGTTTTCCAGTTTAAATACTTTTTTCATTTGATTTTCCTCCAGCAAGAATAATGATCATATGAACATCTGTTCATATGATCATTATATCGGATTTCTGAGAAAATGTCAATACTTATTTCCACTTCCCTGGAAAAGTGATATAAATAAAGTTTTTGCAGAATTCTCCTATCTTTTCATTCGCGTTCCGTTTCAGTTCCTCTTGTTTCTTTTGCAGTGCCTTTTCTTTTGCAATCCATACGGTTCAAACAACTCCAAAAAGAAAAAACAGCCAGAAATCTGACTGCTTTTCCCTTACATTTTTATGAGATTGTTTCCGCGCATGCTACCCCTGCAAAGCTGCTGCGTAGTCATTTCTGGTCAGTGTTCCCTCGGAATGATAAAAATCCACCAGCGCCTGATTATCCGTATATTCTCCCAGATACGGCGCATACCACAAGCCGAAGAACGACCAGACCGCATTGTCCCGGAACATAGCCGTAATATTCGGAATATTGCTGCATTCACTGATGGCAAGCATTTTGCCGGGAACCATATTCCGCAGTGCCACGTACTGCTCATAACGGCTGCCGTAGACCTCTTCCTTTTCTACGTAGAGATCCAGTGCGGCAATATCATACTTGTCTGCATCTACCTGGAACGTATTGCTCTGTCCGTTCCAGACCCAGATCAGGTTATGCAGATTGTGATAGGATGTCATACGGGTGTACATCAGGTTCCAGAGCCATCGATAGGCATCTGCACCAGATGCGCCCCACCAATACCATTCGCCGCTGGCCTCCATCAAAGGCCGCCACAGCACCGGAACATCTGCATCTGCCAAAGGCTGCATATCCGCAGACAGCGCATCGATATCCTGAATCAGCGCGCAGCATTCCTCTGAGATTTCACCGGCTTGCTGCTTTTTCTGTAACGCTTCCAGAGAAAGACTTGCTACATCTTCCTCAGTTACCGCCTTCGCCAGATCAAATGTGGTATCCTTGGCGTAAACACTTGGCGTGCCGGTAGGCGCATTCCAATACCAGCTCAGACCCACAGCACCGCCTTCTTCTGCCCAGGCCAGACTGTCTGCAATGGCCGTGGCCTTTGTCTGATCGCCGCCGTTGGGAGAATATGCCCCCAAATCCGCAAAGCGTATCATAGGATATTCTCCGGTAATGGAATAAATCTCTCCGATTTCTTTTCCAGTGTTGTCTGAAACATACTGCCCGGTTGCAATCTTGGAACCGCAGGCATCCTTCAGATACGTGTACAGTTTTTTTGCCCCGGCAGAAGCGGAGGGATCTACCGGCGCATCTGCTACCGCGGCAGATTCTTCGTATAGACTCTCGTTATTGGTAAGTTCCAGACAGTCTACATCAATAGAGCCTTCTACCGGTTCTATGGAAAATGTGCAGCTGCCGCTGTTTAAAAATACACCCTGTACTGTAATGCGGACAAAATTATCCGTTGGTTCCGCTTGCAGTGTATAAACCGGCTCATCATTTGCCAGTATCTTACAAGTACTCGGTACCACAGAGCCGACCACAAACGTAATGTCATAGTGCTGCGTTGCAGGAATTTCTGCCTGTAGTGATAATTTCACCTTATTTTCCGCATTCAGCCCGCTCAGGTAACCAGTTCCGGAATATCCCAGACGCGGCATTACTGCCACAGCACACTGCTCCGGAATGGCGGCATCCTCTGCCTCGATATTAATCTTCGCGTCCTGTCTGGTGATTTCCGGCACTTGCAGCGCAACGGTTTCCCGCTTCGGGATTGTGGAATCTGCTGCGGACTCTGATTGAAGCGCAGTTGTTCCAGTGGCGGTCAACACTGTTTCCGGGCTCAGCTCTTCCTGTTCAATTTGTGCACAGCCTGATAAAAGCGCACACGCGGTTATCAGACAGAGAAATTGCTTTTTCTTCATGCTTTCATCTTACTTTCTATTGCTCACAAATCCCCGTATCAACAAGTTCATGCCCGAATCCGGTATACCATGCCGGCTTCTGTCGAAAATGTAACCAGATCGCCGTCTACACGTGCATCTACCGGTCCTGCATCACTGCTGACGCTGACAATGGTATTGGCACGAAGGGTGCAGACACCACCGTGCAGCGAACGAATTGCCGCAGATTCCAGCTTCTTGTTATACCAGGTGATGTCCACTTCAAATCCGCCTCTGGCGCGCAGACCGCAGATGCTGCCCTCCGGCCAGGCTTCCGGCAGTGCAGGAAGCAAATTGATTTCACCCCGATGGCTTTGCAGCAGGCATTCTGCAATGGCAGCCGTGCCGCCAAAGTTGCCGTCAATCTGGAACGGCGGATGAGAATCCAGCAAGTTGGGATTGGTAGACCACGCCAGCAGCTGCTGCAAGTTTTCATATGCCATGCCGCTGTCCAAAAGACGCGCCCACATATTGATAATCCAGGCTCTGCTCCAGCCGGTATGACCGCCGCCATGAATCAGACGGCGAATCAGTGTGGCACGAGCTGCCTTCCCAAGTTCCGGGGTGTGATACGGTGTAATCAGGTCTGCCGGATAGAGCGCAAACAGGTGCGAGATATGCCGGTGGCCGATTTCCACCTCTTCATAGTCCTTCGCCCATTCCTGAATCTGGCCGTATTTTCCGATTTTCAGCGGCGGCAGACGATGCAGCAGTTCTTCCAGTTTTTCCGCAAATTCTGCATCCCGGTTCAATAGCTTGCTGCTTGCAATCACATTCCGGAACAACACAGTCAGAATTTCCGTATCCATAGACGGGCCGATGCAAAGGCTTCCCTTTGTGCCGCGCTGTGTTTGATAGGTGTTCTCCGGGGAAACGGACGGGCATGTCACCAGCTCGCCCTCCTCATTTTCCGTCAGATAATCCACAAAGAACAGAGCAGCCTCCCGCATGGCTTCATAATGCTGATCCAGGAATTCCAGATCCTGTGTAAACTGGTAGTGCTCAAAGATATGCAAGCACAGCCACGCAGCACCCATAGGCCAGATTGTGGCCGGCATCCAGAGATCCTGGGGTGCCGTATCCCCCCAGATATCTGTATTGTGATGGCAGACAAAACCATGACAGCCATACATGGCCTGTGCGGTTTCCCGTCCCGGCGCACGCATGCGTTCAATCAGATCAAACAACGGCAGGTGGCACTCGGATAAGTTGCACACCTCAGCCGGCCAGTAATTCATCTGCGTATTGATATTGATGGTGTAGCGGCAGCCCCACGCCGGCCACATATCCTGATTCCAGATTCCCTGGAGATTCATGGGCTGTGTTTCCGGACGGCTGGCAGACAGCATCAGATAGCGGCCATAGTTGAAGTACAGCACGGCCATTTTGCTGTCATGAATCTGAAGCTTACACTCTTTATGATCGCCCTCATCACCGCGCAGACGCATCAGCCGTTCATCCGTAGGCAGGCTGCTGCCACCTTCGCTGTTGTCCGGCAGCGTAAAGCGTACACGGCGGAACTTTTCCTGATATTCTGTCAGATGGCGGTACAGCAGTTCCTCATAGCTGCACTCTGCGGCATAGGACGCATCCAGCAATGCAGAGGCTTCGTAATGATCGCCGTGATAAAAGCTGGTTCCCACGCTGAGAATCAACGTTGCTGCATTGGCACCAGATACAGTCAGCGCGCCGCCCAGTGTCCGCACGGTTCCGCCTTCTGCAAAGCAGGTAAGCGCAGCAGCAAAGAAAATCCCGTCTCGGCTTCCGGTTCCGCCGGTATACAGAAGCGTATTTTTATCGTCCGGACTGGGACGGCAGTCGTCATAATAATCGTCCCGCCCGTCTAAGGAAGCATTCAGGAAAATCTTTCCCCGTTCGCTGGACTCAATGTGTATGACCAGTACATGATCCGGTACTGATACAAATGTTTCCCGAATATAAGTCACATCGCCTGCATCAAACCGCACAGTGCTCAGAGCGCGTTCCAGATCCAGGCTGCGGACATACTGCTTTGGTTTTCCGGGAAAATCCATGTGCAGATTTAAATTTCCCAGTGGCATATAGTGCCGGGAATTCGGCGTAACGCCCTGTAATTTCTGAAAGGCAATCTTCTCGGCTTCTGCAATATTTTCTTCCCGCAGCAATGCGCGGACTTCTTCCAGACCTTCCCGTGCGTCCGGGTTATTCCGGTTCCGCTTGCCGCCTGACCAGACAGAATCCTCATTGAGCTTTAATACCTCATCTGCTGCGCCGCCGAATACCATCGCACCAATCCGTCCGTTTCCAATGGGAAGTGCGTGATCAAAATCTGCTGCCGGCTCTGTATACCAGAGCATCGTTTCTGCATCCACGTGATATCCTCCATTTCATTCTGATTTTCTTCAGGTTTATCAAAAGGTTTGTTTCACTGCTGCCGCAGGAATCCTGATTTGGTTTCTTTTTGTTCCATCAGCTGTTTCAGCATTGTCCCAAGCCGGATATTGTCCGCCTCTCTTGCCGCCGCATTTTTTTCTGCTGCAACAACACGAACTGCCATAGAAGGCGCTGGAACTTGCTTCTCTGTCTGCTTCCAAACTGCCATTTTGATGCTCGCCTGCTTTCTGTATGATATCATCTGTCTGAAGACGTACTCTTACTATCCTATACAAAAAGCAGCGTTTCTATCCCTTTTTATTCTTCCAAAAAGAGAAAAAGCAAGGCCAATATCCAGGTGAAACATTAAAAAGAAAGCGCAGACAAATGCTGCGCTGTTCTGCATGACCAGACCTATAAGCCGAGTTCTGTCGTGTGCGATAATTTATCTCGTCTGCAAGTCGCCTCACAGCTCCAGCCGCCATTACGTCATTGTCCACCGGGCCGATGTTAAGACAAAACGTACCAATAGGCGTTGCACCGAATAAGGTTTACATAGCAGTATAGTCTCCTATACTCTGGTGCGCTCTTACCGCACCTTTCCACCCTTACCGCATTGCTGCGGCGGTATCTCTCTGTTGCACTGGCTCTAGGGTCGCCCCCGGCTGCCGTTAGCAGCTATTCTGCCCTGCGGTGCTCGGACTTTCCTCATGACCGAAGTCACGCTATCACACAGCCTGCTCATGGTATCCCTATTATACCGGATTTTCAAAGATTTGTCAAGTATATAATTCGCGGTGAGCACGGCCAACCGCTTGTACCGCCGGCGAATTTTGAACGTGAAATCCAGCGGCAAATCGTATTCCCAGAAAACGGTATCACAGAAACACGGCATTGCCTTTACTTAGGCAGCGTATCCTCATAATCTTTATATTTTTCGTCCGCAAGCAGCTTTTTATATGCGTCATATGCTTCATTCAAGCTACCATAGCATTTACCACTTGTATGCGTTTTAAAAGCAGCCGAACTGTTGATGTGATCTGAAATAGCAATATATCGTTTCCCTTTATTTACTCTTTCTGCTGTTGTTGTTTCAGAAATATAAAAACTGCCATCTCCTCTACTGATAATCACAGGAATCTTTTTTCCTGCACCAATTGCATCAGTATCCACTGAAGTCCAAAACAGGTAGCGTTCAGAAGCATTTTTTCCACTTTTGTCTGCTAGATAAGCCCATGTGCCATAATTCAGCAAACTGTTATCTCCGATTTGTTCCTGTAATTTCGGAACCATTGTAGAATTGGGACATTTGGAATCCAACTCAAAAAAATAACTATTTTTCAAACTTGATGACAACAGATCAGACTTATTTAACGGATCATGTAAATTTTCGTTAAAATCAATATTCGGAGTCGTGCTATTTCCACCGCTCCCTTTCCAATAAAAAACGATGCCGGTCGAAGGCGTATAGGTAATCTCACACGCTCCGTTTGCGGTAGGAACACCCTTCCAATTATCTGTATCCCCTTCCCAATTATAATGCTCGATTCCTGCAATCTTTACAGGATTGAATGATTGCCAGTCATCTCGTTTTTGTTCAAGTTTTACTGTCTTAGATACACCTGTAAATTCATCAATCATCGATGCTGTTCTAACTTCAAGATATGCATCACGCACATTCGTGATATCCATGGTTTCATGACTTTGCTCAATGTATCCTAGCAGAGTAGGAATCAAAATTGCAGCAAGAATCCCCATGATTGTAGAAGCAATCACAAGTTCGACAAGAGTGAATCCATTTACTTGATTTCCAGATTTCTTCATAGCAATTTTCGCACTCCTTCTGATACAATTTCCGACTTTCGTTGTTTGTATTGTACCATATTTTTTCCTAAAATTGCAAGCGAAAAAATCTATTTTCGACACTGGCTAGGATGATTCAGCTTTCTGAAACAAATCGTATGAAAAAATCGAGAAAATATGTTATAATCGACGAAATAAAGACACCAAAGCTGTGCTGAAAAGCACTGTAGAATCACGGCAAATCCAATGCGAATTGCCGAAAAGCTGTAGGAAGGGAAATTTCTGCGGCAATTTCTTCCGGAGATTTCCAGACAAACGGTTCTGCCGCCCTGCCGCAGTCCAAATAAACACCGAACAGTTCCCATTCCACATGGGTAAAGATATGCTTTTTCTCTGCGGTGCGCACAAGGTCTTTCGGTGCCGTCCCCCAGGAAGCAGCCATTTGAATTGCTTCCTCCGCAGTATGAATACCAGGCACATTGGGAAATTCCCACAGCCCATGCAGCAGTCCCTTTTCCTGCCGCTTTTGCACAGCATATTTTCCCTCACACCGCATCAGAAATACGGTATACTGTTCTGTACGCCGTTTCTTCTTAGTGGTTCTCTGCGGAAGCCGCAGTACGTCCTGATTCTTTCGTCCCATACAGAATGCTGCCAGCGGACAGGCAGAGCAGAGCGGCTGTCCATTTGGAAGACAGACAGTTGCCCCCAATTCCATCAGACTCTGCGTCAGCATACCACAATTTCCCTCTGCATACACTGCACGCAATCCTTCTGTTACGGCCTGTTTCATGGCCGGACGGTCTATCTCGCAGAAGCAGTCTGTCACTCTGGCGATTACGCGCAGCACATTTCCGTCCACTGCCGGCGTGGGCTGTTCATAGCAAATAGAACAAACGGCACCGGCAGTATACTCCCCCACGCCAGGCAGCCGGCGCACTGCTGCATAAGTGTCCGGGAACACGCCGCGGTGCTCCGTGCAAATCACCTGCGCTGCTTTTCTCAGATTGGCAGCACGCGTGTAATATCCTAGTCCTTCCCAACACTTGTTCACCTGATCCTGCGTTGCCGCTGCCAAAGACTGCACATCCGGAAAATTCTCCAGAAAGCGCTGATAATAGCCCTTTACCGCTTCCACCCGTGTCTGCTGCAGCATCACCTCTGAGAGCCAGATGCGGTACGGTTCTTTGGTGCGGCGCCAAGGAAGATCCCTCGCGTGTGACGGATACCAGGTCAGCAGCGGTGCTGCAATCTGTGCCATGACTTCTGTTTGCATTTGCTTTTGTTTTCGCATCCGCGCAATCAGTTTTTCGTAAATAGGAAGCATGTGCTGCTCTTTCACCATTTCTTTTAAATTTTCCACCGGAATCCACTGCACAGCGCTGTTTTCATCTGGTTTGATCCGCAGTTTTTCCTTTGGATTGACAATCAGGCCGTAGGTTACATTATAATGCTTGTGACATTCCACCGATTTTCCGTGCTTTTCGTGTGCCGGCACCGGGAGCACATCCAGGGACAGAATCGCACCACTCTGCGGAAAAGGCTTTTCCACACCGGTTTCCTCCTTGACCTCCCGCACAGCCACCGCCAGAAAATCGGAAGACCCGTCTGCATGGCCGCCTGTCCAGGAAAAGGAATCATAAATATGATGATACACCATCAAAACCTGCCCAAATTCCGGATCCATCACAAATCCGGAACAGGTAAAGTGCGCTGCTGTATTCGTCCGAAACAGCAGTGCATCCCCCTTTTCCCTGATCTCCTGCAAAATCTGCCGCTTGTCTGCTTCTTCTGACACATTCTGCGGCAGATAGGCTTCCAGCCGTTCCTTCCAGTCTTCTACATTCAGTTCCTGCATTTCATTTCTCATCAATGTACCCGATTCCTTTCCAGAGATTTTATCAGGATACTCCTGCACTTCTCTTGCATTTTTCAAAAAATTATGTTATACTGTTCTTACATAAAAATTTCATGTAAAGGAGGAAACTTCTTTGAAACAAATTTACTTTATCTGTAATCTCCACTCCGGCAAAGCCGCTGTTGGCTCTCATCTTGCCATGATTCTTGACCGCTTTACAGCCGCCGGCTATCAGGTTACGGTACATCCCACCCAATCCCGCGGCGATGCCATCATCTGCGCCCAGAATGCCTGTGACTCCCAGGCGTATGAGCTGCTGGTCTGCTCCGGCGGAGACGGCACCTTGAACGAAGTCATTCAAGGCTGCATGAACAGCGCTGCGTGCTGTCCCATTGGATACATTCCGTTTGGCTCTACCAACGATTTTGCCAGAGGCCTGGGCATTCCGAAGGAACCGGAAAAAGCCGTAGACTGCATTGTTCATGGTATTCCCACGCCGTGCGACATCGGACAATTCAACGACAAATATTTCACCTACGTTGCCGCATTCGGTGCCTTTACGGAAATCTCTTACGATACGCCCCAGCAATTTAAAAACGTTCTGGGACACGCGGCCTATATCCTCAACGCCATTTCTAAATTTTCCCGGATTCGTGCCTGCCGGATGCGGATTGAGCATGACGGCGGCGTAATGGAAGATGAGTTTCTCTACGGCATGGTAACCAATTCTTCCTCCGTGGCGCGGTTTCTCTCTCTTTCCGAGGTACAGTGGGATGATGGCTTGTTTGAGGTAACACTCATCCGAAAGCCTGCAAATCTGATTGAACTGCACCAGCTTATTATGGCATTCTCCAAATTTCAGATCGGGCCGGAAAAACGCTATCTCCATTATTTTCGCACAGAAAAGCTGGTGATCACCAGTCTGGATGAAGAGCCGGCTTCCTGGACAATTGACGGAGAATACGGCGGAAATGAGCGCGTCAATACCATCTGCAATTTGAAAAAGGCAGTTACCTTCTGCGTAGATCCTGCATGCCGGGAACAGGAAAAGGAAGCGCCTGAAGGCAGTCTTGCCGTTGTAATGCCGCCGCCGGATGCATCTGAAGAGAAGGCATAACGGCTTTTCCCGTATTCTGAAAAAATCTTTCCGCGCAAAAACGGAATCACCCGATTTTCACCTATGATAGCAGAGTTTTCTGCTTTTGTCAAGGAGGCCTGCACCATGTCTAAGCAACAATTTCACATCCGCTGTGCACCGGGAGAAGTGGGCAATTACGTATTTCTCCCCGGCGATCCGGGACGCGTCCCGAAAATCGCTTCTTATCTAAAAGACGCTGTCCCCATTGCCCAGAACCGTGAATTCACCACCTATACCGGTAATCTGGACGGTGTAAAAGTCAGTGTCACCTCCACCGGCATCGGCGGCCCTTCCGCTTCCATCGCCATGGAAGAACTGGCCGCACTGGGGGCACACACCTTTCTCCGTATCGGCACCTGCGGCGGCATGCAGCCGGATCTGAAACCGGGCACACTCATCCTGCCCACCGGTGCCATTCGCATGGAGGGCACCTCTCAGGAATACTTGCCGCTGGCCTTTCCGGCAGTCCCGGACTTTTCCTTATTGGAACAGCTGGTACACGCCGCAGAAGTCAAAAGCTATCCCTATCGCACCGGTGTTGTCCAGTGCAAAGACTCCTTCTATGGACAGCACGCACCGGAAACCATGCCCATTCACCGCACGCTGACGGACAATTGGGAGGCCTGGAAGGCAGGCGGCGCACTCGGCTCTGAAATGGAATCTGCCGCGTTGTTTATCACCGCTGCGTCACGCCGGCTGCGCTGTGCTACTGTGCTTCAAATGATCTGGAACCAGGAACGCACTGCTGTGACACGAGATGTAGATCAGGCCGACGATGACATGTCACACGCCATTGCTGTTGCAGTGGATGCCATGCGCGCAGTCATTGCAAAGGATCAAAGCGGAAATCCAGCGGCGCACTGAAAAACCAGAACCGCAATAACTTCTTAGAAAAATGAGGGAACAACATTGGCACAAGTATTTTGCATTGAAGATGACAACGGCATACGGGAGCTGATCTGCTGCGCGCTGCGCTCCGGCGGCTATACGGTAAAGGATTTTTCCAACGGAAAGGAATTTTTCCGCTGCCTCCAGGAAACACAGCCGGATCTGGTTCTGCTGGACATTATGCTGCCGGATGAGGATGGGATTTCCATTTTAAAACGCATGAAGGCCGAATCCCTGACCGCTGTCATTCCTGTGATTATGCTGTCTGCCAAATCCACGGAGATCGACAAGGTCACTGCTCTGGAAGCCGGCGCGGATGACTACATCACAAAACCGTTTGGCATCATGGAGCTACTCTCCCGCATCAAGGCCGTTCTCCGGCGCAGTCATTCCAACCCGGCGGAGCTGTCCGACCTGTTAAAATTACAGGATCTGACCATTGATCTGAAACAACGTACCGTTACCTATCAGGAACAGGAACTGATGCTGACATATAAGGAATTCGAACTCCTGACCTATCTCACACGCAACCGCGGCACGGCAATTTCCAGAGACCGGCTTCTGGAACAGGTCTGGGGCTTTCAGTACGAAGGGGAAACCCGAACGGTGGATGCACATATCAAAACACTGCGGCAAAAACTGGATGCCGCCGGCTGTCATAGTCTGATCAGCACGATTCGCGGCTATGGCTATAAGATCGGAGGATAATACATGGAATGGATTCCCTGGGCGTTATCAATCCTGCTGCTGATTTTCATTTTTACCGGCCAGGTGGTGCATTTGCACCAAAAGCAGCGCCTGGAACAGCAGCGGCGAAAAGAACAGCTGGAAATTGCAGAAATCCAGACAGAAATGAATGCCATTCAGAAAGAATTGCACCATGAGCGTGACATTACAGAGCTGATCCAAAAGTACATGGCAGAAGGGCTGTTGATTCTGGATGATTCGGATAAAATCCAAATGGCCAACCGCACCGCAGTTGCCCAGCTCCACATTCCGGAAGAAAACTGGAACGATAAGTCCATCTTTATTCTGACCGAAAACGCGGAATTCCTGGATGCACTGCGGCAATCCAAAATAAAGCAGCAGTCGAAGGTACATGCGCTGCTGAAAATTGACGGAAAATATATCCGTGCCCGAATCAACCGGGTGGAAATGGGCGGCATCTTTGGGACAATTGTGCTTCTGGTAGATGTCACCTACAACGTGAAAGCAGAAAAAATGCGGCAGGAATTCACCGCCAATGTGTCCCACGAGCTAAAAACACCTTTGACAACCATCAAAGGGTTTGGAGAAATGTTCGGCAGCGGCATGATTACACAAAAAAATGATGTGCAAAAATACGGTGCTATGATCGAGCGGGAAAGTGAGCGCCTGCTCTTTTTGATCAACGACATTATCCGATTGTCTGAAATTGAGGAACACTCTGATCTCCTGGACACACAGGTGGAACTGCGTACCTCTGCCCAGAGTGCGCTGCAAATTCTGGATCCGGTCATTCAGCGCAACCAGATTCAGATTCAGCTGGAAGGCTCCTGCCTGCTGCTGCGCAGCAACGAAAGCTACATCCGGGAGCTGTTTGTCAATCTCATCGACAATGCCATCAAATACAACAACCCCGGCGGAACGGTGCATATCAGTATCAGCCGCGCGGAACAGCAGGCAAAAATCGTCATCACTGACAATGGCATCGGCATTCCACTGCATGCACAAAGCCGAATCTTTGAACGTTTTTACCGCGTGGATAAAAGCCGCTCCAAGCAACGAGGCGGAACCGGTCTGGGGCTTTCTATTGTCAAGCATATTGTTGACTATCACAACGGCGTGATCTCCCTACGCAGTGAACTGGGACACGGCACGGAAATTACGATTCTTCTGCCGATTCAACCCTAAACAACTTTATACAACAAAAAGCAGCTGCTTTTCCCCATGCAATTTGCAGGGAAAGGCGGCTGTTTTACTTTTCTCTAAGGGACAACCGGCAGAGTATTCCGAGAATCCACACAATAGCGCAGCAGTACCAGAACGTCCCTTCCGTCTATGATGCCATCCTGGCAGCAGTCCATTTGCTGCCGGGGAACCCCTGTTTCGGGAATCAATCCCAATTGAATTTGCTGTAGCTTCACAGCATCTTCCAGCGTCACCTGAAGATCTCCGTTGATATCGCCGTATATCAGATTGTATTCCGCAGCTGACGTGGTCTGCGTCCCGGTATCTGTTTTCTCCGCAAACGGGTAGTAACTACCCTCCAGAGGGATTTCTGATGAGATCAGCACCATCTCCCAGTAATAGAAATAGTAGTTGGGATCATTCTCCAAATAGCTGACACCGATTCCAATATATTGATAGTGTTCCCCCAGCATTGCTTCCCGGTGCGCGTCAGAATTTTTCCATGCTGTAAATACTTCCTGAGGGGTCGCATAACCGGCGGCAATATTTTCCGCAGCATAGCAATTGGAATCCACCTCAGCATTTTCAATCGCTGTAAACCAGCTGGTTCCGTCCGGCCGCATGTGGCCGTAGCTTTGTTTCAATTCCTCCGCACGCATAGCGCCGATTTCCAGAAGAACCGGAGCAATTTGCAGTGGCTCCAGTCCATTTTCCTGCCGAAATGCATTTGTGTATGCAACCACTTCTTCGATTTGTGCTTCTGCCAGAGATGTCTCATCGGAATCTGTGGCAGACGCCGCAATGCCCGACATTCCCCAAAGCAGCATACTGCACAGCAGCATCCATACGATTGGCAATCGCAGCTTATCTTTCATGAGAATTCCTCCTTTCCTCCATTCTATGCCAAAATCTTTCTTTTGTATTTTACCACAAATTCAATTCTATTTTCAAGTATATAAAATAAATTTTGTATTTCTTGCACAAAAGGGGAAGAGGAACTTCCTCTATTATAGAAAAAAGTGATTCCTGCCTCTTTACAGGAATCACTTTTTTCATATCATAAAACCTTATTATTTTTTACGGAACAATAATAACGGGCATGCCAACTACGGTTTCCTCGTAGATCTTTCCGGCAACGTCCAGCGGCAGATTGATACAACCGTGTGAACCGTGTGTCTTGTAGATTTCTCCGCCGTACTTGCTGCGGTTCAGATCGTGCAGACCAATACCCGTATGGTCGATCGGCATCCAGTAGGAAACTGGCTGCTGATAGCCCTGTACTGCATATGTACCCAGCACAGCATCCTTAACGCGGTCACGGATTTTGAAAACGCCCGGATGTGTCTGACGGTTGACATCGGATTCCAAACCAGTTACTACATCAGATTCCAGATACAATTCGCCATCTACATAGAACCACAGATGCTGGTGACAGATATCCACTTCGATATAAGTTTTTTCACCGAACTCCTTGCCACTAGAGGTCTTCGGACGGAAGCCGGCCTGTTCATACTCCGGCTCTACTGTAACAGATTCTCCGTCCTGAATGTATTCTTCCAGCTTATCTACGGTGGCATCTACGTCTGTTTTCCAGCCATAGGTACTGGTAGGTGTCAGTGCCAGTTCCACAGTACCATCCGCAGTGGATTCAAATGTTCTGGTGTATCCTTCTGACTTAAAGGTATCATATTTGTCCGCAATGTTGGTCTGTACCCATTCCTTGGCCTTTTCTTTGTCGATGGAGATCTGACCACCGTCACTGGTAATCCACTGCATCAGCTGTTCATGGCCAACGGTTTCGGTTCCCACCGGATCAAACAATTCTTCCCGGTTTGTCATATCATAGGTGATTTCTACCGCACCAATCTGATTGTACAGTGCCAGAGTATCCTTCAGGCTGTCCGCAGTCACTTCTGCCTTTTTATAGCAGTTGGCATCTACCATGTTAATGGTATTGTTGCCATTGCGCATCTGCTCAATGGTATAATTAGAAAGTACTGTAGTATCTACCATGTTTCCATCGTCTTCCGGCTGAATGGAAAAGCTGCCGTCTTCACCCTGCACAACCTTTGCATCTGTAGGCGGCACATTGCCCCAGTCATAGGCTGCAATCAGGCTGGCAAGATTAGCTTCAGAATAATTCACATTCAGCGTAACTGCATACTCGCTCTTGGAAAACAGCTTGCGGAACCATAAGCCGTGGCTTTCATCTGCTGCATCTGACAGCGCGCCATCCGGAAGGGAAACAGTACAGCCAAAGGAAGATCCCTTAAAGACGATCGGATCGCCCTGACGCGGAATAAAGGTAACGCCCAGTTCCTCGGCAGAATCTGTAATGGCCTTCGTGGCTTCCTCTGCGGTCATGCCGGAGATATTCACGTTGTTCACATAGGTTTTCGGCAAGAACTTTCCATGATACATCACCAGTCCGATGGTATAAAACAGCACCAGAATTGCCGCAACAATAATTCCTGTAATAATGCCTATCTTTTTGCCGGCATCTGCGCTGTGGACACGTTCATCATAGTCCCAGTCCTCATACGCTTCCCGACGCTGCGGTCTGGGCTGAGGCTGAGGACGCACAGCAGTTTTTCTCTGTACAGGCGGATTCCAGTCAGAAGCCGCTTCACCACGCATGCTGCGGCTATTTCCGCTGCCGCGTCTGGCATCCATTGTTTCCCGAAGCTGCCGCGCCTTTTCTGTGCGGGAATGTTCTGCCGGTGTGACATTGCTGCCAGCGCTGCGGCGAACCGGCTGGGATCGGGAAACACTGCCGGCATACGCCGGTGCATGTTCCTCCGGCTGCTGCCCATTTGATTCCTTTGCAGCCAGTGAAGCACGTATTTTCTGCCGCATCTCTTCTTTTGTCAGATGGGCACCGGAAGAAAAAGCGTTCCGATTTGACTCCTGATCTTTGCTGTACAATATTATCTTTCCTTTCCGACTTCAGAATATCAGTTTCTGACAGGTTCTGTCAGATCTGTTTCTGCTGTTTTCTTTCCCTTTTGATGTACCATATTCCAAGCTGCGCTGCACTATGCCTAAAACACAATCAGCCCCACAGCAAGATGCCTGTTTCAGAACCTGTCTTCATAAGAAACACATGTGGATTTTCGAGCATAATTTGCCGAAAAGACACGTGTATACGCTTGTGAAGACAGGTTCTCAGTCCACTTTTTCGTATTCTTACGGAAAATGCGACAAAAGCACCTGCACCAAAGCATCTGTCTCAAAATTGTTTTTTAGATGCAGTATCACCTGCGCAAACACAAAAAAGCGAAGCGGTCTGCCGCTCCGTTTCCAAATCCATGCAAAAGCGGCAGACCAAATGGCAGTCTCCGCATCTAGCACAATTTGGAAATTCTGCATTCTATCCAACCGAAAGCATTTATACATTTATTATAATATTGTGTTTGCCATTTGTCAACCATTTTCCGCACAGAAACCGGCAAAAATGCAAATTGTAAATACTTTAACCGCTTTGTATCCTTTTCAGAAATATTGTTACAAAAAGTGCACAGCGTTCTCATTTTCTCTAGTTTCTCGACAAATTTATATATTTTGTTGATCTGTATAGCTTGTACGCAAACTCCAAACCAAATTGCCTGAAATATACACCATGACTCCCCGGCATTTTCCCAATTCTTCTCCGGGAAGATCACTGCCGGGAAGCAGGCTTTTCACATTGTCTAAAATTCCAATGTGAAATCGCAGATTTTTTCCTGATTATTGACAGATAGAGCAATCTAAATCAACAATGCCCATTGCAATTGTCTAATTTACACATTTTATTCTCCATTATTTAGCGAAAATACCGATTGACAAACCAGCAATTTGCGCGTAAAATAGAATTGTATTTTAGTGGTGTGTTTTGCTGCATCCTAAAAGCGCGTGTAGTCCGCATTCTGCGGACATTTAAGACCGAAGGCATCAAAAAACAGATGGAAAATCATGCACATTTCCGTCCATCGAATGCCTTTCCTGCCGAAACGGCAGATCTCAGGAGGAATGAAGCATATGAAAATCAAACGATTTGGACAAGGCATTGTTGCCGCAGTTATGGCCGCAACTGCTGTATCCTCTGTATTACCGGGAGCCACTGGCTACAGTGATGCCCTCTACCCTGTCGATACACAAACGCCGGTGGTAGCTGCCAGCAGTAGTTCCGTTTCCATTCTCAATGCAAGCGGTGATTTAGAGGCTGCCTATGCAGAATGGGGTGCAGTTACTGGCGCATCGGACTATCATGTTTATGTGAAGGCAAGCGGCGGCAGCTATCAGCAGCTGGACTCCATGCTGATCCGACAGTATCCGGATCGGTTCCGGGCCGATGCCGTGGGACTGGCAGCCGGCAGCTATGTCATGAAGATCGTTCCGGTGATCAGCGGAAAAGAGGACGATTCTAAGGCCGCAGAAACGGCAGTATTAAAGGTAGAAGCCCATGACAGAAGCGGCTTTGGCTTTGTCGACGGCACCTCCTCCGGTGCATATAATGAGGACGGCACACTGAAATCCAATGCCATTGTTGTATATGTAACGGATGCCAACAAGGACACTGTAACCGCAAACATCAATATCACCGGCAAGGGCGAAGAAACCGCTGTCGGCGTACAAAAGATCATTGAGGGCTACAAAAAGAAAAAGGAAACGCGTCCGCTCTGCCTGCGTTTTATTGGCAATATCACAGACCCGGCCAACATGCCGAAGGGGGATCTGATGATTGATACTGTGGTAGCTGGTATTACAGTGGAAGGAATTGGTACTGACACCGTATTCAACGGATTCGGCCTGGTCATGAAAAACAGCTCCAATGTAGAAGTTCGCAATATCGGCTTTATGAACTGCAACAGTTCCGAGGGAGACGACTGCGGCTTACAGCAGAATAACAACCATGTCTGGGTGCACAACTGTGACTTTTTCTATGGCGATGCTGGTTCAGATGCTGACCAGGCCAAGGGAGACGGTGCGTTGGATACCAAAACCTCCACCTATGTCACCCACTCCTACAACCACTTCTGGGACAACGGCAAGTGCAATCTCCAGGGTATGAAGGGCGAAGAAGAAACCAACTACATCACCTATCACCACAACTGGTACGATCATTCTGACTCTCGTCACCCCAGAATCCGCACCTGCTCCGTTCACTGCTATAACAACTACTATGACGGCAATGCAAAATACGGCGTAGGTGTCACCATGGGTGCTTCCGCTTTTGTAGAAAACAACTACTTCCGGAACTGCAAGAATCCTATGTTAAGCTCCGGACAAGGAACGGACGCTTTAGGAGAAGGCACCTTCACCGGTGAAACCGGCGGCATTATCAAAGCATACGGCAACTATATCGAAGGCGCTTCCAGCTATATTCCGTATGCCAAGGACAGCACTTCGTTTGATGCCTATGAGGTTTCCAGTCCTTCTGAAACGGTACCAAGCAGTGTAAAGACCGTTTCCGGCGGCACAACATACAACAATTTTGACACCAATTCTGAGATTATGTACAGCTACACCGCAGATGCTGCGGCAGATGTACCGTCCATTGTGACTGCCAAGGCAGGCCGTGTGCAGGGTGGAGATTTCCAGTGGAAATTCGACAACTCTGTAGATGATGCCAGCTATGCGGTCAATAATGCGTTAAAGCAGGCTCTGGTCAACTATAAACCGACAGTCATTGCCATCGGCAGCGGATTTAGCGAAAATACTGACCCGGTTGTGACAACGGAAGTTACAACCGGAAGCACACTGGAAACAACCACCGTTACCACGACGGTAACCGCTTCCAGCGAAAAGCCGGCTACAGTTACCACAATGGAAACTGCTGCACCGGTGACCCCGGATGTTCCGGCAGCAGGCGACATTTTCTGCGCACCAAACGGAACGGGCAGCGGAGAATCGGAAAAGGATCCGGCCTCTGTGACAGATGCTATTACAAAGCTGACACCCGGACACACCATCTACCTGCTGAGCGGTACCTACGAATTCTCTGAAGCCATTGTAATTGATGACAAAAACAGTGGTACAGCCGATGCTATGAAAACCATAAAGCCCTATAACGGCGCAGATGTCACCTTCGACTTTTCCGGACAGGGCGCTGCTAACAATGCCAAGCGCGGCATTGTATTGGATGGCGATTACTGGCATTTCTACGGCTTTGAAATCACCAAGGCAGCGGACAACGGCATGCTGCTTTCCGGCAGCAACAACAAGCTGGAACGCATGGTATTCAACGACAATCAGGACACCGGTCTCCAGATTTCCCGGTACAACACCAGTGCAGCAACCATTGCAGACTGGCCCAGCAATAACCTGATCTTAAACTGCACCTCCAAAAATAACTGCGACAATGCAACCATGGAGAATGCAGACGGATTTGCTGCAAAGCTGACCTGCGGAGAAGGAAACGTCTTTGACGGCTGTATGTCTTACAACAACAGCGATGACGGCTGGGATTTGTTTGCAAAAACAGAAACAGGGCCGATTGGTGTTGTTACCATTCAGAACTGCATTGCCTTCCGGAACGGATTCACAGAATTCGGAGAAGGCTATGGCGGCTGTGACGGAAACGGCTTCAAGCTGGGCGGATCCGGCGTAGGTTCTGCCCACGTGATAAAGAATTGTCTGGCTTTTGAAAACCTGAACTGCGGCTTTACGGACAACAACAATCCGAAGCTGGGCAGCCTGACCAACTGCACCGCTTATAACAACGGTGTCGGCGCCAACGGAAAGCCCAATGTCAGCTGCTATCGCTGCGACAATGCTGCTTTTACCAACATGATTTCCTATTTCAGCGTTGATAATCTGACCACAAATCTGGGCGCAGCAGGTCTGAATAAGCTTTCCAATGACAAGATGAACGGCACTGCAAAAAATATCGTCTACTACAACAGCGGCTATTATCAGATAAACGAAACAGCAACTGTAGAAAACAATAAAAAGATTGGCACAAAATTTGATACCATTTCTGACGATGACTTTATCTCTGTAACGGCACCGGAAATGGGCGCGGATTTCGACGTAGTCTGGAGAAATGCAGACGGTTCCATTACAACACATGGATTTATGCAGGTAAAGGACAGCAGCGCAATCTATACATATAAGGGCGCTTCCTTTGCAGAAAAGGCTGCACCGCCGGTTGTTACAACAACGACAACACCGATTGTAACCACAACTGTCAGCGAAGTTTCCACTACCACAGAAACCAAAACAGAAACTGTTCCTACTGATTCTGAAGCACCTGGTTCTGATACCACTACAGCTACTGCAACCCATACTGAAACTACTACCCATACTGAAACTGCAACCCTGCCGGTAACTACTACCAGCACGAATACAGACAGTGAAACACCTTCTCCCACCACAACTACGACACAGGCCATCATTCCGGGAGATGTGCTTCTGGGTGACATCAATATGGATGGAAAGGTCAATCTGGCAGATGCGGTATTGCTGAACAAGGCGGTCTCCGATACGGTAGACTTGAACGCTGCACAACGGCTCAATGCGGACTGCAATGCAGACACCGATCTGGACGCACGGGACGCACAGTCGCTGCTGCGCTTCCTGACGCACATCATTGATTCACTGCCGGCAGTCGATTAAAATTACGTTATTTTTTCAAAAACTCTGCGGTTCTTCTACGGAAGAAAAAAGCCGCAGAGTTTTTTTATGAAAACCGCAGCAGCCATTCTTTTTCTGCGTCACATCAAAATCATTTCATCTTGTATTTTATGCCGCATCCCCTTTAAAAATCGTGGAAATTCCTTGACATTTTTCGGAAAATATAGTATAATGAAAATAATCGCTTCTGTTAAAAAAAGAAAGCGTACACTGCTATTTACAGTAGAATTTCTAGGAAAAGGAGCATTTGCATATGCTGCTCAACAAATACCTTCCTCGTATTGAATTTGACAGCTACGAGGACTTCAAGCAGAACTATCGCCTCAACATTCCGGATGATTTCAACTTCGGCTTTGATATCGTGGACGAATGGGCAAAACAGGAACCAGAAAAGAAGGCTCTTGTTTGGTGTGATGATCACGAAGAAGAAAAAACCTTTACCTTTACAGACATTTCCCGTCTGTCCAATCAGGCTGCAAATTACTTTTTGAGCCTGGGCATTCGGAAGGGCACTGTTGTTATGCTGATTCTCCGCCGCCGGTGGGAATACTGGGTATGTGCCGTTGCGCTTCATAAAATCGGCGCAATTCTGATTCCCGGTTCCCTGCAGCTGGCAAAGAAAGACCTGATCTACCGCGGAAACAGCGCGAAAATCCACACAATGATCTGTGTAGATGATCCCTATGTTCTGGAACAGGTAGACGAGGCACAGCCCTCTGTTCCCAGCATTCAGCACAAGATTGTAATCGGGCCGGCAAGAGAAAGCTGGCACAGCTTTCATGATGAAGTGGCTGCATTCTCTACTGAATTTGCTCGTCCTACCGGCGCTGCTGCAACAACTGCAAAGGATACCATGATCGTTTACTTTACCTCCGGCACCACTGGTGACCCGAAAATGGTACAGCACGACTACACCCATCCGCTGGGTCATATCGTAACAGCAAAATACTGGCAGCAGGTACAGGAAAACAAGCTGCATATGAGCGTATCTGACTCCGGCTGGGCTAAGTTTGGCTGGGGCAAAATCTACGGCCAGTGGATTTGCGGCGCAGTTATCTTTGCATATGATATGGACAAGTTTGTGCCCACACACTTGCTCCAGAAAATGCAGGATTATAAGCTTACTACATTCTGTGCACCGCCGACTATGTACCGCTTTATGCTGCAGGAGGATGTGGCTTCTTATGATTTGTCCAGCATCGAAAACTTTGCAACGGCCGGAGAGCCTTTGAATCCGGAAGTATTCTACCGCTGGAAGGAGCTTACCGGTAAAGAAATCCGTGAAGGCTTTGGGCAGACAGAAGGTACTGTTCTGCTGGCAAACTTCCCTTGGATCGATCCGAAGCCTGGCTCCACCGGAAAGCCCTCTCCGCTGTATGATATCATTCTGCAAAAAGATGACGGCACTTTAACAGCTGACGGTGAACAGGGCGTTCTCGTTATGCAGAACCTGAACAAATCCTATCCTACCGGCCTGTTTGTGGGATATTATCAGAATCCGGAAATGACAAAGGAAATCCTGGGACAGGGCAGCTATTGTCCGCATGATGTATTCATGCGGGATTCTGACGGCTACTTCTGGTTTGTAGGACGAAACGATGATGTTATCAAGTGTTCCGGCTACCGTATCGGGCCATTCGAGGTAGAAAGCGCACTGATCGAACATCCGGCTGTTTTAGAATGTGCCATTACTGCTGCACCGGATCCGATCCGCGGCCAGGTAGTAAAGGCAACTGTTGTGCTGACAAAGGGCTACACTCCCAGCGATGCGCTGACCAAGGAGCTGCAAAACCACGTAAAGCACACCACTGCTCCGTACAAGTATCCGCGTATTATCGAATATGTAGATGAACTCCCGAAAACACTGGGCGGCAAAATCAAGCGTGCACAGATTCGGAAGGAAGACGAAAACAACCAGAATAAGTGACATAAATTGATACTCCATTCGGAATTGACATAAACCAAAAGGACTGCTTTGAAATAAAAGCAGTCCTTTTTTCTTTGCATTTTATACACTGTGCAGATGTGTTATCTTCTGACTGGAAGCGCACCTACAGGCGCGGTATGGAAGGCGTGCTGATCTTCGGTTACTTCGCCGCCGCTGTATTGGAAGCGAATCAACTGATCACCCTGATATGTCAGCTGGCCCTGCTGATGAAACGGCACTGCCAGATACGCCTTCTTGCTTGTGACAATATGTAAAATATCGCCTTTTCTCGTTTTAAAGATCAATTCGTAGTACTCATTGTACAGTTTCATGGTTCCGCTGGGATCCATTGTCCGGCGGCGCTCATCTACCTTCTGCACCAGAACTGCAATGACCGTACGAGGCGGATTTTTTCCGCGGTTTGGCTTTCGCATATTTCTTTCTCCTGTAATATAGTACTCCCGGTTAAATTCCAGCGGCTGGCGCTTGGCACCGCCATTTGGATTTTGCACCAGCATGCGACTGATTTTCTGGCGGAACGGACTTTGTCTTGCTCCCAGCATAACCACCAGCAGCAGCACAATTGCCACAGCCACCATAATAATCAAAAAGTTATCGATTGCATTTCCAAATCTGCCTGACATAATGCCTCCTATTCCATACCGTTGGGATTTTGAACGGTAAAGCGCCAGCTATCGGCGCACATCTTTTCCAAACCGGAAACTGCCTGCCATCCCAGCAGTTCCTTTGCCTTTGCCGCATCTGCATAGGATGCCGCAATATCTCCGGCACGGCGCTTGGTAATTTCAATGGGAATCGTCCTGCCGCAGGCCTTTTCATAAGCCCGTATCACTTCCAGGACGCTGCTGCCGGTACCGGTACCCAGGTTGACTGCGGTAAACCCGGAATGCTCCATTCCGTACGCCAGTGCTGCGGTGTGGCCATCTGCCAAATCCATTACATGGATATAGTCCCGCACACCGGTGCCGTCTGGTGTGTTGTAATCGTTTCCGTAAATATTAACATGATCCAGTTTTCCAGAGGCAACCTGTGCAATATACGGCACCAGATTATTGGGAATTCCGTTTGGATTCTCCCCCAGCAAGCCGCTCTCATGGGCACCAATGGGATTAAAATACCGCAGTGCCACTGCACTGAACTGGGGATCAGATTTACAGACATCCCGCAGAATCTGTTCAATCATTACCTTGGTATACCCATAGGGATTCGTTGCGGAAACCGGCATTTCTTCCTGGTATGGCACCGGATTCTGACATCCGTAAACAGTAGCACTGGAAGAAAAAATAATCGTATGGCACTTCTGCTTTGCCATCACGCGCAGCAGCGAAACGGTTCCTCCAATATTGTTTTCATAATATTGGAGCGGCTTTTCTACAGACTCTCCGACTGCCTTTAACCCGGCAAAATGCATGACCGCGTCAATTTTATTGTCAATAAATATCTGACGTATGCTCTCTTCATCCCGCAGATCTGCCTGATAAAACCGCACCTGCTTCCCGGTGATCAGTTGTATCCGGGCAAGCGCCTCTACCTTTGAATTACACAAATTATCCACGACTACAACAGAGTATCCTGCGTTAATCAAGGATACACAAGCATGACTCCCGATAAATCCGGTTCCGCCGGTTACCAGAATCTTTCCCATTCTATTTCCGCCATCCTTTCCAAAGATGATGTCATTCCAAAATTGTCACTCCGCCAACCGGACGGATTTTTAATACATGGCAGGAACCTGCGCCGAGAACGGCTTCCATCCCCTCTTGAAACTGCGATAACAGCACCGTCGGGACAAACGTCTGAATCGTGCCGCCAAAACCGCCGCCGTGCACCCGGATGGCACCACGTCCACCCAGCATTGCAGAACCGACTGCCAACGCAATAGATGCTGGCTGATCCTGGGGTGCAGAAGAAGGATATACATTTTGCAGCAGGTCATAGGAGGACTGTCCGGATTTCTGCACAAACCGCAAAAATGCCTCAAAGTCACCCCGTTCCAGGGCATCTGCCTCTCCCTGGGCACGCCGGTCTTCCCGATAAAAATGCATGGCACGCAGCACTGCGCGGTCACCACAGGCCTTGCGCAGTTCCGGAATGGACTTTAACACCTGATTTGCCGGAACCTCTGACAAAAATGATTTTCCAAAATATGCAGCCACTGCACCCATTTCTGCCGGAATTGCGGCGTATTCGTCTGTCAGATCTGCATGGCTTCCGCCGGTATCTACGATACACAGGGCATAGCCGGTTTTGTCAAAATCAAATGCAATCGATCTGACCTCCGGCAAATGAGGATCGAAAAAGTCAATTGCCACAACGCCGCCTACTGAGGATGCCATCTGATCCATCTGTCCGCAGGGCTTGCGATAGAAGACATTTTCTGCAAACTGGCCGATTTCTGCAAGTGCTGTCGGGCTTAATTTTCCCTCTGCAAAAAATGCATTGCAGATATTTCCCATCAGGACTTCAAATGCCGCAGAAGAAGACAAGCCGGATCCCTTTAAAACCGTAGATGTGGTATACGCATCAAATCCGTGTTCCAGCGGATAACCCAGCTGTCCAAATCTGGCCGCCACGCCGCGTATCAATTCTGCCGCATGGGGTTCCTGTGTCTCCGGAATTGGTTCCAGTTCCTCTAATGAGATTACATCCAGCGGATAGCCTTCTGACTGCACCTGAATGACGTTGTCGCTTCGCGGAGATGCAATGGCGATAATATCCAAGTTCACACTGGCCGCCAATACGTGGCCGTGCTGATGATCTGTATGGTTTCCGCCCAGTTCTGTTCGTCCCGGTGCGGAAAAGATTGCAATTTCCCGATCAGTTCCAAATGTTTTCCCGAATGCTTCTAATGTGTGCAGCAACCGCGCCCGGTACGCATCCAGTTCTGATTTTCCGCCGCAGAGCACAGAAAGCTTTTCATCCAAAGCACCATACTGCACCATTTGCTGTACCTGTATCAACTGCTTCAAGTACACCCCTCCTTTATCAATTGTTTCTTCAAAGCTGTCTTATTTTTCAGTGAGCATAATACCTCACTATCTAGTATAATCGATTTCACGCAATTTTGCAAGAGATCTTTTCAGTTTTTTTGAATTTTTGCAAAAGAAAGGTCTCTTCCTGCAAAATCCAAGTTACTTTGGCTTTTTTCCTGCAAACAAAAACCCGATACGGAATGTAATCCGTATCGGGTTTTTGCTTTTGCACTCATGAATGAATGCGTTATTTTTTAAGGAATTTCACCTTACTTTGCCAGAGGAGAATCCTTTGTCAGAGTCGGGCAGATTTCCTTCCAAGTCTTGTCGCCACCTGCATACTTATCAGAGTAGTACTGCAGGATCCACAGAGCATCATCATTTGTAATCACGATATTTTGTTCATTATCGTTCTTGCCGATTTTGCCTTCGGTGTCGATATCAGACAGGAAGTACATCAGACCTTCAATTTCATCATCCTTCGGTACAGCAGGTGTTACGATATCATAGAATTTAACATTATTATCGCCTGCATAAATCTTAGAATAATACAGCAATGTGTAGTATGCATCATCAATAGCAACTTCAGCATTCAGAGTTGTATCGCCCTTCACGCCAACATAAACTGTTACCGATGTATCGTCGATATACTTGTCTTCATACTTCGGCTTCAGAGTAGATTTAGCATAAGCATTCTTCTGTGCATTGTACAGATCAGCCGGGCTCTTGTAGTCGAAGGTAACCTGATCTGTAACATCAGTCTTTTCGCCCTTTTCATCTACAGAGTAAACAGTGAGCAGATCTGCAATGTTAAACGGATTTTCATCTACAGAGAAGTAGTAGCCAACAGCAGTCTTCACTTCAACAGAGAGAGAAGTTGTTGTTACTACCGGATCCGGTTCCGTAGTTGTTGTGGTTGTGGTAGTAGTTGTTGTTGTGGTGGTAGTAGTTGTTGTAGTCGTATCTGTAACTGTACCAGATGTGGTAGTTGTTGTTGTTGTAGCAGTGGTAGTCGGATCTGTAACTGTAGTAGATGTGGTAGTAGCAGTTGTAGTGGTGGTAGTAGTAGTGGTTGTAGTGCTGGTTGTGGTGTTGATGTTCGGGCGGTCGCCTCTCTTACTTGTAGTAGTAGCAATTGTAGATACTGTAGTAGTTGTTGTTGTAGTTACCGGAGCAGCGCTAGTTGCAGTGGTGGTTGTAGTGGAAGTAGTTGTTGTTGTCGGATCTGTAACAGTTGTAGATGTGGTAGTAGTGGTTGTGGTGGTGGTTGTGGTGGTTGTTGTAGTGGTTGTAGTTGTGGTTGTAGTAGTTGTAGAAGTGGAAGTTGTCGTAATCGGAGCGGTAGAAACAGTGGTAGTAGTGGTACCAGTACCACTTGTAGTTGTGGTAGAAGTTGTGGTGGTAGTAGTAGATGTGGTGGTAGTTGTGCTGGTAGTGGTTACGGTAGTAGTTGTTGTAACACCTTTGCTTACAATAACGCGGATTTCACCATTGTTCAGGCCAACCTGTTCCTTAAAGATGTTCTGGTTGTCTGCATTCAGGTATTCATACCGTTCCTGATCAACCCATGTGCTTCCGCTCAGCATCTTATCAGTTCCGTCCGGACCAAATACCATCGGGAATGCATAATACTGAACTGTCTCGCCTTCATATTCACCAGTCTGGAGTGTCAGGCCTGCAGCTTCTGCCAGTGCAGTAACTGTGTCAGCATCCGGAATGTTGAATGCCATGCTCAGTACATAATCCTTTGTAGTCGGATCCAGGATGCTGCCATCGTTGGAGGACTGTGTGAAGAAGATCCAGCGGTTTGCTTCCTTATCGGTTTCGCCGTTCTTGTACTTCATGAAATTCTGCAGGTTCACCTGATTCTGACCAGGAACATTCCATGTGCAGGAATCTTCATCATATGCCAGTTCCAGCATATCAGCAGTTACATTCGGAAGTGCGATTACGCCGCGGAAACCAACAGTATCTGCATTTGCAGAAGCCTGCTTGGTAACAGCCAGAATCGGCAGCTCCTCTTCTTCAGCGCCTGCGTATACAAACGGCTTCTGAAGATCCATGTTGATCGGCATCTGCGGCTTAGTTACGTCTGTAGTAGTAGTGGTTGTGTCCTTCTTGTCAGTATAAACGCGGATACCGCCGTTGTAGTAAACAACGTCTGTTTCATGAATATCCTTGCCGGCTGCGCCGTCATCATCCAGATATTCAAAACGCTTCATATCAACCCATTTGTCCATGCTCAGCATCTTGTCTGTGCCGTCCGGAGCAAAGTTGATCGGGAACAGATAATAAGTATCGCCGTTTTCGTCTTTCATCAGCTGCAGGCCTTCTTCTTCAGCTACTGCAACTGCCTTGTCAGAGATGTCTACGGTCATGTTCAGCAGTGCGCCGTCCTTTGCAGTAAAGGCACCGCCGTTTGCGCTCAGAGATACGAAGATTCTGCGCTTGCTTTCATCAATGCTGTTGTCTACGCCTGTACCAGATGTGCCTCTGTCGGCAGTGTAATCTACATAGCCCTGTGCACTCTTTGTCAGGCCAACGCCAGCAAATGTCTGTGCCTCATCGAAAGAGTCGATGTCATAGCTCAGTGTCAGAATACGTGCAGTTACTTCCGGAATATCAATTGCATACTTATAACCAAAGCTTGCAACTGCATTCTTGATATCTACACCGATCTGTACTTCAGAATCACCAGGTTCAAAGGTCTTTTCCTGAATGCTCATGACAATACCCTTGCCCTGCGGTGCTTTTTCTGTTGTAGTAACCGGAGCAGCTGTTGTTGTAGCAACTGTTGTCACAACGGTAGAAGCTGTGGTTGCCGGTGTAGTTTCTGTGGTTGCCGGTGTAGTTTCTGTAGTTGCCGGTGTGGTTTCTGTAGTTGCCGGTGTAGTC